>OJCR01000740.1_pt1 | contig 13886 bp, 9 predicted proteins | sample 1591611 | NCBI WGS metagenome assembly OJCR01 (sample SAMN05416815, study PRJEB24817) | seawater metagenome | isolation source: Sea water | place: Canada:Atlantic | collected 2013-07
AGCCTCGGTCTCGTGGGCTCGGAGATGTGTATAAGAGACAGGTGTACAGCATATAGTTATGACATATAACAAAAAATACCTGAAATATCAGAAAAAAAATGCATATTAATGCTCTGCCATGCATTCGCAATGCATGGCAGAGCATCCTGGAGATTTCAAGAAGAGGGCCGGCGTTCAACTCGACTCAAGAAATCACCCTCAAAAACATGCGTTTTGACTAGATCATTCGTTTTCAAATCCGCGTCTGATTTGATGATTTCACCTGTTTCAACTACTTGTGAAATCGAATACCCACGCGAAAGGACTTGAACAGGGCCCAATAACTTGAGCTCAGTCGATACTTGTTTTAGGTGATGTTGATTCTGCGCCAGACCAGTCGCGACAGCGACCAGGAACTGCCTCTGAATGCGAGCGAATTGCCCGGTTTGTTCTGCAAGTTGGCGATCCGGATGTAGTGTCCTCATCAAACCTTTGTTTTGCTGAAAACGTTCCTTCAAAAGATACAACTGATGCCTGGCTACACGGTTCAGTCTATCCTGTAAGTCATCCAAATGCTGCGCATGCCGTTCCGTGACTCGCCGCGGATGGAGATAATCAAGGCGGCGTCCGACTTGCTCAAGATGTATCATGGCCTGCGCACAAAAGGACTGCAGAACACTTGTCATACGGTCGTGCACTTCAACGAGAAAGTGGCTTACTGCCATTGCCCCTTCGGAAATCAATTCGGCAGCCGCACTAGGAGTGGCTGCTCTGGCATCTGCCACAAAATCACTGATAGTAAAATCAATTTCATGACCAACAGCAGATATCACAGGTAAGGCTGATGCTGCGAGGGCACGTGCCACAACCTCTTCGTTGAAAGCCCACAGATCCTCCAAACTGCCCCCACCACGCGTGACAAGGATCAGGTCCAAATGAGATGATTCATGATTTTCCACATGCCATTCGTTGAGTAGACCAATTGCAGAAGCAATTTCCTCAGCTGCCCCCTGGCCTTGCACTCGACAGCTGGCTATTACCAATTTGAGCCCGGGATGGCGCCGACCAAGAACGTGCGCAACATCGCGTACCGCCGCCCCACTTGACGACGTGACAACACCGATTCGACTGGGATATTTCGGGAGTGGACGTTTTCGTTCCGCATCAAAAAGCCCCTCATCCTTGAGCTTCTTCTTTAATTTTTCAAAAGCCAATTGCAGAGCACCCACGCCATCCAGCTCAATCCCCCTGACGATAAGTTGATACTGGCCACGTGGCATGTACACCGAAATGTCGCCTTTCAGCACCAACTTGACTCCCTGTTGTAAGTGCTCTCGGTGTGAAACACGTTCTCCCCGAAAAAGCACACAGGACAATTGAGCATCTCCATCCTTGAGGGTAAAATAACAATGGCCAGAGCTTTGAGCCCTAAAATTACTGATTTCACCCGAGACATGGATGGATCGAAATCCCCCCTCGAGCAGATTGCGAATCTTTCGAGTCAAATCCCCTACTGTCAGCACTGCTGGCTTTTCAGGTTGAACAGGCTGGGAAGCCTTTTTCGACTTCACAGGAATCTCTTTCCCCTCGGAGGCAAAGAGATTCTCGAACTCCCATTGAGATGACTGTCGTCGTGGCATGATCAGGGTCGCAAACGGCTAACGAAAGCATCCAGCGTGTTGACGGGACGCTGGCATACATAATCCTCGCAGATATATGCAGTCGCTTTGTTGTCCAATCTGGATACCGATTGAATGAATGCCAAATGGGTGGAAAGAAATTGCTGTCCCTCCTTACCGTCTGCAAGTAAGACCACTTTGCCGGGAATAAAGATCTCATTGAGTCGACGTTTCATTTCGATCAACAGTGACGATGCGGGATCCGCCGCAAAAACAATCTGACGCGTTGGATGGAGAAAGTGATCTAAAGCCACCAACATTTGTGGCATGCCCGATGGTTGATTGCTCAAGTTGACTGAAAAAGAATCCAGAGAGGATTGGGCTTTTTTCAAAGTCTGCGTATTTCCAAGCATGTGATTCAGCCTCAAAAGATTCATGATAGCGATCGAATTGGCGGAGGGCTCCGCACCGTCATAATCATCTTTCATCCTCAACAGGATATTCTTACTTCCAGCTTCCGTTGCAAAATAACCGCCGTGATCGCTATCCCAGAAAAGTGCATCCTGTCGCTCTTGAAGTTCCGCTGCCCATTCAATCCATCGAATGTCAAATGTCGTTTCATACAAGTCGAGGAGACCGTTGATCAAAAAGGCGTGATCATCCAGAAAACCCTCAATGCCTGAACGCTCACCGCGAAAGATTCGGTATAAAGTTTGGTTGGAGCTGTCATACATGTGATCGCGTATGAAGGATGTCGCTTGCATGGCGGCTTGACGGTATTTGTCTCCATCGGGAAGGATCTGACCTGCCTTGGCGAACGCAGAAATCATGAGCCCATTCCATGCAGTGATGATTTTGTCATCGAGATGAGGGCGAGGCCGCTTGTCGCGCGCCGTTTTCAGCCTTTGCCGGGCATCGTTCATGGCCTTTTCAACTGCTTGCGTACTTACCTTGAATTTGTCCGCAACACCAGCGGCATCCATGCGCTGTATCAAAATATTTTTATTTTTGAACTCTTCGTGAGGATCGCTTCCCACTGGCGCATTGCCACCCTTTACCACGCCGTACATGGCATTGAACCATGCAGCCTTCTCTTCACCGAGGAGGCTGTTGACTTCATCATATTCCCAAACATAAAAAGCGCCCTCTGCATGATCAGGTTTACCCTCTTCGATCACACTGTCCGCATCTTCTGCTGAATAAAAACCTCCGTCAGGCGAAGTCATATCAGACAGGACGTAATCCAGGATAGCACTCGCTACGTCAGCATAACGTTCCTTTCGGGTAATCTGAAATGCTTCCAGGTAGCTGATTGCCAGTTGAGCCTGGTCATAAAGCATTTTTTCAAAGTGAGGCACATGCCAATGCTGATCGACTGCATAGCGGTGAAAACCACCCCCAAGGTGGTCTCGAATTCCTCCTTTGGCCATGACATCCAAAGTCTCCAAGGTCATCGACAATGCTTCGGCTCCTTCGGGAGAGGTTTTCCCCTTTCGATACATGTGACGAAGCAGGAAATTAAAAGTAACGGGTCTCGGGAATTTGGGCGCGGCTCCAAAACCTTTGTTTTCTTCATCATACTGAGAAGCAATGCGGGCATAAGCTTTTTCGAGCACTGAATGATCGAGTTTCTGCCCTGAACTTGGTTTGCTCGCGAACACTTCGCGCAATTTTTTAACCACGTCGTTTCCACTATCGATCAGACGTTGACGGTCATTCTTCCAAGCATCCCCAATTTGTTTGCAAATATCTGGAAATCCGGGCCGGCCAAACTTACTTTCCGGCGGAAAATACGTTCCCCCCACCACAGGTTTGAGGTCCGGAGTCAACCAAACACTCATGGGCCAACCACCGCTTCCAGTCGTTGCCTGAACAAAAGTCATGTATATCTTATCGACATCCGGACGCTCTTCACGATCAAGTTTCACACAGATAAAATACTCGTTCATGACCTTGGCAATCTCCTCATCTTCAAAGGACTCATGCGCCATTACATGGCACCAGTGGCAGGTGGAATAACCGATGGAAAGAAAGATCATTTTATTCTCGGACCTGGCTTTCTCAAAAGCTTCCTCCCCCCAGGAATACCAGTCCACAGGATTGTGAGCATGCTGCAACAAATAAGGTGATTTTTCGTTGGCCAATCGGTTGGTATGATTCATGGGGTTTTCCGGGGCAGCTGCCTCGGCATTAGCTTTTTTCATAAAATGAAAACCGAGAAACAGGGTACATGTAGTCACCACCATCGTACCCAGAAGAATTTGAAAAGGTAAAACGGAGGACGGTTGTGGATTCGATTCAGTGGATTTCATTAACTTTTTGTTTGGTCGAGATTGCGCAACGTATTAACCGGTAAATTACATCATTTCGAGAGTGTGGTTCTTTGTTTGATCTCAAAGCTCATGGAATTCGCCCGCAAAGAATCACTTCATGTGTCTTCAATCCTTCAGAAGTTTGATTTCCAGCTTCCGATATTCCACCGGATGACTCTCCGACTGCAGGGATATGCTTCCTCCCGAAATACGGATATCACCGCCATTGGCATCAATCAGGGTTTTGGAGTGAGCATCTCCATCATCCAGTACGGGATGAGTCAGTTCAAAAACCGTTTCTCCTTCCATGATGCATTTCAAAGATTCATGCCCACGCACTTCCACCTCGACACTCACCCATTGCTCCCCATGATAGGTCTTTGAGCTGGAGTTGGTGCAATGCCTTTTAGTCAATCGACCATCCAAAGCGATGTGAGTGCCTGGAGTGCAGATGTTGGCAGTCGTACGCTTATTTTCCCCATCGCCTCCGAGAAGCTGCACTTCGATCGAAGCTGGAAAATCCTGATCTGCATCCATCGTTTCGGGCAGTTCACCATGCAACATCAATCCGCTGTTCCGGATCGCCCAGCCTGGACCACCTTTCACCTGTTGCCCCACAAATCGATACTCAGCACGAAGGACATAATGACTGTAAGGTGTGTTATAAAATAAGTGCCCAAAAGTCTCTTTGAACTCGGGATACGCCTGCGGATCATATCCCACTTTCAATACCCCATCTTCGACGCGGAATGTATTCCCATAATTTTTACCGATTTTGTGATAGCGAATCTTGGGAACCCAACCCTCAAGGTCCTTCCCGTTGAATAACTGAATCCAGCCTTCCTCGGCGTGCATGAAAGGAAATTGAAGAAAAAGAACCGCGAGGCTGAGTGACAGACTGACCTGCATACGATGCATGGAAAAAGGCGTGTTTTGCATGCCTCTTATTGAATCAGGGTTACCTCCTCGATACAAGCTTGGTTAAACATCATGCCATTACTCCAAGGATGACCTTTGAATGAAGGAAGATACGAAAGCCTGAAAAGCTTCACACTCACAAGTCTCTGCACGATGAAAGATAACAAATGACTCTATGCTCCCTGTATCCTATGAGGGCGACAGGGGCGTTTCCGGCTTTGAAATTAAAAACACCCCTTTTCGGAATGGAACCCACTACACGTATGTTTGATAACGGGGATTTCAATCATAGAGGGTCTCATGTTGACTTTGTTTCGTTCAATAACTCCATTCTGCTTCTCACGTCATTGATTGAGGCCGAAGACTAAGTGGCAAGGGTGGGTAAAGCCGCCGACGCCTGGCTTTACAAACCCTTTGGTCTCGGACAACTGCTGACCGGAGTCGATTCATTTTGCCTCAGAGGATATGGAAAACATGCTGCCATCACAAAGGCGGGGGATTTGATAATCGGTAATGATGCACACACGACTTGCATGCCACTTGCTATTCTCACTAAGGAATCCAATGGGAACACTCAACAGCCAAGTATCTTTCCTAACCGCATGCCCCTGATGGTAAGCGATCCGATCTAACTTTGTTCCTGCATGATTCTTGTATCAGATAATGTAAAAACATGCTGACAAACGGCAGACAAATTGTCATATTTTCCTACTTGAACCCAAGTATCACAATCCACAAGATAATTCCTGCGCTTTCAGTTCTTCATTTTGCATCCCTTGGCGTCGTTTTCCGGATGATATTTTTTTTCAGTTCTTTTGCTCTTTTTTCAGCCGAACATAGCGAAGGAGAAAGACTCTTTGCGCTCAAAGTAAAGCCACTCTTTGCTGAAAAATGCATGGCTTGCCATGGCTCAGACCCAGAAAAAATAAAAGGAGATTTCAACATGCTCTCCAGGGCATCCACCCTGAAAGGTGGAGAGAACTATGGTGAGGACGTTTTGATTCCGCAAAAAGGTGAGGAAAGCATTCTCTTTCAGTTAACCACGCGTGTTGTCGAGGACTATGAAATGCCCCCCAAAGAAGCCGACAAACTTTCACAACAACAGAGCCTGTGGATACGAGATTGGATCAACGCGGGAGCACCTTGGCCAGATAAAGCCAGGATCAAGGTGATTCAGAACCAATTTGCCGAAGGCGTCAAAGCCCCAACCTCCGGAGGACTCGACGATGAATGGTCCAATCGCAGATACAACACGGAACACCTGTGGGCGTATCGTCCCCTCAAAGTAAAATCACCTCCTGAAGGAGTCCATCCGATCGATTGGTTTATCAACCGGAAACTGAAAACTGCCGGACTCTCCCCTGCCCCGGAAGCAAGGTCAAAAGAGCTGGCACGTCGCCTGAGTTATGGGCTTACCGGACTCCCCCCTGAACCCAAATCTGTTCAACATTTTTCGCACAATCAGAAGCAGGGGACGACTCAGGCTGTCCTTGAATATGCCCGCCAATTAATGCAATCGGATCACTATGGCGAGCATTTCGGGAGGCAATGGCTGGATGTCGTGCGCTACGCGGATTCAGCTGGTTTTGCAAACGATTATTCCCGCCCCAACGCCTGGCGTTACCGGGATTATGTGATTCGAGCTTTCAATGACGACAAACCTTATGACCATTTTGTGCGTGAGCAGATTGCCGGGGATGAAATCGATGCCAAAGATCCAGAAAAGCTCATTGCCACGGGATTTTTACGTATGGGACCTTGGGAACAGACGGGCATGAGCGTCTTTAAAATCACACGCCAACAGTGGTTGGATGATGTAACAGATTCCGTCGGCCAAACGTTCCTTGGCCAACCACTTCAATGCGCCAAATGCCACGATCACAAATTTGACCCGATACCGACACGTGATTATTACCGCATGATGGCGGTGTTCTCCACTACTCAATTTGCGGATAGGGATGCTCCTTTCCTGGAAACTGAAAACCGTGAAGGTTTCAACACTTCACAGGAGTGGACAAAGGCAAAGATACAAGCCTACCAGAGACAGCACAAAGAACTCCAGAGCCAGGTCAACCAGAACCGCCAACAAGAAACGGGGGATGCCAAAGTCGGGGACAATGGTCTGGACCCAGGTGATGAGGCCTCCTTGGCTCGTATGAATAAAAATATTTCCAGACATCAGTGGGAACTGGAAAAAGTCCTTCCCATCGCATTCTCAGTGCATACGGGAAAGACGATTGAACGCAATAATGTCAACAGCCGCATTCGTCCACCCAGAGATCCCTGGGCCAAGGGTTACATCAAAAAGGACACCATTCTGACAGGAGGCAACGTGTTTGCGGAGGGTGAGCCTGTTGACCCAGGCGCCTTGAGTGTTGCAGCATTCCTCGGGAAAATGAAACCAGTGAACTTCCCGGAGCCCCGCGGAAAAAGAAGAAAAGCACTTGCAGACTGGATCACCAATCCGCAAAACCCTTTAACCGCAAGAGTCATGGTCAACCGCGTATGGTCCTGGCATTTTGGCAGGGGCATTGCTGGCAATCCAAATAACTTTGGAGCCACAGGCAGTTTACCAACCCACCCTGCTCTGCTTGATTTCCTCGCAGACTGGTTCTTGAAGCATGATCGGTCAGTAAAAAAACTCAACGAACTCATTCTTGGCTCATCTGCTTATCGACGAAGCACCCGCCACCCATCACCGGAACGAATGGTTTCAAAAGATCCTAAAGGGCAACTTTACGCGGCATTCACGCCCAGAAGGCTCACTGCCGAAGAACTACGTGACTCCATGTTGAGTGCAAGCGGGGAGCTCAACCGTCGAGTTGGAGGTATCCCCTGTCGTCCAGACCTCAATCAGGAAGTCGCCATCCAGCCTCGCCAGCTCATGGGAGGGACGGCATCGGTATATGAACCAGACCCCCTTCCCTCGCTTCGGAACCGTCGCAGCGTCTATGCAGAAAAATTACGAGGCCTGCGTGATCCATTTTTGGAAACCTTCAACCAACCCGGTCCAGATAAATCCTGTGAGTTACGCGCGACCTCGACAGTCGCTCCCCAGGCATTGACTTTGTTCAATGCAGCGGAAATACACGACCGCGCCTTGGCATTTGCCGCTAGATTACTCCGGGAAAAAAAGAATCCTGAAGCGATTATCCGGCGTGCATTTTCACTGGCTCTAGGTCGCTCACCTTTACCAGATGAAGTCGATATCTGCCTCACACACTGGAAAGATGCAACGAGCGAAGAAAAAGAAAAGCTATACGCAAAACCCGATTTCCCAACTGAAATCAAGCGGACGGTCATGGCAGAAAAAACAGGGCAACCCTATGACTTCATTGAAATCATGCCAGCCTACAAAAACTACATACCTGATCTTCAACCCGCCCAGACAAACGCACGCACCCGGGGGCTCGCACAAGTCTGTCTGGTGCTTTTCAACCTCAATGAGTTTGCCTATCTTGATTAGTCACCTTCATGTGAAAACTTACACATTACCCATTCCATGAAAGATACTCGCATCATCACTCAACCAAACCGTCGGGAATTCCTTTACGGATTGGGTGCCGGACTTGGATCGGTAGCTTTCACATCCATGCTGAAAGGCTTGGACTCGCCAACAGGCACACCTCATCATAGGGCTCGAGCCAAACGATGCATTTTTTTAATGATGGAAGGGGGGCCTTCTCATATAGATACCTTTGATCCAAAACCCGAATTAAACAAACGACACCTGCAGGAGTTCTCTCGTTCGGGCGAGATGGAAAGCGCCATGTCATCGGGTAAACGTTACTTTGTAAAAAGCCCGTTCGAGTTCATAAAAGCAGGACAAAATGGATCTGATATTTGTTGTCAGTGGTCACACCTGAAAGATTGTGTGGATGACATGTGCTTTTTTCGTGGTGCACAAGTGGAATCGGTCAACCATCCAACGGCATGCTTTCATGTCAACACGGGGAACCGGTTCGGCGGAGATCCGGCCATTGGTGCGTGGATGACATATGGGCTAGGATCATTAAACCAGAACTTACCCGGATTTGTTGTGCTTCCCAGAGCCAGTTACCCACAAGGCGGACCTGCCAATTGGTCGAATGGATTCCTTCCTGCACAATTCCAAGGCACCCCTTTCAGAGCGAAAGGAAGCCCTATTCTTGATTTAAATCCACCGGCAGGGGTATCCCAACAACGTCAGAGAACCAATCTTGATTTATTGGGCAAACTCAACCAAAAGCATCTTGAGCAAAGATCCGCTCTAAGTGAACTCGAAGCTCGCATGGAATCATATGAACTGGCATTCCGCATGCAGTCAGAGGTACCTGAGGTCCTGAACCTGAAGGGCGAAAACCAGCGCACATTGGAAATGTATGGGATCGGGCAGGCCAACACAGATTCCTTCGGCCGAAAATGCCTTCTGGCTCGAAGGCTTGTTGAAAAAGGTGTTCGATTCGTTCAGGCCTATGCAGGTAACTGGGATAGCCACGATTATATTGAAAGAGCACATGGCAACCTCATTCATTCGGTGGATCGCCCCATTGCAGCCCTGCTGAAGGATCTGAAAAATCGAGGTCTACTGGACGAAACGCTTGTCTTTTTCTGTGGTGAATTTGGACGGACGCCCGATAACGGCATTCGAGGCGGCGGAAAATCCTATGGCCGTGATCACAATGCAAAGGCCATGGCCATGTGGTTTGCCGGAGGTGGAACCAAGGGAGGTCACACCATAGGGGCCACCGATGAAATCGGCGCAGAAGCCGTCGAGAATGTCCGTCATATCAGGGACATACATGTCACCTTGCTTCATCTTCTAGGTTTGAATGACAATAAATTAACCTACTACCACGCAGGAAGATTCAAACAACTGAGTCAGTTTGGTGGACAGGTGATTCAGGAAATTATAGGGTAAAAGCATGAGCGAGACTTCGACTTTAATGCACGTTTTCCCTGGCCAAGGTTCCCAAAAGAAAGGCATGGGAGAAGGTCTGTTTGAGCAATTTCCAGACATCACGGCTGCAGCGAATAAGGTGTTGGGGTATTCTGTCCAGTCACTTTGCCTTGAAGATAGTGATGAACAATTGAATCTGACGCAGTTCACGCAACCCGCGCTTTACACCGTCAATGCATTGACTTACCTGAAAAACAAACAAGACACCAAGCGCCAGCCTGATTTTATGGCTGGACATAGCTTGGGTGAGTATAACGCTTTGTTAGCGGCGGGAGTATTTGATTTTGAGACCGGTCTCACACTGGTTCAAAAGCGTGGGGCTCTCATGGCAGAAGCCAAGGGGGGCGGCATGGCGGCTGTTTTGGGAATGAACATCAAACAAATCCGGGAAGTTATTCAAAACAGCGGTAGCAAAGAAGTAAGCGTTGCCAACCTGAACGCCCCGCAACAAACGGTTTTGACCGGCAGCAAAGAAGGCATTCTGGAGATCAAATCAGCCTTTGAATCAGCTGGAGCAAAACGTTATATCCCGCTGAATGTGAGCGGTGCTTTTCATTCTCCTTTCATGGAACCCGCTCGCAAAGAATTTGAAATATTCCTGAAATCGTTCACCTTTGGCTCGCCGACGATCCCGGTTATTTCCAATGTCGAAGCCACTCCTTACCCAAGGGATGGCGTTGCCGAGCTGCTCGCTCAGCAGATCACATCGCCTGTGCGCTGGGTAGAAACGATTCAATACCTCAAAAAGCAATCTGACCCGGCCTTTGAGGAAATGGGCCCTGGTAAAGTCCTCAGGGGCCTCATTCGCCAAATTTCATAGAAATCAAGCAATCCTCAGGCTGCAATTCAGACAAGTGAGTTACACGATAATCCAGGGAACTGCTGTCGGAGGCCCCTGAAGGCATCGGAAGGCACATCTGCCTCAAACTCCCAGTCAAATGCGTTCCGGCTAAGCAGCACGGTAGCTCTGACAAAGAGCTACCACTCACGATGAAACCGCTAACACCTGAATCTCTGTAACCTTAGAACTTCGGCTTTGCATTTTCATAAACTTCGCTTTTGGTTCCAGTCTTTCGAGTCTCTGCATCGATATTGGCGAGAAAGTTCACCATCAAATAGTGCATTTTCTCAACCTTGCCGGCGTAACGAACCGAGAGATCCTTTGCTTCCTCCAGATCTGTGGAAATGTTAAACAGTTCCAATTGATTTTTGTTCCAGGTTTTAACCAGTTTGTAATCCCCCATTATCAGTGCTGTTTCAGGCGAACGGGCTACGGCTTGATGGAAAAACAAAAAGGATTGACCTCGAGAAACGATCCCCTTTCCACGATTCATCATGATCGAGGTCAAATCCCCCCCATCCAGAGCTTTCGGCAGCTCGGGTTTATAGCCAGCCAAGGCAGCCATCGTCGGAAAAATATCCAATCCGGTCACTGGGACATGACTCACGACCCCACCTTGAACACCAGGTCCGTTGATGATGAAAGGAACTCGAACCCCCCCTTCATAGACAGACCCTTTTCCATCTCGAAGCGGGAAATTACGAGGCAGGTTTCTAACGGACTCTCCAGGCAAGGTGTTGCGTCCACCATTGTCCGAGAGAAAGAAAATATAAGTAGAATCCTCTAAACCCAATGAATGGATTTTTTCCATCAGGATACCAATTCCTTCATCCACATCACGGGTCATCGCAGCAAATGCTGGCATCGAATGTTTTTGACCAGATTTCAATTTTTCAACCTTTGCCAGTGTTTGGTCACGATAGTAAATGTCCAGATGCACGGCATAATGGGATACCTGTACGAAAAAGGGATTCCCTGACCTTTGCTGTTGCTCCATGAATTCACATGTTCTTTGGGTGATCCCGAATATCTGCTTTGGATCCCTCTGGGCAGCTGGACCACCGGACCCCTTGCCTCCCCCGGTTTCATTACCAGTATCACCGTCACTCACGTCATACCCCATGTCTTCGGGGCTTACATGGTCAAAGCGCAAATCCCACTTTCCAAAATGAGCAGTGCGATAATCAGGATCCGCCTTTTTCAACATTTGCGGCAGGCTGAGTTGTTCTCGATAGCGCGTAGTCCAATTCCTTTGATCCTTTTGATAGATGTGACGGGCCGGAGTTTGACCAATGAGCAAACTTCGTCGAGTGGGACAGCAATAAGGTGCGGGAGCGTACCCCCTATTAAAACGCATGCCTGTTTCAGCCAAGCGCTCGACATTCGGTGTCAGAAAAAAATCACTCCGCGTTCGCGCATCATCGGGATTCATTTTCAGCGATGTGCCGACCCAGCTTTGATCATCAGTCATCAGGATAATAAAATTGGGAGACCTGACATCGCCTTGAATCATAAAAACACCTGCAAAAATAAGATGAATCAAACACAAGATATAAAATCGCCAGCAAAGGTATGACTGAAGTAAGCAGATATGATCCATATTACTTATATCATCACCACTCCATATCTGGTTGTCACACAAAAATTTGAAATTAAAAGATCATGCATTCCTCATTCTCCAGACGATGGGAATTACAAACATGCAGGCCATCGCTCATCCACCTCTCTTGAGGAATATTGAAAACGGCATAGGAAAGACCATCACTCAGAAGTTCAAAATAAAATCATTGGGCACATTGGAAATCTCAGGTAGTGCAATAACAGTGTATTTCATATTATTATTTTTTTGGATGCACTTCCTTTAGAGATTGCAGACCGATTAATGAAAAAAGAAGCAATACCCAGACTGCGCTTATCGTCAATTCATGATCATGGCGCAGCATATCACGCATTTCCTGGATAAAGTAGAGAGTGGTAAAGCGCGGTGCCTTAAGAGACTGAAAGTTAAAACCGTAAATTGTTTTGACTTTATATAATTGACATTTCATTGACCGAGTCCAGATATTCATTATTTGAGCCAATGCTGTGGGTAACCATTAAAGACTGATTTGAATTCCTGATACACGATGTCGCAAAAGCGCCAGCCAGAAATTGAACGAGTAGATTCTGAAAAAGAGGATCTCTTTGAATTAGGAGACAAGATAGCTCTGGATGCCGTTTGGCAGACTGACTTGACCTCTGGGAGGACCACTATCTCCCGTAACACTTGCTCCCTGTTGGGGCACCCTCCTAACATCATTAACAATGCCGATAATTCGCATCATTGGATTTTGTCACAAGTCCACCCCAAAGATGCCCGTAGAGTCAAAGCCGCGGTAATCAGACACTGGAAGCATCGCACCCCTTTTAAACTCGATTTTCGGTTTCGCAGCAAGGATGGCAAATACCGCTGGCTTGAAGCTCGCGGGCAGGCAACTTGGGATAAGGAAGAAAAGCCAGTGCATTTTGCAGGGCACTTGAGCGATATCCATGAACGTAAACTGACAACAGAAACAATAAAGCTCCTTGAAAGTCGCCTGAATGAGGCCCAAAGACTAATCAATGCAGGGGATTGGGAGCTCGATCTAGTTACAAACCAACTCCACTGGTCACCTCAAATATACTCCATTTTTGAAATTGATCCAAAGGACTTTGAAGTTTCTTCTGAAAGCTTTCTTGCAGCTGTTCATCCGGAGGATCGCGATGTCGTCCACAAAACTTATCTGGATTCCGTCAAAAACCGTAATGCTTATGAGATCATTCACAGACTCCTCTTGCGAGATGGACGTATTAAATATGTCGAAGAGCATGGTTACACGATTTACGATTCGAAAGGTAGCCCGCTAAGATCGCATGGAACCGTGCAGGACATCACGGAACGCGAGGAAGCCAAGCAAAAGCTTCACCAGTTGAATGAAAAACTCGAAACACTGGTAGAAGCACGTACGATGGGATTGGAAGACCAGAGCAAAGAACTCGAACGTATCAACGGCGAGTTGGAAGAACGAGTCAAAGAACGAACTCGGAAACTAGAAAGCGCTAATCAGTTCCTGGAGCAGAGCGAGCAAAGGTTCCGCACTTTATTTGAGGGAATGCGTGACGGGTTAGCCTTCTGCGATCCCTCGATGCGACTCTCGCTGTGCAATAAAGAGTTTGAAAGGTTAACCGGCTACACTCGCAAGGAAATGGAACTGTCTCTTATACACATCTGACGCTGCCGACGACTCCTTACGTGTAGA
>OJCR01000756.1_pt1 | contig 13697 bp, 13 predicted proteins | sample 1591611 | NCBI WGS metagenome assembly OJCR01 (sample SAMN05416815, study PRJEB24817) | seawater metagenome | isolation source: Sea water | place: Canada:Atlantic | collected 2013-07
AGATCAGCCTCGGTCTCGTGGGCTCGGAGATGTGTATAAGAGACAGATACTGCACAGTGGGGTATTACCCAAATCAAAAAGAAAGGCTTGCGCGATTTAGGTGCTACATTGGCACCGCAATCAGCTACGGCCATCGCTCTTGGCATGGAAACCCTTGATTTGCGCTTATCTCGCAGCCAGCACAATGCCATGGAGCTCGCTACGTTTTTGGATAACCATCCAAAAGTGTCTAAGGTATTTTATCCTGGTCTTGCCGATCATCCTCAGCATTTCATGGCGCGCGAGTATCTAAACGGTGGCTACGGTGCGATATTGAGCTTTGATTTAATTGAAGGCGCTAACCCTGTGGCGTTTTTAAACGAGATGGAGCTGGTAATCTGCGCCACCCACTTAGGCGATAATCGCACCCTCGCACTACCTGTTGCACCTACTATTTATTTCGAGAACACGGCAGAAGAACGTGAGCTTATGGGTATTTCCGATACCATGTTACGTATTTCAGTAGGTATTGAAGACACTCAGGATCTGATTGCGGATTTTGAAGCAGCGCTAAACACGATTTAGACAATGTTTTGCTGAGTTAAAGTACAGAAGAAGGGGCTTTCGCCCCTTTTTTATTTTGTACTAATTGCGTTCAATATAATTAAAGCAATACGTTTGACTGGCCTCTGTCTAATCAAAACCTAGGGTAATTTGACCGCGAATTTCACCGCTTGGGAATGCATCTGAGTGGAAGTTTGTGTAAAGACCTCCGTCAGCCATAACACCCATTTGCTCAGAGGTTAGCGTTGTATTAGCTGGCACCGACCACATACCATCTGTACCGTCAGTAAGCCCCAGTAATACACCACCGTTTACACCCGCTTCACCTTCGTGGATGTGCGCCATGTTGGCCGTCATACCTGTAATGGTTACGCTACCAGATAGTGCACCTGTGGATGTGTTCAGCGTGAATGCACCCGCACCGCTTGCTGTTGTAGTAACGGCCGGAACTTCTTGTAAGCCATCGGCAATGATGCCGTACACTTCGATATTGTCAGGCGTGATCTGGCCCCGAATTTCACCGCCAGTGAATGCCGCAGTGTGTACATTCACATAGTGACCTCCTGAAAGTAATTGCGTAGCTGTAGCTTCATCAAGCATTACGCTTCCATCCGTCATCCAAACGCCAGCTGTTTCGTCACTTTCGACCAACGCTTCTAGCACAGGACCATTTACTCCAGCAAAGCCAGTGTGAATGTGTGCCATGGTTGCATTATCGATAGTGGTAACCGCCACAAGAGAAACATTATTGTTGGTCGTATCGAATAGAGCATAGCCAGAACCCATTGCTATAGTATCTACCGCTGGTACTTCCTGACTGCCGCTTAGCGAGAATGTCACTACCGCTGTAGTGTCAGGAACAATTTGGCCACGCACTTCGCCACTTGGATTTGCGGTAGTGTGCACGTTTAGATACCACTCACCGCTAGTCAGCGCATCTAGGTTACTCGGTGAAATGGTAGTTTCAGCTAAAACATAGGTACCATTTCCAGCATCGGTCAGTGGGAAAGCAACAGGGCCGTTCATACCAATGCCCCCATCGTGAACGTGAACGCCAGTAACATCGGTTAAACCGGAAACATCTACACTTACGCTAAATGCAGGTAGATCTTCGTCAATCTCAACGACTGCCGTTGCAGTAGACATCGTATCAACAGCAGGTAGCTCTTGCGCTCCACTTAAACTAACGTTGTAAGTCATATCAGCATTAAACGCTGGTGGGGGTGGTGCTAGACCATCAAGTAACGCTAACTGCGGTAAATCACCTTCCATCGCGCCATCAAGTGCGATTGCCGTGTATATCTCACCGTTTACTAGTGATAGTACACCCGTTTCGATAGCAGCGGTTTTTGTGCCGGTGGGGGTTACAGTTACCACGTAGTCGCCATCAGCTAAGCTAACGTAACCTGTTTCAACAAGCTCGCCTGTATCATAGGCTATATCTGCAAAGGCGGGGTCAATGGCATCAATTTCGCCATCCGCTGTCACATAAATATCAACGTTCCCAGCAGAGGGTGCAGCATGAATAATTCGCACTTTTGCTTCAGTTGCAACAGAACGTGGCATATCAAGCAGTACGTCTAACTCTGGCGCTGCTAGAGTATTATTTGCGATAGCGGTATACGACATGCCGACTTCTAGCGATAATTCTGCATCGTCAATTGCCACAACACTATTATCGCTATCCGCGACTACATCAATTAAATAATCGCCGGCAGCAACAGAAAGATAATCGGTTGTACGAGGGAATTGGATGCCGTCTACCAACACAATTTCATTATTAGCAATTACATCAACCGCTGGCGCGTCGCTGATACCATGGACCACGCGAATCGCTGCACCCGCTTCTGTGTCCCATATTTTAAAGCTGCCATCACCATCTGCTGCAAGCAGCGTAACGGGTGATTCCCCCGTACCTACATTGTTAGTAGCTGCGATAAGCAAGTCTGCACCATCGGCGAGATTAACCGTGCCTGAATCGTACACCACCGTGGTTTCACCTGCTGGTGTAATACGAATTTGGTAATCTCCTGCTGGAACCTGAATCAAGTCTGTAGAATCAGTAAATTCAGCAGTGACAAGTGGTTGTTCCGCAGTGATGTCTGTATCGGGGGCAGTAACATAAATGTCGACCGTCGGTGCCATAGATGCTGCATGTACAATCTGAACTTGCGCATTACCGGCTTCAACGGCTGTTTCGTTGCTTGTTACCGTGAGAAGCGAAAGCGATTCATCTGCTACATTACCAACAGCAAAGATGTCGTAATTCATCTCTGCTTCTAGCGTTACATCGGTTTGTAAAACTTCAGCGTTTTCACCTGGAAGAATGCCGGTTACGCCAATGTCGTAGGTACCCGTTTCTACTTCAAAACGGGAAGAAGCGACTTGGTAGTCTACATTTTCAAGGCTGTTTAATATGGCATCATTTGCGGTAACGTTAACCATGGGGGCATCCGATGCGGCGTGAATAACCCTAACATTGGCAAATTCTGGAGTGGGCTCTTGAACCACATCGTCGTCGTCATCTGAGCAACCGAATAAAAACAGTGGTAGTATTGAACAAGCAAGGAGTGCTTTGGTCCTTCTCATATTTCGTATCCTCTTAATTGTGTTGTGGCAAACTCGATTACGCAAAGCGAAATAGAGAAGATCAACCTCCTTGCAACATTAACGCAATGTAATGTTTTCATATTGTTTACATGACAAGGCTTTGTTCTATTAAATAGAACAAAGCCTTCTTAATTTTGATATTTTCATCCAAGCTGGTTGGCCTAATATATGAGTCCTTTCGAGATAACAGATATTGGAGGTCTGCATGAAGACAGTACTAGCGATTTTTTCTAGCCTTAACGGTACAGAGGGCAACTCATCTAAACTCGCCAACGAGTATCTACTAAAAATTGAGAACGACGATAGCGTGCGCATTAACCGCGTGGATGTTGCTTCACTGGCGCTGCCGCATTTAACTGGCGAAGAAATGCAGGCGTGGTTGACGGATGCATCTGAAAGGAACGAGTCTCAACATGCATTGGCAAAAATTTCTGACAATATTGTTGAAGCAGTGAAAGCAGCGGACGAAATTGTACTTGCAGTACCTATGTATAACTTTGGCATTCCTTCTAGCCTTAAGGCCTACTTCGACCGTATCGCAAGGGCTGGTATTACTTTTAAATATACAGAGACAGGCCCTGTAGGCTTGTTAGAGAATAAATCAGCCACGGTTTTTGCAGCCCGTGGTGGTGTTTACGCTGGTTCAGACTTTGATACACAAACACCATATTTAAAACATTTTTTAAATTTCATCGGGATCAGCGATGTAAATTTCGTTTATGCTGAAGGACTTAACATGGGTGAAGAACAAGCGAATAGCGCTTTTGCCGATGCGAATGAAAAAATTATTGAACTAACGAAGGGCTAAACACACTAAAGTAATGCAGTTAGCTAAAACGTAGGAAGTATGTTTTCAGCTAAAAGTGTGTTCCAAGTTGAGTGTGCTTGATTGCCCCGCGTATTACGCGGGGCTTTTTATAGGCGATATATTGTTCGGTTTTGTTACCCACTCTGTTTACTCAGTGAATAAACTAACGACTATTCGCTTTTAAGCAAGGCTTCTATATCTGCAATAAACGCTGCATCTGTGGGCTTAGTTGAACTAGGGTAGTGGGTAATTTGTTTCCCTGAACTATCAATAAGGTACTTGTTGAAATTCCAAGATGGGGCTTTGCCTGTCGCGTTTTTAAGCATAAGGTACATAGGGTCGGCATCGTCACCTTTAACATAAATCGGCTCAAACATCGGGAACTTAACGCCATAGGTTAGTTCACACAATTCAGCAGTTTTACCTTCATCGCTATCTTCTTGATTAAAATCGTGAGAAGGAAAACCCAACACGGCAAAATCTTTGTCTTTGTAGTTGCGGTAAAGTGCTTCTAAACCTTCAAACTGGGGCGTGTAACCACAATAACTCGCAGTGTTAACAACCAACAAGGTTTTTCCTGCGTACTCGTCACACAAGTTTACGGTTTCTTGAGAATTGAGTTTACGCTTCATAAATTTAAGTACGCTAGGGCACTCGTTCGCGTAGCTCAAAGATGTGAATAAACTAAGTGAAAGTAGGGCAGCCGCATAACCTTTAGTCTTCATAGTGTTTTACCTCTCATATCAATGTTTGTTATTTTAGTCGTTGTCATTTGTCCAAACCATTAACGGGATTGGTTTACGTTTGGTTCACTACCACTAACGATGAACGTTAGAGCAATCAAGGTTACTCTGCGTATAATGTTAACGCTTTTTACATAACAACGACTTAAAATAATGAAAAAATATTCTTCTTTAGTCATCGCAGCCAGCGTGGCTTTCGCGCTAGGCGGATGCGCCAGCACAACTAACGATATAGCAGCTAAGGCGGCTTCCCCTTCACTTCCAGCCGCTACGGTACAGCAAACAGTCACCCCTGATGTTGCATCGCAAAGTCACGCGGAAACCGGTGAAATCACGCTTAAACAGATAATGTCAGATCCGCAGTGGATTGGTGCATTGCCGACATCAATGGGCTGGTCGGTAGATGGCGGTAAAATAGTTTTTGAAAGAGAAAAGCAAAACAGCGCATTAAAAGATGTTTATATTGCAGAGCTTTCAAATTCAGCACGTGCGGTTAAAGCGCCTTTATCAGATTTACATAAGTACCGCTTTGACGAACGAGTAGTGCGAGATGATGGGGTTATTGCGTACTCGTTTGAAGATAGTGTGTATGTTCAGTTCACTAACGGTGAAACGGTGCACCTGGCACGAGGAGGGAACGCACTCTCTACGCTTTCGTTTATGACCGATGGTCGGTTGATGGCCCTGAGTGGCAACAAGTTCATAGCTATCGACCTGTCTAATGGCACACGTGAAGAGTTACTAAGTTGGGCGTTTAAAGATGCGCCTGAAGCCGTTGAACCAGCGAAGAACTATATCGCCAAGCAGCAGCAATCGCTGGTGGAATATATAAAACTACAGCGTAAAAATAGACAAGATAAAGATAAGGCCCACAAAGCGCTTGCCAACGAAAACAAGAGCGTAGCGCCAACGCCTTTTTACTTTGACAAGTCTCATAGGCTAGCTGGGATCAGCGTATCTCCTGCGGGAAATTATGCGGTGGTTGCAACAACTGAAAGCAAGCCTAGCCGCGATGATACCGACATCATGCCGCACTACATTCAGGAAGACAGTCGTATTGCTGCTAAGCCAGTACGCCAGCGGGTTGCCGATGCTGAGCCGGTGAATCACGTATTATGGCTTCTCAATTTAAAAACAGGTGAGAAAAACGAACTTAAATACTTCAACTTGCCGGGCTATAACGATGATGTTCTGGCTAATGTAAAAGCGGAAAATGCCGAAGCAAAGGGCGAATCGTATGAAGTGAATCGCTTACCACGGGACATTACGCTGCTACAGAGTTGGTACTGGACCAAGCCTTCAATTCGCTGGCACAAAAACGGAAACGCTGTCGCGGTAATGCTTGAAGCGTGGGACAACAAAGACCGCTGGATAGCCACCATCGATTTGGCGAATAAAACGCTAGAAAACCAACATAGGCTACATGACGATGCATGGATCAACTATCGTTTTAATGCCTTTGGTTGGATGAATAATAGCGAGACATTGTACTACCAGTCTGAACATACAGGCTTCTCGCATTTATACATACAAAAGCCTGACGAAGCGCCAATTGCGCTAACAAGTGGGCGCTTTATTGTGGATGACTTAACACTTTCTCATGACGACAACTACATTTACTTCAAAGCGAATATGGAGCACCCAGGGCTTTACGAAGTCTATCGCGCTGACTTAACCGACAACACTATCGATACCATGACCGATTTAAATGGTATGACGGATTACTCGCTTAGTCCTGATGGTAAAAACTTGCTATTGAGTCACAGTAAAGTAAATAAGCCACAAGAGCTTTATATCAAGCCGGCTAATGAAACTTCTGCGGCAAAACAAATTACACAAAGTACTAGCGCCGATTTTAACGCGCTACCATGGGCAGTGCCTAACATCGTTGCTATTGAGTCATCGCATACCGAGGCACCTATTTACGCTAGGGTATATCTACCTGAAAATTACGATAAGTCAGCGCCAAATAAAGCGGTAGTGTTTAACCACGGTGCGGGCTATTTGCAGAACGCCCACATGGGGTGGTCGGGTTACTTCAGAGAATACATGTTCCATAGCATGCTTGTTCAACAAGGCTATGTGGTACTTGATATGGATTATCGCGCCAGTGCTGGGTACGGGCGAGATTGGCGCACGGCTATTTATCGCCAAATGGGTACGCCAGAAGTGCAAGATTTGCGTGACGGTGTTAACTGGCTTGTAGAGAATGCAAATGTAGATCGTGAGCGTATTGGCACATACGGCGGTTCATACGGCGGCTTCTTGACCTTTATGTCTATGTTTACCGCACCAGATCTGTTTGCAGCAGGCGCGGCGCTTCGCCCGGTAACCGACTGGGCGCATTACAATACGCCTTATACAGCAAATATTCTAAATACGCCTGACATCGACCCCATCGCCTATGAGCGCAGCTCACCCATCTATTTCGCAGAGGGGTTAGAAAAACCTCTGCTTATCAATGCGCCTATGGTGGATGATAATGTATTCTTTTTGGATACCGTGCGACTTGTGCAGCGTCTTATAGAGCTTGAAAAAGAAGATTTTGAAACCGCTATTTACCCAGTTGAACCCCACGGCTTTGTACAGCCAAGTTCATGGTTAGACGAATATCGCCGTATCTATAAACTTTTCGAAGAAAACTTATAAACAGCGCTTAACGAGCGATTTCCCCCGTGTTTAAAAGCACGGGGTTTGTTATCGCACAATCAATATAAAAAGGCCCAAATTCAAAAGAGTTCGGGCCTTTTTCTTGTGTGATATTTTTCTTTGACTGCTTATAGCATGTTATTGAAGGCAGCAGCGCGTATGAATAGCGCTACCATGCAAAACAACCTATATACGCTTTGCGGTAATAAACATCAGCAAAAAGATGGTGATACCCGTAAGGGCTCCGAATAAATGCGCATCGACAGCAACTTTAGCATCAATAAGGTTAGCGACTTGTTCGCTACTACCGTCTATTTGTTCGTATCCCACTTTAATCGCTAACCCAATAAGTAGTAACCAACCCGACTTCATCTTTTCCTTAATATCAACACAGGCGCCCCATGCAAAAATGCCGTGAAGTGCGCCAGAAAGCCCCGCATACCAAATAAGGTCTGGTGAAAAAAAGTAAAGCCCAACACTGGTGCCTAAGCAGCACCACACGAAGACTTTCAAGAACAAACCAACGCGATAATGTTCGCCGTGTAACGCCCACAAAAGTGCTAGACCCGCTATATTTAAAAGCAGGTGGTAGCCATTAGTGTGAACGATGTTGCCACTCACTATTCGCCACGTTTCTAAACCCTGAATGGCGAAGCGGTCGTAAGCTAAATAATTGCCCGATAAGGGTTCAAAGAAAAACGCGATAAGAGAACATAGCGCAATAAGTAAGGGGCCAGCACTATACTTAAGCGAAAACGGCAGTGAATTCATCAGTGTTAGTTATTTTTGAATTTCGAATTTGTTGGCTATGATACAGAAATTGCCCACAGGGTGAAAACTGAAGTACGCCTAAAAATAACGAAGACGACAGTAAAGGAGTAATTATGTCTTACATCATTACCGAAATAAAACAGCAGTGCCTCACCATAACCCTCAATCGACCAGAAAAGAAAAATGCACTAACCCGCGATATGTACCAAGACATGGCGAACGCCATTTTGGGAATAAAAAACGACGGTATTACTAAAGTTGTTGTTATTAAGGGGGCGGGGGATTGTTTTACCGCCGGCAACGACATCAGCGACTTTGCACAGCAGCAGGATCACGCTCAAGTACCAGAAACCGCTGCTTTTATGCGTGCGCTCACAGCATGTAATTTACCTGTTATTGCGCAAGTTCATGGGTTAGCCGTGGGAATAGGTACAACCCTTTTACTTCATTGTGATTTTGTATACGCCACCCCAGATACCCGATTTGTTCTACCGTTCATCAACTTAGGGCTTGTTCCTGAGTATGCATCAAGTTATCTTTTGCCTAAGGTTGGAGGTCATATCAAAGCGGCAGAGTGGCTTATGCTGGGCGAACCCTTTACCACTGCCGATGCCTATCAATTTGGTATTCTGACTAAGATTGTCGACGCGCAGGAAATAGATCAAGCGGTTCAAACCACGGTAGAAAAACTCGTTGCCAAGCCTTCATTTTCGCTTAAACAAACAAAAGCGCTGTTAAAAGGTGACGGGGAGCGAACAAACCAACAAATGAACGAAGAGTTTGATATATTTTTAGAAGCGTTGGGTACTACCGCAGCCCAAGAAGCGTTTGATGCGTTTCTTAAAAAACGCCCCATTAACCCCGAAAAGTTTAAATAAGAGGAAGTATTATTTTGAGACGCAGTGCTTTGTTCAGAGCTTCAGTAGTAACCCTAGCATTATCTAGTTGTTTTATTTTTGGTGCGAACGCTAAACAAGCTCGCGAAGTGGGTGAGCCAGAAGCGGCAACGGGATACGTCGAGAAACAGGCGTTTGAAGCCAAAGACTATATGGTTGTGGCGGCAAATCCCTATGCGTCTTGGGCGGGAAAGAATATTTTAGAAAAGGGGGGAAGCGCCATTGACGCGGCCGTGGCCGTTCAATCTATGCTTTCTTTAGTTGAGCCGCAATCATCGGGTATTGGCGGTGGTGCGTTTATCCTCTATTGGGATAACAAGAACAAAGTACTTCATACCTTTGACGGGCGTGAAACGGCACCAAAAGCAGTAAATTCTCATTGGTTTATCCAAGGGAACAAACCAATGCGCTGGATAGACGCTGTAGTAGGCGGCAAGTCAGTAGGCGTGCCTGGTGCAGTTAAAGCGCTAGAAATGGCACAAAAAGAGTTCGGCAAGCTGCCTTGGAATACGCTGTTCGACGATTCAATCAAAACAGCAGAAGACGGCTTTAAGGTTTCGCCTCGCTTAGCCAAACTGGTTGCGCTAGATTATCATCCAGGGCTAAAGACCTTTCCAGCGAGTTCGACCTATTTCTTTCCAGCGGGTCTTCCTTTAAAAGAAGGCACAGTAAAGAAAAATAAGAAACTCGCTAAAACCCTTAAAGGCATTGCTGAAAAGGGAAGCGATTACTTGTTGAAAGGCGAAGTGGCTGAAAAAATTGTTAAAGCGGTCAATAACGCTGAGATTAACCCGGGTCAAATGACGTTAGAAGATTTAGCAAATTATGAGCCGGTAAAACGTGAACCTGTTTGTGGCCTTTATCACGAAAAACGTATCTGCGCGATGGCACCGCCGAGTTCGGGCGGCGTGAACGTGTATCAAATTTTGAAAATGTTAGAAGGCTTTGATCTTAGCCAGTATGCGCCCGATTCAGTCGAATTTGCGAATTTGTACACGCAGGCAAGCGCGCTTTCGTATGCCGACCGTGAAAAGTTTATAGCGGATAGCGATTTTACTAACCTGCCGTTCGCGGCTATGATCAATACGGCCTATCTTGAGCGCCGTGCAGAAAGCATTAGTGTTGATAAAGAATGGCGTCGCAAGCGCGCCGGTAATCCATACGCTGACGCAAACGTAGCGCTTGGCACCTCAATGGAGTTGCCTAACACCTCGCACGTTTCAATCGTAGATAAAGAAGGCAATGCAGTATCCATGACCACAAGCATTGAATTCATGTTTGGCTCTGGGATTATGGTAGAAGGCTTTTTGCTAAACAATCAGCTCACCGACTTCTCGTTCTCTCCAACGAAAAATAGATTCCCTGTCCCTAACCGCGTAGAGCCTGGTAAGAGACCTAGAAGTGCTATGAGCCCCACAATGGTGTTCGACAAAGAAGGTAACTTAGAAGTGGTTGTAGGCTCACCGGGTGGCTCGAGAATTGTAAGCTATGTCGCGCAAACGCTAATTGGTGTTTTGGACTTCGGTTTAGACATTCAGCAAGCGATAAACCTGCCTAAAATCACCAATAGAAACGATTATACGGCGTTAGAGAAGGGCACACCTATAGCTGAGCTTGAAGCGCCATTAAAGGCACTTGGTCATAACGTAAAAGTGGTGGATTTAAACAGCGGCCTACATGGGATCCAATTTAAATCAGGCAAACTAATTGGCGGTGCTGACCCTCGTAGGGAAGGTATTGCAGTAGGGCGCTAATGACCCGCTAATATAAAAAAGTAGTGCGGAAATTTGTCGCAATAGTGGAAAAACGGAAGGTTTTAAACCTTCCGTTTTGTATTCATTTTTACCATAGTAAACATCAATCATTAAATTGTGATGTAACCTTCAAGATAAGACACCGCTTGGCCAGAAATAAGCACACGTTCGCTTGTCACTTCACATTTGACTGTACCACCTCGTTTAGAAGCTTGGTAAGCCATTAGCTTGGACGTTCCTAACTTTTTAGCCCAATACGGCGCGAGACCGGTGTGGATAGAGCCTGTGACAGGGTCTTCATCACCACCATTTGCAGGCCAGAAATAACGCGACACAAAATCAAATTGTGAGCCAGGCGCTGTTACTACCACATCATAAGGCGCGAGTGTTTTTAGTTGTTCGCTGTCTTGAATTACGCTTAAAACATCGTCTTCGTCTGAATAAACCGCAAAATAAGCTTGGTTATTTTTTAAAACGCTTTTGGGCCTGATAGAAAGCCCTTGCAGTAACGCTTCAGGTACTTCGCTAACAGGGCTAGGCATTCTGTTAGGAAAGTCCATCTGAATGAATCCATCGTCTTTTTTAACGATTTTCATCATTCCTACTGACTCTGCGAAAAGTGAAATATGTGATAGCTGATAATTTTCGCTAAAAATCACATAGGCAGAAGCCAACGTTGCGTGCCCACAAAAGTCGATTTCTGTCATGGGTGAAAACCAGCGGATAGTAAATACGCCGGTATCGTCTTCAACCAAGAATGCGGTTTCAGACAGGTTATTCTCGGCAGCAATTTCCTGCATTTTTTCATTACTGAGCCATTTGCCAGTGATAACAACAGCGGCAGGGTTACCTTTGAATCTTACACTGGTAAATGCATCAACAACGTTAATTTTAATTTTCATACAAACGCGCTTTTTCTATTATTTTTAAAGCTTCGAATTGGCATTACGTAAAATGGGCTGCTATTCGTATCGCCCGTGTTTCCAGTCAGTGCAAGGTCACAAAAACTTTCGTTGCAGCGCCTGCAATTGTAAGTACTTGGCCAAAACCTGCGTGTCCATTGTCATACTAGTTTTTCTTACCGTCAACGATTATTGGCTTATAAACAAAGCACCTTTAAGGCGTAACTCTACATCGCAATCTAAAACTCGTTTCCCAGACTCTTGCGTGTAATACAGCTTTCCTGTTGTGGAAGCTGACAGTAAAAAGAGCGTAGGGTATATTAACAAAAACTTATGAAATGAAACATTTCCTTGTTAGACGCCGCTGTCGCGACGGTGCTTTTTGATTGACTCTGAAATAGCATTTGTCTTTTCTTGCGAACGACTCTTACACTTCTTCCTATCTTCAATATGTCCCGTCGAGCAGTTACTGTTCTCACCTTTTATCACTGCCGAAGTGGTGTTGTAGATTGCATCGACACCGTCATTAGGCGTATTGATTGTGCCACAGCCAACAATGGAAAGTGAAAAAAGAGATAATATGAGGTACTTCACTTAGTCAAATCCTTTTAGGTATATAGACTTTTAAATACGGGGCGCAGGCATGTGGGCTAAAAGTCTAACGAAGTGAGCCAGCCTACATGTTTGCGTTCCAGGCTGCGTAGCGTGCGAGCTTAATTTTTGTTATGTGCCAGCGTACTTTCTACTGCCGCCATAACTTTACTGTGCCCAATAAATAAAACATACCATAAATACAGCATATAATTGAGCTTACTAACCAAAAGGTTATTGAATTCTGATGTACCACAGGGTCTGAAGTCAGAAAGGGGCCAATTAAGCCTGCGATACCACGCAAAAAATAGATGGCTGTGATTAAAGCTAAACAGGTTTTTAGTAGAGGTAATTTGATGATTATGCCTGCACCAGAAAACGCATATAAGCCCCAGCCCGTAAGAATTAAGGCAATTACTAAAGTTGCAATTGTGGGGTACGGGTCACCCTGAGCTGCGAGTTGAGCCATGCGTTGACCAGCACCAAAAAAGAGATACCAATCAGGACCGCCGATAATACAACTTATATGAAGTAGTGCAGCCAAGATGCTTAAACTGCCAGCGATTATTAGTTGATTATTCTTGTACATTCAAATTCCTTTTGGCACATACATGCAGCTATAATGGTGCAAGCCGCTGCATGTATGTGTCCCACTTGAGCGCGTTGTTAGCCGTTTTTACCAATCCTACTGTTTCGTTAGCATTAACCGACGCAAATCTCGCTCCGCACGCATAACAAAAAGAATACGAACCTTTTCATCATCATACTTGTAGAAAACATTACACGGATTTACAACGACTTCACGACAATTGAGGTGTTCCAGTTCTGGTGGGACGCGTCCAGCCTCTGGAAAATCAACCAAACGTTCAACTTTTGTAAAGACGGTTTGCACCAGTTGTTTAGCCGCCACGACATTTTCAAGCGCGATGTATTCAGCAATATCATTCAGATCGGATAGAGCCGGCTCCGTCCAAATTATTTCAACCATTTTGACATTCTGTCCTTAGCATCTTGATGGCTGACCACTTTGCCATCCGCTAGAGCTCGCTCGCCACGAGCAATGCCTTCGAGGATCGCTAAACGATTTTGCATAAATTCATAATCTTCTACATCAATAAGGTAAGCTGACGGCTTTCCGTGCTCAGTTATTAGTACTGGCTCTTTCGTATCATGAAGATCGGCAAGGATCTTAGTAGCCTGCCGTTTTAGTGATGTCACAAGTTCTACTTTCATTTGAGCTGCTCCAAAGTAACGTTAAAGTGATACTATTCTGTCACTCTGAGCATGGCAAGTTTTCAAACGGCTAGACACAATGACTCCCTGAGAAATGCTAGCCTCCGCATTTTCGAGGGTTAGCTAACAGCAAAACTGCTCACCAGAGCCATAATTAGTTTGTTCAATACTAAATCAATTTGGAGGCTAGCATGAAC
>OJCR01000762.1_pt1 | contig 13635 bp, 9 predicted proteins | sample 1591611 | NCBI WGS metagenome assembly OJCR01 (sample SAMN05416815, study PRJEB24817) | seawater metagenome | isolation source: Sea water | place: Canada:Atlantic | collected 2013-07
GAGATCAGCCTCGGTCTCGTGGGCTCGGAGATGTGTATAAGAGACAGCTCGTACAGCATGGACGCCCGAAACATGGAGCGTTTTCAACGGGCCAAAAACGAACTGATCCGTTCAGTTTCAAATCTGGAACCGCAGCAGAGTTACTATGTCTTTCTTTTTTCTTGGCGGACGACGGTGATGTTGTACCATCAGACGCCTACATGGATCAAAGCCGAGAGAGATCACGAGAAGAAATTGATTCGGTGGCTCAAGGATGTCAGCCTGAGTTCCGGCACTGATCCAAGGAATGCGTTGTCACTAGCGAATTCCATGCGTCCCGATGCTATTTTTCTGCTGTCTGATGGTCAATTCAATCACCCCAATACGCCATCTTCTGAAACTGGTTGGCTGCTTCCAGATGGAACACGCTCACAACTGGGTGTCGTGGATGGGATCGCCAAATGGATGTCCTCAATCCCAGTCCACACCATCTCATTTGAGAATCCATTTACCAAGGATTCCATGGCGAGAATCGCAAAGCTCAGTGGAGGTGATTTTCGGTACATTAAAACCCAATCGCATCTTCCAGTCGACTCCCAACGCTTTCTAAAAGCGGTCAAACAAATCGAGGGCACTTACCAAAGAGAATCCCAATTACCTTCAGAACTGCAACGGCGAATGTCAATTGCCAGAGAGTTGATTGCCGATGGGGAATTCGCATTCGCTGAGTACATCACCAGACCGGTTCGTGACGCTGACCCATCAGAAATTAAGAATCCGCTTTTACGTCGGGCACTGCTGGACATCATTGATGAAGAGTTAGGAGACAGTCGCTTGGAAAACCTGCAGATGAGTTCTGATGTTGAGGAATGGATCCTCACGCACGAATCGTAACAGATCCCATTTTCCAACTATCAAAAATGAAAGTCGCTATTCGATGCTGCCCGTTGTGGATCACAATTACTCTTAATGCAGACGGGACTCTGATAGCTGCCGATACATTTTCCAATGACCAATTCCCACTTCCATGAATCGGTCACCCACTGTCTGATAACCCAAGCGTCTGTAAAAGGGCACAGCCTCTTCACGAGCATGTAATTGTATCTGCTGAAAGCCCCGGATCCGCAGCACCGATTCGATCCCTTGTATGAGACGAGAACCCAAGCCTTTGCGTTGGTGATTTTCATGAACTGCCATCTGTCGAAGTTTCGCATCTTCTCGAGACGCGGGAACGATTACCGCACACGCTTGGACCTGCGCATCATGCACGAGAGCAAAATGTAATTCGGCAGACTCTGATTCCAACTCCTCAAACGAAAACGTAAGCCCCAGAGGTGCTCGCAATAAACGATCTCGCAATTCAATCTCGAGATTGTAGAGATTGCTATTCCACTCTATTTCGATAAATTCCATTTCTTACTTTCCTAACAGCCAGTTACCCAATAATAGTATTCCGACCGAAACCACGATGTTGATCACCACGCAAACGGCAAATCTGATTCGGAAAGATTTCTTATGAGTCTTGTGACGAATTCGGCGACCCGTAATCCAGCCGCCCGGCCAACCGCCCAACAGACACCACAACAGCAAAGTCCGTTCAGGAATACGAGCCCGACCTTGCACCGCCATTCGTTTGTCCCAAACATACTGTGCAGCGGTTACGCAGCTACACACAGCACTCCAAATTAATATTGTTTCAAGCATATTTGTTCAACACTCGATTTTATCATTTGTTGTTTTCTTATTTTATTTCGTTGCTTAGTCATCGTTACCACAACCAGGCCCTCTTTGCATGTCGCATTTTTCGCTCGATCAAAATCCTGACCTCGATCGTTACTTTGACGAACTTGGATACTGGTTGGAACTGGAGGGCGAAGCTGAGCGCGAACGCATGGCCCGCCGGCGGAGTATCCGATCCCAAACGCATGTCGAAAAGACGGGCGAAACGGTGATTGGGCTCGATATGCACGATCATCAGACCGGCCTGGCTGGCCGTCTACTGTTAGATTTCAGTAAACCGGGAGACCAAGCACTTCCGATGAATCGCTTGAAAGTTGGTTCGCCAGTCGTTGTTTCCGATAACGATAACCCGACGGATAAAGGAGTTGCAGGCGTTGTCAGCCGCCGAAAACACCACACGATTCAGATTGCTACCGACATCTGGCCCGAAGGCAAACGCTATCGCATCGATCTGTCGGCCGATGAAACAACAAGAAGACGCCAATTGGCTGCCATGGCCAAAGCAAGACTGGCGACTGGTCGAACCGCCAAACTCCGGGATGCCCTCTTAGGCAAAAGAGAAATACGATTTGATCAGCTTAATGCCGCCTCTGGTCGCCTGACAACGCTTAACCCTCCCCAGTTGGATGCAGTTTCATTTGGACTGGCAGCAAAAGACGTTGCAATCATCCATGGGCCGCCTGGAACTGGAAAAACAACAACGCTTGCTGAACTTATTTATCAGGCAGTGCAAAGCGGTGCCAGTGTTCTCGCTTGTGCTCCAAGCAATACTGCCGTCGACAATCTGCTGGAAAAACTGGTTGCTCTGATGCCTGCTGTCATCAGAGTAGGACACCCGGCACGGGTATTTGAATCGTTGCGAGGTCACACTCTGGACGAATTGGTCGACAATGACCCTTCCACCGACGTAGTCCGGGATATGCGCCGCGAAGTCAAGGAACTGATTCGTCTTGCTGAAAAGGGAGTTCGATCTCGTGATGGACACCGTCGAAGACGTGAATTGTTTGCTGAAGCTGGCAAACTGCGGGGTCAGATCAGATCGCTGGAAAGATCGGTGATTCAGAGTGTGATCGACTCTGCTGATGTCGTTTGCACGACCACAACCATCGATGATGATCTGTTAAACACCCGTTCCTTCGACTTGGTTGTAATTGATGAAGCCTGCCAATGCACAATGCCCAGTATCTGGCAAGCTGTTCTCCGAGCGGAAAAATTGATCCTTGCTGGTGATCACTGCCAACTGCCGCCCACAGTCTTGAGCGATCAGGCAGCTGCGAGGGGAATGAAAGATTCGCTGATGCAACGATTGATCGAACGCGATGGCGAATCCATCTATCGACAACTGACTGTTCAGTACCGAATGCATGAATCCATCATGCAGTTTTCCTCAGATACTTTTTATGATGGTAATCTGATTGCCGACGCATCCATCCGAAAGCACAGACTTTGTGATCTGCCTGACGTGGTCGAAATGCCGTTGACAGATTCACCACTAGAATTCATTGACACAGCAGGTGCGGAATATGAAGAACAGCTCGAACCCGATGGCGAAAGTAAACTTAATCCGAAGGAGGCTGATCTTGTTATACAATTGATCGGTGACCTGATCGAAGCAGGTGTCTCCCCCGCTGAAATGGGCATCATCGCACCCTATGCTGCCCAAGTCCGATTGCTGCGGGGAAAGCTTAATGTGATTGGTCTAGAAATTGATACCGTGGATGGTTTCCAAGGACGTGAAAAGGAGGTCATCATCGTCACCATGGTCAGGAGCAATCATAAACGCGAAATCGGATTTCTAGCCGACACACGACGAACCAATGTTGCTCTCACACGAGCCAGACGCAAGCTCATCGTGATCGGTGACAGTGCAACACTCGCAACACATAAATTCTACGCAAATATGCTTGAGAACTTTGAATCGCTCAATGCATATCGCTCTGTATGGGAATTCGGAGATGTCTGACAGAAAAGATCAGACTGAGAATCGGTTGCAAAGTGATCACAAACAGATGAAAAAGCATTCGCTACCTGAGCAATCCAGCAAATCACCTTGATTTTAAGTGAGACCAAGGCGTACACAGTGTGTTATGGAAGTGAAACACTATGCAACGTGCTTTTGGCCAGGATTGGCCGAACTCTGGTGGCGTGGGCGGTTATCTGCCCTCCCTGCCGCAATAGCATTCACCCTGATCGTGAATTTGATTCTGGTCGCTAGATACCTGTATCCGGGATGGATCCACAGCGGTTTAGTATCACTGGCGTTCTGGGGTGGGCTAATCGCCTTGTTTTTTTACATCCTGCGTACAGCCCGAGAATTACCTGCTCTGATCAATCCTCGCGATACTTGCGAAGAACCCGATCAATTTCCAGAAGCAAGGATCGCGTATTTGGGTGGACGTTGGGAAGAAGCAGAAGGTTTGTTGACAGATGTGCTAGCAATAGAGCCGAGAGATCCTCCTGCTCTGTTGCTTTTGACGGGTGTCTACCGCCATACGGGGCGTTTGGAAGCTGCCGTGCTCTTGCTGCGAGAAATATCTCGACTTGAAGCGGCAGATGATTGGCGGCTTGAGATCGAGACTGAATCGAAGCGTTTGACGCGAGCATCCGAAGCAGAGAATACATCGGAACAAATGGACACAAAAAACCACGTGTCCGAGACAAAAAACGCTGCCTAAATGACAGCAGAACTACTTGATATGAGTTGAGCTTGCCGCCGGAAAACAATAAGCCGAAGCAAAAAACTTTGATTTCGAGCTCCAAGCTGCGGTTTTTGGCAAATCGCTCGCGAAAGCTCCTATCCCCGCTTTTTGCCTTAACCGATAGAATCACGCTAAGCTGGCTCGAACACCACCGCGATAGCTAACTCGGATCCTGACAGAAAAACAGGGAGCCGCAATGCAATCAAGTGGCGTACGGTTTGCTACTAAGTAACTGAGAAACGATAAATTCGCCAATTTGACAGCACCCACCCCTGATTTTCTTCTCTGAGATGACTGGTCTTTTCGGTTAGACCTCTGAGAAATTGGTTTAGTGGGGTACAGACAATCGACCTGCTGTGGAGTCACCCACTCCCGCTTGAGTCGGATATGACAAGGGTAAATAGAGACAACATATGTACGAAAGATTTACGGACCGTGCTCGCAAGGTCATGCAGCTGGCTAATCAGGAGGCTCAACGCTTCAACCACGAGTACATCGGCACTGAACACATTCTGCTTGGCTTGGTCAAGGAAGGAAGCGGAGTTGCTGCAAACGTGCTGAAAAACCTCGAGGTCGATCTACGAAAGATTCGTCTGGAGGTTGAAAAACTGGTTCAGAGTGGACCGGAGATGGTCACGGTTGGAAAACTTCCACAAACTCCTCGAGCGAAAAAGGTCATCGAGTATTCCATGGAGGAGGCTCGAAACCTGAATCACAGCTACGTTGGCACCGAGCACATCCTGCTTGGCTTGCTACGAGAGCAGGAGGGAGTCGCAGCACAGGTCCTGATGAATCTGGGCCTAAAACTTGAAGATGTTCGCGAAGAAGTGCTTAACTTGCTGGGCCATGGCTTAGAAGGTGCAGAAGTCGGTGAGCGAGGTGGACGTTCCGGTGAAAGCGAAAGTCCAAGCAGTTCCGGAAAGAGCGGAAAGAGCAAGACACCGGCATTGGATAGCTTCGGTCGTGACCTGACCGAATTAGCTAAAAAGGGCGAGCTTGATCCTGTCATCGGTCGAGCCAAAGAAATCGAAAGAGCCACCCAAATCCTGTGTCGAAGAACAAAAAACAATCCAGTTTTGTTGGGTGAAGCGGGTGTTGGTAAAACAGCCATCGTCGAAGGATTTGCGCAGAGAGTGATCGAAGGCGACGTACCAGAAATTCTGGCTGAGAAACGGATCGTCGTCCTCGACCTCGCAATGATGGTTGCTGGAACGAAGTACCGTGGCCAGTTCGAAGAACGTATCAAAGCAGTCATGACCGAGGTCCGGCGTGTCAAAAACACCATTCTCTTCATCGACGAACTTCACACTCTTGTGGGTGCTGGTGGAGCTGAAGGTGCGATTGATGCTGCAAACGTGCTGAAACCTGCCCTCGCCCGAGGCGAGATCCAATGCATCGGTGCGACCACGTTGGATGAGTACCGAAAGTACATCGAAAAAGATAATGCACTGGCTCGTCGTTTCCAGGAAATCATTGTCGAGCCGACGGCCAAAGACGAAACCATCGAAATCCTGAAAGGCTTGCGAGGACGATACGAAGAACATCATCGTGTGCAATTCACCGACGATGCTGTCGTGGCTGCCGTCGAAATGAGCGAAAGGTACATCACTGCCCGATGCCTTCCAGATAAAGCAATCGATGTGATTGATGAGGCTGGTGCCCGGGTCCGTCTCCGGACCATGACCCGTCCACCAGATCTGAAAGAAATCGACGAAGAAGTCGAGAAGCTGAATAAAGAAAAAGAGGATGCTGTCGCTAACCAAGACTTTGAAAAAGCGGCAAATCTCCGGGATCAGGCTGAAAAACTGCGTAAAAAGAAAGATCAGATTACGCAAGAATGGCGGGACAAGAGCCAGCAAACTGACGGCGTCGTTGATGAAGAAATCATCGCTGAAGTCGTCAGCAAAATGACCGGCATTCCCTTGACTCGACTTTCTACCGAAGACAGTCTCCGTCTAATGCAGATGGAAGAAGAACTTCACAAACGTGTCATCAGTCAGGATGCCGCTGTAACAGCCGTATCGAAAGCTGTTCGACGAAGCCGAAGCGGCTTGAAAGATCCCCGAAGACCCACTGGATCATTCATTTTTGCTGGCCCAACCGGTGTTGGTAAAACCTTACTCGCCAAGGCGCTGGCAGAATACATGTTTGGTGATTCCGATGCTCTTGTTCATATCGACATGAGCGAGTACATGGAAAAACACAATGTCAGCCGATTGATCGGAGCTCCTCCGGGATTCGTCGGGTACGAAGAAGGTGGGCAGTTAACCGAGAAAATTCGGAGACGCCCCTACGCGGTTGTTTTGTTTGATGAGATCGAGAAAGCACATCCCGATGTCTTCAACATGATGCTGCAGGTGATGGAAGAGGGACGCCTTACCGACTCCTTCGGTCGTAACATCGACTTCCGTAACACCATCCTGATCATGACCACTAATGCTGGTGCTGAAGCTATTAAGAACGAATCATCGTTTGGATTCCAGAAACCAGATGGCGATGCCAGCTATGATTCCATGAAACAACGTGTGATGGACCAAATCGAGCGTGTGTTCCGTCCAGAATTCCTTAATCGACTTGATGACACCATCATCTTTCGCCACCTCACCAAGGATGACCTCAAGAATGTCATCGACTATGAACTTGCAAAAGTTCGTGAACGGTTGCTCGATCGTGGATTGGCAATCGAGTTGACTGATGAGGCAAAAGAGTTCCTCGTCACGAAGGGAAGCAACCTCGACTATGGTGCTCGCCCACTTCGCAGAGCGTTGGAGCAACGGATCGAAGATCCTCTCAGTGAAGAGTTGCTGCGTGGTGCATTTGAGGGCAAAGACACTATTGTGGTCACTGGTATCTTAGAAAATTCAGATGGTGACCGTGTCGAATCCAAAGATATTACTACCAACGAAGATGGTAAAATGCTCGACGCCGATGGGAAACGAGTCAAAATCATTCGACTCGAATTCAACGGTGAAACACGTGGGTTGACCGAAACCGCTGAGCCAGTCAGTGCTGGTGTCGCCGAGGGTGATGAGACAGAAGTCGATAACGAGAGCTAATCTCTGACTGACTTCAAATCGATTCATTTAAGCGGCGGACCACTATCCGCCGCTTTTTTTGCGCTCATCGTGAAAACATCGTTGAAATGCTCTCCTTTGATTCTAAACGCCGGTAGGTCACCTCCTGATCAAAGATCACCGGTGACCATGAAACCTATTCTATGACCGTCCTAGCGATCTCGAGCCATTGGCATGATTACATATCCATAACCATCATCTGTCGTCAGCAATGCTGGTGCCGATCCTGATTCAATTTCTAAAACGAAATTCACTTCGTTATCGAGTACTTTGCAGAAATCTGCTAAGTAACGATGGTCCATCGTCATCGTGATCGACTCACCCTCATAGGCGATTGGTATTTCTATTTGTGATTCACCAATCTCTGCTGTACTGGCTTCCATTTTCAAAGTGCCATCAGCAAAAGTGAAATCTATTCCTCGACTCTCGTGGTCTGTCACGATCGCTGCCTGGCGTAACGCTGCAAATAGTGGGCCTACCGTGACATCCAATTGGACTGCATTTTCCCGAGTTGGGAACACTTGTCGCCAATTTGGATAACGGCCCTCAACTAAACGGGAGTAAATAACTGCTTGAGGCGTGCGAACCATCAAGTCATTGTTTCTTGCTGCTACATCTACTGTTTCATCTTTGTCATTCAAAGCTCGCTCAATCAACTGAATGGCTCGAGTCGGTACTATTGTGCTGGCCCCAGTCGTTTGATGGCCTCCAACCGATTCGCCTGTTCCCTCCATGCGTGCCAACCTTCGTCCATCAGTACCGACTGCCGTGACCCGAGCCTCTTCCATTTCAAGAAGAACCCCGCCCAACGCAAACCGGCTACTGTCAGAATCTGTAGCAAACACCGTACGCTTCACCATCTCACGGAACAGCCGTGTTGGAATGACGTGATATTTGTCCTCATCAAAGCCAGCAACACTCGGGAACTCATCTGGGTTGTTGCCTGGCAGTTTGAACTTACTGCGTTTTCCTTTGACACGAATCCCTGACTCATCGGTCTCGAATTCCAAGACCTCATCATTGTTCTCTCGCAAAATTGCCATGGTCCGCTGCACAGGAAGCAATGCTGTGCCTTCGGTTTCAACCGTGACGCCCTCTTCGAGGTCGAGCCGAATCCCTACCTCCATGTCTGTCGCGGTCAAAGTGATTTTCCCACCAGCGGCAGTGACTTTCACGTTCTGCAGGATCTCTTTCGGAGATCGACTTGGCGCGATGCTGGCTGCGAGTGCAAATGCGTTTGTCAGTGATTCTCGTTGGCAGGTGATCTTCATGGAAATGCAAACCGATACCGTGGAAGTGCTCTATCAATCAGGTTTGCATGTTGTACCCCGTTGATGCTTCTCGTGCATGGGGACAAGCGAGGTTCATTATTGGTTGGCCAGCTCTTGGCTTTCATATAAGTTAATTATATCTATCGTCTTAATAATAATACCTAGCGGGAAGCTGTCAAAAAACGCTCCGGAATTGACATAAACTTATATCCTTTATTGGTTTATGGAAACTCAAAGGCAGTGGAAAACGCGTTGGGGGCAGGTTGAGGTTGTGTTGTAAACAGGCACAGTTTTGAACACATGGTGACAACCCGATTTTTCAGCAAAGCTATCAAACTCTCGAAAAGGCACGTTGGTTGAACAGGAAAAGAACACGTTATCCACCGCCTGAAAAGTCATGCCTCGCTGAATTTTTCTCGGACTTCCTCAGCGGCACGTTGCAATTCAGTGTCAGATTCGAGCATCGTTTCAGTTTTACGGATCGCATGAAGAACGGTGGTGTGGTCGCGTCCTCCGAAGTATTCACCAATTTGGTGCATACTCTTGGATGTCATTTGCCGGGCAATGAACATGGCAAGGGATCGAGCTCGAACGAGATGTTGTTTGCGAGAACTGCTGCGAATATCGGCAACTTTCAGGCGAAAATACTTCGCGACAGTTGTTCCAATAGCAGCAAGTGAAACTTCTTCACGCTCACCAACAACAGCGACGGCAGAGGCAATAGCATCTTCAGTTGGCTTTGCATCATGCATTCGGCACCACAGCGATATTTGTTTCAAGGCAGCTTCGAGGGCACGGGTTGGGAGGCGGGGTTCGAGTTTGCGGTCAAGCAGATCGAACAATTCGGCGTTGATATCCAAATCTAGGTGAACAGCCAGTTCTCGCAGCAATTGCGATCTGGCGGCCGCAGCAGGCATCTCCAGCGGAACAGTCAATCCTGGCAGCACACGGCTGACTAGCAGTGACCGCATACCTCTGATTTCTGAGGGGAGTCGTTTGCACGTCAGAAGGGTGGGTAACCCACGGGTTACCCGCTCTTCAATCCTCGCCGCCAATTCGTCTTGTGCTGCTAATTTATCATTCATCAAATGAAGATCGTCGATGACCAGAATCGGCGCTTCATTGATTTCGTGGCGTAGTGGGGGAAGATCATCAGCCCCAACAGCCTCAGCATAAAGTCGGGCGAAATCAATCGCGGGATAATAGAGTACAGGCGTTGGTTCACCGGATTGAGACCGACTCGATTCCCTTGCGGCAAGATGAAGTGCAATGGCTGTTTTGCCACTGCCACTGGGCCCTATCAGAAGCAAAGGGTTGCCCAAATCAAAGATTGAGGTCTCGGAGCATGCTACAAAGTGCACCATCCGATTCTCTTCACCCGCGATGAAATAAGGCAGACTGCCACTCTGAACGGGCGCCGCTCGTTTCCGTACCCTTGCGATTGGACGCTCGAGCGGAAATGAATGAACCTGATCGGTAGGGCTAGTCGCAGTCGACATGAAGGGAGATCAAAGTCAGGCGGGCGGGATCGTCTCGGTCGGACGATCACTTCATTCTACGAGCCTGGCATCGAAAAGCGAGCAAAATAATGCTAGTTATCCACATTAGTTTTTTTCTTTAACTTGTTGTATGCATTGGATATAGCGTCGATTGACTTGTCGATTTCTTCAATTGTGGAAAACTTTGATACACCAAAGCGAAGGGTTGATTCGATTTCGCCAGCAGCACGGTTCATCGCTGTTAGAACGTGACTGGGTGGACTGCTGCCACTACTGCATGCAGAGCCGCTACTGCAAGCAATCCCGATCATATCGAGTGCCATTAGCATCGACTGTCGGTCAGTCTTCAGGAAGGAGATCGAGCTGGTTCCAGGTAGCCTTTGATGCTTTTTGCCTTGTACCACTAGGTCTGGGTGGCGATCGATCAAGCCCCTTTCAAGGCGATCACGTAGCATCTGACAGTGTTCGGTGGAATGATTCATTTCATTGACGGCCAGTTTCAAAGCTTCGGCCATTCCGACGACCAGCGCGACCGGTTCAGTGCCTGGACGCGTCTCCAGTTGCTGCTCGCCCCCATGGAATACCGGCTCAATTCTCAGTTCAGGGGCGAGCCATAGAGCCCCAACACCCGCCGGGCCGTGAAATTTGTGAGCAGTAAAAGTGAGTGCAGAGATACCGGAATCTTGCAGATTAAGTGGGAGTTTTCCGACGGTTTGGGTAGCGTCGACGTGAAAAGGGATCCCAGCGGCTTGGCAAATTTCTGCAGCTTTGCTGATGGGCTGAATGACTCCCGTTTCATTATTGGCGGCCATGATCGAGACAAGAGCAGCATCACAACCTTCGGCGGAAATCAGAGGTTGCAGCTGATCTATTTGAACCAAGCCATCTTGATCGACGTCAAGCCACCGCAACGAGCGTCCTTCTTGTTCGAGCCATTTTGCCGTCGCAACGACACTTGGATGTTCAATCCGGCTCAAGATAATCGGTCCTCGATCTCCTAATCCGGTCAGTGCTTGGTGATTCGATTCAGTGCCACCGCTGGTAATGATCAGGCGGGCACCATCAGGCTGATCCAGTCTGGTTCCCAAGTAGGAACCGATGGCTTCTGTGGCGGCGTCCAGACTCGAGCGTGCTTGTCTGCCGTATATGTGTTGACTGGAGGCATTGGATGGCCCGTCCAGAAACTGTGCCAACATGACGTTGCCAACACGCGGATCGATTGCCGTAGTGGCGTTATTGTCCAGATAGACCGCGGTCACACTGTGTTCCTCATGCTATTGCTCAGATTCGCGTTTGTTGCTGTTCAATCATTTTTCGTAAGGCGTCGAAGACCAGGATGATTTGGGTAATCGACAGTCGCCTCCGAAAGCAGTTTGGCAGCGATTTTGGGCTGCTCTGCTTTCCGCATGTCGCTGATCAGGTTGACGTACTCTTCAGCCAATTGCTGATCGATGATTTTCTGAATTTCTGCAGGGCTTTTACCCTCAGCGTCAGCCGTTGAAAAAACCATGGGCATCAATATGTAAAGTTCTCGCTTGGCCAACCGATGAATGATTGGCCACAAGATCGCAGCATGATTTGGATTTTGTTGACTCCAATTTCGCCAATACAATTCGTTTCCGTTGCCAAGTTCGAGTAGTGTTAGCAGTAAATTTGCATCGCCGTTGGTTTCGCCTGAGAGCCCTCGAGAGAGGGATACGAGATGCCATTCCTTCGCCACTCCCTTGGGAATCGTTTTCAGGATCTTTGTTTTCACGAAAGTGGCGACAGGTGGGGTACTATCCTGTCGACGGATTGGCGTAATTTGCCAGTGAAACAGAGGAATTTCGTAGAAACTAAAACTTCTCTGTACAAAGTGGCTTGGTGCGAATTCGCTGCCACTAACGTAGCCTTGAGTCCGGATTACCAACCCAAGAACAATGCAGATTACGATGGCAGCGCCGATGGTGAACCAATTTTTGACAACGCGATTTTTCTTCGCGTTCGACGTTCCAGACTGAACAGATGTAGAAACCGAGGTGGACACGGGAGCGTTGTTGGGGCATGTTCGGGTAGTGAATGGAGCAAGTACTCAACAGTCTACTGTAAGCCTACTGTAAGCAATGATGCGTTCGAGAAACCCTAACGTTTGCTGGAACTCAGGTGAATCAAGCAACTCGATTGCATCACCAAGGCCTGCTGGTTCGATTCAGGCAGCCGTTGCTGCGGGGAGAATCTTGCCGTGGAGACCTTATAGAGTAACCCAAAAGCCAGATTCGACCGATACTCCTTTTCTGTCAGGTCAGCCAAGTCAAGGTCAGGAAGGTAATGATCCCAGACTTTCCCGGATGCGATTGGAGGCTGTCTTGCTATTAGCAAAAACGCCTTTGAGTCTCCGGAAACTATGTCAGATGGCTCACTTGGCGGACGCTACTGAGGCTCGTACACTAATCCGTCAGTTGAATAGCACTTTTGAGGAATACGGACGGGCGATTCGCGTTGAGCAAATTGCAGGCGGGTATCGCTTGATGACAAGGTCGGCATTGTCGCCTTGGCTTGCACGACTGGGGCACTTGCCAGCACCAGTACGATTATCGACACCAATGATGGAAACCCTTGCTGTAGTTGCTTATCGTCAACCTGTATCGCGGGCCGACGTAGAGGCGGTTCGAGGGGTTGGCTGCGGCGAGTTATTGCGTCAAATGATGGAACGGGACTTAGTTCGAATTGTCGGTCGTAGTGAGGAGTTAGGGCGTCCCTACCTTTACGGAACCACCAAACGTTTCTTACAACTTTTCGGACTCTCGAATACCGATGCATTGCCAGCAATTCACTGGCAAGCACTACAAGACGATCCCCAACCAGAAGATTCAACCATTGTTCAATTATCGACACCAAAGAAGGAGCTCGTAGTGAGTACCACTGTCGTTCCAACTCTTCCCGAGTCCGATCACGTTGCTCTCGGTTCTGCAGCAGCTGTAGATCCATCTCTCCTCAATCCAACCAGCGATTCAGTTCATGCTGTAATCGAGGAAGAAGAGGATGGCTATTTCGACGCCGACAACGATGCTGACGACGACGATGCTGACGACGACGATGCTGACGACGACGATGCTGACGAAGATGATTGGGACGAAGATGAATCAGATGATGATCTCGATTCAGATGACTCCGACGATGACGAACTCGACGATGATGACGAGCTGAATGACGATGACGAGTTGGACGACGATGGCTCCGGAGACGAGCTAGATGACGACGGTGATGACTCTCTCACCGACGACGGCTCTGACGACTCCGAAAACGACGACTCTGATGACGATGACTCTGACGACGGCGGTTGGGAAGCTGTCTCTTATACACATCTCCGAGCCCACGAGACCGAGGCTGATCT
>OJCR01000765.1_pt1 | contig 13605 bp, 14 predicted proteins | sample 1591611 | NCBI WGS metagenome assembly OJCR01 (sample SAMN05416815, study PRJEB24817) | seawater metagenome | isolation source: Sea water | place: Canada:Atlantic | collected 2013-07
CACGTAAGGAGTCGTCGGCAGCGTCAGATGTGTATAAGAGACAGGCTATAGAGGTAGCGGCTAGCGCACCAGATAAACTTACTCAAAGTTTGAATAAGTCCGCCGAGATTATGTTAGAGATTGGCGCCGGAATTGAAAGGCTCACTACAGGCAATATATTAACAACATACTCTAGCTTTTTAGAAAGAGTTAACAACGGAGTAAGAGTCTTTGTTGAAGGAATTGCAAATTTGCCTACGAGTGCATTGAACGCACTCTTGTCGGGGAAGGGTATTGTTGACACTGTTATTGACACTGTCAAAGGATCTGATATTGGTGTTGACATGGGGCAAGGAGGCCGAAAAACACTGTTAGAAGAAAGAGGTGTTCCGCCGGAAGCCATGATGGTCTCTGAGATCAGGCCTGACAACTTTGCAGTTGCTGGGCTAAATGGCGGTGATGTACTTGCTGTTATGAAACAACAAGTAGCGGAAACTAGAAATGTAGCGGATCGAGCAATTGCTACTTCGCCAGGATCAACCGCAGACAAAGAAAGTTTAGCAGAACTTAAAGAAGTTAAAGGACTCATGAGGCAACTAATACAAGAAGTAGCTACCAACACTAGTGTTGCCCGAACTACTGCTGCCGCGGCGACAACTACAGCAGATTCATCGTTTAGATTTAATGCCTTCGGCTAGTGATGCGATAAATATAACACAACTTCGGAATCACTAAATGACCTGGCGAAAATATTTTAAAAGTAGCAACATACCTAGCAACGTAAGTCCTATAGGCAGTGGCCGTAGCAGTGGTGCAAATCCTGACTATCGCAACTTTGAAAGCAACTTACCCGACGTATACATTGGTCACCCGAATCGTACTGAACGTTATAATCAGTACGAGCAGATGGACATGGATTCAGAGATCAATGCCGCACTGGATATCCTTGCGGAGTTCATGACACAAACTAACGAATCAAACGGCACAAATTTTGACATACACTTTAAAGATAGTCCTACAGACAACGAAGTAAACATAATCAAAGAACAGTTACAACAGTGGGTATCACTTAATGAATTAAACAAACGCACATTTAAGATCATACGAAATACGATCAAGTATGGAGATCAAGTATTTGTGCGTGACCCAGAGAACTTTAAGTTATTTTGGGTAGAAATGAGTAAGGTCACAAAGGTTATTGTTAACGAAGCAGACGGTAAAAAACCTGAACAGTACCTAATTAAAGATATCAATCCTAACTTTCAAAATCTCACAGTTACATCAGTAGCCGCAACAGACACTTATATTAATCATCCACAAATTGGCGGAGGTGGTGGCGGTGCTTACACACAGCCAAACACTCCATATTCAGGTGGTAGCAGATTTAGTCATGCGCAAAATGAAACTGCTATTGATGCACAACACGTAATACACATGAGTTTGACAGAGGGATTGGATGCATTTTGGCCATTCGGCAACAGTGTATTAGAGAATGTGTTTAAAGTTTACAAGCAAAAAGAACTGCTTGAAGATTCTATTATTATATACAGAATACAACGTGCGCCAGAGCGTAGAGTATTTAAAATTGACGTAGGTAACATGCCAACACACATGGCAATGGCTTATGTAGAACGTATTAAAAACGAAATACACCAGCGACGTATCCCGTCACAAACTGGTGGCGGCGCTAACATGATGGATGCTACGTATAATCCATTAGCAATGATGGAAGATTACTTCTTCCCCGTAACAGCAGATCAACGTGGATCAAGCGTTGATGTTTTCCCTGGAGGACAGAACCTAGGCGAAATCACAGACTTGCGTTTCTTCACAAACAAACTGTTCCGTGGACTGCGTATTCCTAGTAGTTATTTGCCAACAGGTTTAGAAGACGGCACTCAAAGTTATAATGATGGGCGTGTTGGCACAGCACTAATCCAAGAATGGCGTTTTAATCAGTATTGTAAACGTCTACAAAACATGATTGTTGATAAACTTGATCAAGAGTTTAAGACATTCATGCGATGGCGTGGTATTAATATCGACAGTCAACTGTTTGATCTCAAGTTAGCAGAGCCGCAAAACTTTGCACAGTATCGCCAAGCAGATGTTGATTCAGCTCGTATTGCAACATTTGCACAGTTAGAAGCATTCCCTTACATGAGCAAACGTTTTTTGATGAAGCGTTATTTGGGTATGACAGAACAAGAGATGACTGAAAACGAAGAAATGTGGTCACAAGAACAGGGTGACATAGAAACAGCACCAGCAGACGATGCATCATTGCGTAACGTTGGTATAAGTCCAGGTACTATTGCAGGTGACTTAGAAAATGTAGAAACTGCTAGTGAAGTTCCACCCGGAGCTGAAAGTCAAGCTGGTGGTGCACCAACAGGTGTTCCGGATACAGTAGGCCCAGGTTCGGCGCAAGGTCCTGGACCAGGAGCCGCAGGAGCTCAACCGTCAGCTCAAACTGCAGGATAGTATAAATAATAATATGTTTTTAGCTGAACTATACCAAAAGACCGAAAAAGGTTACTATTCGCCAGGCGATGACAACTCTACTATGCATTTGAGTGACATGCGCAAAGGTTCACGCCTTTCCCTCAGCGATCTAAATAGACTACGCATGAGTAACGATGTGCGTAAAATTGAACACGAAAAGAAACTAACTCGTGTGTCGACACAGTACAAACCACCCGTAGAAGCTGGTGGTATCGGCTTATAGCCCACAAATCACTTCAAAAAACACCTATTTAACTAGTAATATACCGTTATTTGTTAAATACCTAACAGCCATATTAAATTAAGGAGTCACTATGAACAAATATGAACAGCTAATAGAATATATCATCAACGAAGATGAAGATAAAGCTAAGACTTTATTTCATGATATCGTTGTTGAAAAATCACGAGACATTTATGAGACTTTGATGGACGAAGAAACCGTTGATGAAACAATTGGTGGAAACGAAGTCGAAGACTTGGTAGACGAAATACAAGCCGACGAAACCGACGGCATTCCTGAAGGCGACCATGCAGAGATGGACGGCGAAGAGGAAATGATGAGCGGTGACGACGAAGAGTCCCACGAAGAAGAGAGCGAAGAGCTCGAAGACAAGGTAATGGACTTAGAGAAAGAACTAGACGAACTTAAAGCAGAGTTTGATGCATTAATGGCAGATGAGATGGATGAGCCAGCACATAGCGATATGAAAATGGACATGGACATGGACATGGACGATGCTGAAGAGTTAGAAATGTACGAAGGCGATAAGAAATACAAGAATAAAATGGAAGAAGACGAAGTCGACGAAGCACATTGCACGCCTGCACACAGAAAAAAGAAGATGGAAGAAGACGAAGAAGTAGTTGAAGATGCAGAAGAAGTTGCAGAGTCAACAAAGCCAAAAGCAAAATACTCTAAGTCAGCAACTGATCTTATGCGTGAGTACGTTGAAAAAGTTGCAATGCCAGCAGGCGAAGACAATAAATCAATGTCACCAGTCGCAGGCGAAAACAACATGGGCGGAACAGCAGTAAACTTTGATGCAGGCGGCGACAGTAATCCAGATGGCGCTAAAGCACCAGCAGAAGGCAAAGTAGATAGTATGCCACACGCTGGCAAGTATCAAAATGTTCCAGGCGCAAAAGCAGATCTTACCAGCGCAACAGGTGAGGTTGCTAAAAACACTGAAGAGGCAGGCGTTAACACCAAGGCTGTCGAAGGTGACAAGTAAACTAGGACAATAATATGGCTTTGTACCTAAAAGAGAATCTTACATTTGATCGGGCCAAGATTGAGGTCATCACAGAAGACAGCAACACCGGTCAAGGTAAGGATCTTTATATGAAAGGGATATTCATCGAAGGAGGCGTCAAAAACGCTAACGAACGTGTTTATCCCATTCACGAAATTGAAAAAGCCGTTTCGAGTATCAATGAACAAATCAAAGAAGGACACAGCGTCCTAGGCGAAGTTGATCACCCAGATGATTTAAAAATTAACTTGGATCGTGTATCACATATGATTGAAAGTATGTGGATGGACGGACCATGCGGTCACGGTAAACTTAAAATCCTTCCAACACCAATGGGAAAACTAGTTGAATCTATGATTACTAGCGGTGTTAAGTTAGGTGTTAGTTCACGTGGTAGCGGCGAAGTTAATGAGAGTTCGGGACACGTTAACAATTTTGAAATTATTACTGTTGACGTTGTCGCACAACCAAGTGCTCCACATGCTTATCCAACCCCAATTTATGAGGGGTTAATGAACATGCGTGGTGGACACAACGTATTTGAAGTAGCGAAAGAAGCTACTCAAGATCAAAGAGTACAAAAGTACCTGAAAGAAGGCGTTTTACGCTTAATCAAGGACCTTAAGTTAAAATAGGAGAACTAGATGTTAGATGCTATCAAGCCATTGATAGATAGCGGTATCATTAACGAAGATACGCAAGAAGCAATTACTGAGGCATGGGAAGCAAAACTTTCCGAAGCCAAGGAAGTTGCACGTGCAGAACTTCGTGAAGAATTTTCGAACCGCTATCAACATGACAAACAAGTAATGGTTGAAGCTCTAGACAAAATGGTAACTGAAAGTCTCCAGTCAGAACTTGAAGAATTTGCTTCAGAAAAGCAAGCACTTGCTGAAGATCGTGTGAAGTTTAAAACACACATGAACGAAAGCAGTACTAAGTTTAATGATTTTATGGTAACAAAATTAGCAGAAGAAATCAAAGAACTTAGAACAGATCGCAAACAGTACGAGAATAGTGTATCTAAACTCGAACAGTTTGTTATCAAGCAACTTGCAGAAGAGATTCAAGAGTTTGAGCAAGACAAGCAGGCAGTAGTAGAAACAAAAGTCCGCTTGATTGCTGGAGCAAAAGACAAATTAGCAGAATTACAGCAGAACTTCGTATCACGTAGTTCGGCACTTGTTAAAGAGTCAGTTGCTAAAAACCTAGAGTCAGAAATGACTCAACTCAAAGAAGACATCCATCAAGCACGTGAAAACATGTTTGGTCGTCAAATCTTTGAAGCCTTTGCTTCAGAATTTGCTGTTACTCACTTAAATGAGAACAAAGAAATCAAGAAGTTACAGGCTGTTGTTGCCGCTAAAGAGGAAGCTCTAGCAGAAGCTAAATCACAAGCAGATGAAAAGGCAACGATTGCTGAGTCGAAAGATAAAGAAATCAAGATGATTAAGGAATCAGCGGAACGCAAGGATGCACTTGCTGATCTGTTGAAACCACTTAATAAAGAGAAAGCCGCAGTGATGAGCGAACTTCTCGAAAGTGTGCAGACTGCTAAGTTGCAGAAAACATACGACAAGTATCTACCGGCAGTTTTAAACGCAAACGGCAGGACAGTTAACGAAGCAAAAGCAGTGTTAACAGAAAGCCGTGTTGAAGTTACTGGTGATAAATCTGCTAAACAAACCAACGCCAAGACCGAAGACGACAGTAATAATGTTGTTGAGCTCAAGCGTTTAGCAGGGCTTTAATAACCCTAAAAGGAAAAGGAAAAGAAATGACACAAGCACTATTAGAAAGCCGTTGGGGCGAAACAAAAGATGCCCTGTTAGAAGGACTAAATGGCTCCAAACGCAGTACAATGGGTGTTGTTCTAGAGAACACACGCAAGAGTTTGATGGAGACCGCTACCGCTGGTTCAACAGCCGCTGGTAACGTTGCTACATTGAACCGTGTAATTTTACCAGTCATTAGACGAGTAATGCCAACCGTTATTGCTAACGAAATTGTTGGTGTACAGCCTATGACAGGTCCAGTTGCACAGATTCACACACTACGTGTACGCTATGCTGATAACGCTACATCAACAGCGGCTGCACCATTTGATACAAGCGTTACTGCTGGTGACGAAGCACTATCACCATTCAAGATTGCTACAGTATATTCAGGTAGTACTGCTACCGGTCGTGCTGACAGCACAAGTACACTTGAAGGTACACCAGGTAACAAGATCAACGTCCAGATCTTAAAGCAAGTTGTTGAAGCTAAGACACGTAAGCTATCAGCACGTTGGACATTTGAAGCCGCTCAAGATGCGCAAGCAATGCACGGCTTAGATATTGAAGCAGAAGTTATGGCAGCTCTTGCACAAGAGATTACAGTTGAAATTGATCAAGAAGTTCTTGGTTCACTTCGTAGTCTTGCTGGTACTGAGTTCACATATAACCAGGCAGCAGTATCTGGTACAGCTACTTACGTTGGTGATGAGCATGCCGCATTGGCAGTTCTTATCAACAGAACAGCTAACTTGATTGCATCACGCACACGTCGTGGCGCAGGTAACTGGGCAGTTGTTTCACCAGCCGCTTTAACAGTTCTCCAGAGCGCAACAACAAGTGCTTTTGCACGTACAACTGAAGGCACATTTGAAGCACCTACAAACACTAAGTTTGTTGGTACATTGAATGGCGCAATGAAAGTTTATGTAGACAGCTATGCTGGCGATACACAGGCAGTTCTAGTTGGTTACAAAGGTTCAAGCGAAGCAGATGCAGCCGCATTCTATTGCCCATATGTTCCATTAATGAGCAGTGGTGTTGTGTTGGATCCATCAACACTTGAGCCAGTAGTTGGCTTTATGACACGTTATGGTTACGTTGAGCTTACAAACACAGCTTCATCGTTCGGTAACGCGGCAGATTACTTGGGTGAGATTGCAGTTTCAAATCTTTCATTCCAGTAATAGCTACAAAAACATCCTAGTTTTTAAAATAGGAAAAAGCAGAAAAGGAGTCGAAAGACTCCTTTTTTGTTGGCTTGCATTTCTTATTAGTACATAAGTACTATAATGGAAACTATCGTAATGGCAATTTTAGTAACAGTGTTGACCACAGACGGAACATATTCAACAGGTTATCACCAGCATGGTCCAGAATTCTACAACCTGGGTGCATGTCAACGCATAATTGGCAACAGAGATCTTCTTCCTGAAATATACGAAGATGTGCGCAGACATATAGGTTCACATTTAGTTAAAACTAGAGAAATTGGATGCTTCACCAAAGAGGCACTGAGAGAAACTAACGACTTGCTTAACTTTGATTCAACACCTTTTCTGTCAATATAAAACAAAATAACTTGACTTAATATGCTAGTTAGTGTATAAATATATATACGTTCAGCTGAAAGGCCGGAAGTAGACTTCATTATTAGTCGAAGGAACGCATTATCATCGTTCATCTCGAAAGAGACGGAAGTAGGTAATGTTTACCGAAGGAACGCACCTAACTGTAAGAAGGAGGGTGTTATTATGACAATGTGGACTCGCTATTGTAGAGAGCAAGCACAGAAAGACTATCACAAGTCTCAAATGCTTAAAATCTTGTTGTTACGTGCAATACACGAAACAGACAAGTGAACTTCAAGGGGCTGAAACGCCCCTTTTTTGTGGCTACTATTTCTATAAATACTATACTGTTCATATAGATCTTTATATGTTCTTATGCGGAACCAAACCGCGTAGACCTAGAACGTCAAACTTAAGGAGAAAAAAAATGGGAAGACCTATATCAGAAAAATTTATCGGCGAAGGTGTTGGGAAGATTGCAATTACATCAGTTAAGTTTGCGGCAGGTGGCGAAGTTATCAGCGGTGCAAATATTGTAAGACAAAGAACACCTAGCCGTTTTGTTGTATCTGACGGAGCTAAAACAGAAACATGTACACTAGTTGACAAATCAATTGGTGGCTTAGGTGCTAGTGAATTCACCATCAACGTTACTGACAACGCTGGCGACCAAAAGCAAGTTACCAAGATGACCAACAGAAAAGTTTACACCGAAGATACTACTTGGAAACAGTGGACAAAAGATGCAGCCGGCTCAGCATCAGGTGCAGTTCAAAAAACAATCACAGGTGCAACAGCGGCTAATCCAGTTGTTATTACATCTGCCGGTCACGGACTTGCAAACGGAACTAAAATTTCAATCCGTAAAGTAGTTGGTATGGTTGAGCTTAACACTGAAACCGGCTATACTGTGGCAAGTACTGCAACTAACACTTTTGCATTATCTGGAGTTAACGGTAGTTCATTTACTACTTACACATCAGGTGGTGATATAACTGTTGCGGCAGCAGGTGCAGACGATGTGATAATAGATACACAACAGTCTTAATATCAAAAGAAACATAAAGTAAAGTTTTATGTGTTAACTGATTAACCCGCTTCGGCGGGTTTTTCTTTGACCAGTGGCATTTCTATCTACATAAATATAATGAATAAGGACTTTGATAAATGGCTGTAGTCAATAATTTAAACACAGATTTTTTAATAACCACAAAAGTAAATCCTTCTGCAAATATTACATTGCAGAGTTCCACTGTTTACGTAGATGGTGACTTGCAGGTTGGCGGGAACAGCACCGCTATTTCTAAAGTAGATTTGGAAGTTACTGACAATCTGATTACACTGAATAAGGGTGAATCAGGTGCAGGAATTACATTAGGTAGTGCCGGTATCGAAGTTGACAGAGGTAGTGCTAGTACAGTTGCCCTTCGATTCAACGAAACTGTTGACAAGTGGCAGATTACAAACGATGGCGCGGCCTATGCAAATATACATACATTGGCTGCCGACGAAAATCCAACATTGGGTTCTAACTTAGATGTTGCCGCATTTACTATTTCAAGCGAATCAACTGACTATGTTAAGTTTGACACAAATCTTGCAGTAAGGCACACCAGCACAGCACCAAGTGTAGTTGCAGATCATAGTGTAATTTATACACAAACACCGAGCAACGGACAAAGCGGAGTTTACATAACAAGTACAAGCGATGCTGATAGACAGGTCAGCACAGTAAGAAATTCAGTAGTATATTCATTGGTATTGTAAGGATAAACAAGAATGGCGATTCATAGCAATTTATTAGGGAGTGGGGTAGCAGGTAATATTACTGTATCGGATGCTACCAATGGTGATGCAGTTACCACAATGTATTTTTGTAATACACATACCGTCCCAATTACATTTAATCTACATGTGTGCCCAGCAGGTTTTTCAGCAAATGGCAATAACATAGTGTATTCGGATAAAGTTATTGCACCAGGCGATACTTATGTAGTTGATTGGGAAAAACTTGTATTGGGCTTTCACGACACATTGCAAGCAAATGCAAATGTAGCAAGTAAAATTGTAGCAACAGTAAGCACAATAGGACTATAACGCTATGGGACGTTATGTTAAAAAAATCGAAGTAATAGGTGGAACAAGTGCCCTTGCATTGCAAATTCCAACCAGTTCAAACAGTATTGGACCTGAAGTACTTGAAAATGGTTTGCTTAGATGGAACACAGACAACAAACGTGTTGAGTTCTGGTACGAGAATGCATGGCAAACCATAGCCAAAGTAGGCACTGTGCAAATTACCACAGACGAATTTACAGGCGACGCAGTGGGTACAACATTTACTATGAGTCAAATTGAGTCTGATGCAAATGCAGTTATTGTACAAATTGGGGGAGTATATCAACAACCGAACGTTAACTACACAGTAGATGGTACTACTACGATCACATTTACTAGTGCTCCGCCAGGTCCGGGAGTTAACCCAAACAAAATAGTTGTTGTTCACAACATAAACAGTACCGATTCTGTTTACGACTAGGAAGCATTAAATGGCAATTGGAAAAATTTCTGGTGCAATGCTTTATCCCAACCTTGTTCGTCAAGGTATAGACTTAGCATTTGAGTCAAACTTACTTTACCTAGATGTAAACAATCACAGAGTTGGTGTAATCAACTCCTCTCCTGCCTATGCACTAGATAGTTCAGGCAACGTAAAACTAGCAAACATTTTAGTTCAAGGAAGCGGCTTTAGTTCTAACACTGGCGTTATGTCTTTTGGAAGCAATGCCAATGTTAGCATTACAGGTGGAATAAATGGCCAATTTTTAACTACAGATGGTAGTGGAAATTTAAGTTGGAGTGCACCGATTGATACTGCCGCAAATTTAGCACTGGGCACAGTTGGCGATGGATCGCTTTGGCCCACAGGCATGGTAAGCAATTGGACAGGAACAACCTTGCTTGGTGACGCTGTTGACGATGTAAACGAGTGCATGTTCAACATAATGAATTCAACAGCAGTTGCTAATGTAGCATTTACTGCTGATACCACGTCAGGTGGTGCCGGAACAACAGTTACACTAACCATTGCCTCATTGGGTAATCCCAATAGGTACGACATTAATTGGGGCGACGGCACAACAGATAACAATCAAACAGACTCAACACCAACGCACACTTATAGCACAAACAGTGGTTCACCATTTACTGTAAATGTTAGAGCGTACAACAATGGTGGTGTTGGTACGTGTAGTGAAATGTACTACGAACGTGATGATTATATCATAATTTACACAGCTGATCCTGTTGTGACTTTTGCGGCTTATACAGCAAGTTCGGGTGGCAGTCCTATTACACAGTGGGACGACGGTGATACAGTTTACTTTGAAAATACAACCACAAACACAAGTGGCGCAATAGTGCAGTACACTTGGGCATGGGGTGATGGCAGCAGTAACAACGTTATATCCAGTGATGCTTCAGCAGGCGGTGTAGGCGGGGGTAGACTAGCACACACATTTACAACAAGTACAGAACAAGAGCAGACAAGAACAGTATCGCTTACACTAGATAGCCACACAACGGCAACTCCGGGTGTTACACCAACATCAGATTCTGGTGCGTTTAAAATATATGACGATCATACACCATCGTTATCACTAAGCACCACAACTGGTATTAATGAGGAAGGCGTCAACGGCTTACCAATTACATTTACTAACGCAACAGAAACTACAATCGGTAATTATGCAACTTACGGAATACAATATCAATACCAATTTGGTGATGGCAATACACATATTGTTAACACAGGTACATCCAGTGCAGGTGATACAGGTTTAACAATTGGGCACACTTATACGTTAACTAGCGGTGAACAATCTGCAGGAACAGCAAGAGATTTTACTGGGAACATAAGAGTAATCAGTAATCACAGCAATTCACCGTTTATTAGCAGTAACTTTACGGTTCACGTTGAACCAGATGTACGTGCTACTGTAAGTGGTACAGCAGTAACAACAAGTGATAGATCGGGAGATAATCAATACGATTTGTATCCGTTTACTGATTATAACGGAAACAATCGTGCATTGGTTAGGGTAACCAATACATCACAAAATGCTGATAATTATTTGTACGACTGGGGAGATTCTGTAGATGACTCTGTGACTGAAGACGGCTCTTCAGCTGGTAGTATAGCCGCAACGATTGACCATAGTTATATAAGTGCAAGCACAGGAAACTATAATTTATCATTTACAGCAAACGGCACACCTGACATATCTGCACAAACAGATACAGATACAGGCATCACGTTTACACTAAATGCAGTTCCTTCGGCACCAGCTAGTTTGAGTGCTAAAAGCATAACACTCAGTGACAGCGCACAAGGAACAAGTCCAAAATTAGCACACGGTTTTACTGACAACAGTGCAACAAACCCTCTGAGCGCAGGTGCAAGCCTAAACACCACCACAGCAAGACGATATACCAGCGGTACAATTGACACCAGCACAGTAGATAACGCATATAACGGTGTTAGTGGCAACTTGGTTGCGGTAGTAAATGGCATAAGCAAAGGCAATAAAGTATTCAGTACTACAACAGGGGAGAACGGAACGTTCACAAGCCTTGTTGTTAGCGGACAACTTGATGCACACGATAGCATTAGTGCAAGCACGTACCCAACAGGATTCTACCAAACATTTGACGCTAAAATTACACAGGCACTTTCAAGTTATAGTGTAGGTGTTAATGATGAAAGATTAGAACACAGCTCCACTGGCAACACAAACTATGTTAGTGTTGTGTATGATGATGTTACAAGTGTACCAAGCATTGTTTCAAGCGGTACACTGGCCGAAGGCACTGGCGGTACTAAACGCTATATATCTGGTATTCCTTATTACAATTCAGGATCACCAACAGTTTCGCTGAGTGGAGTGCAAATCAGCAACTTAACAGGTCAAGCATACACAGATCAATCAAACATTGTTGAAGTAGATAATGCTACCAATCAAGAAGGCACAAGTTCTGCAGGTACAACAAATACGGATTACACTTATAGCAACATTGACGGTGCAGTAACCATGTTGTCGGGTGGTATACCTAAGGTAGATATAGGTGTTAGTAGTGCATACACAATTGGAGCACTAACTGTACCAATCACCAGCAGTTCAGTAAGAACCATAGATAGAGTTAAAGTACGTGCTAGAAATGCAAACGGCGTTAGCAGTTATAGCGAGAACACAACAGCAATACAAGTACACAAGTCAGCACAAAGCGGTATTAGTGAAATTGCTATTGCAGTATCAGATAGTTTGGGTGCAGGATTCGACGATGATGGTGTGCGTATATTCAATTTTAGTGCCGCTACAACAGACAATCCGAGTTACACTGGTAGCACAAACTTCTATACAAATAGCCCTTACACAGAAGCAAGTGATCCAGGTGTGTCAGGAACAAAAGAAGCAACTATTAGATTGGGTGTCTTGAAGTATGATGTAACAGATTATAGTTCAGGATATCTTCCAGTAGGCCCAGATAGAAGCAGTGACACAGGCACACAATACTTTACATTTGCATTTAGACGTACCACAATGGCAAACTTTGATATAAACATTACAAGTTCAGGTATTGCTGGTTTGTGGATTGCGGCTCCAGGTACTGGTATCGATAACGCTTCAGGATTAAACGGTTGGGTTGATGCTAGTATAACATATGGTGGTTCAGGCGTTCCTGGATCAGACACTGGCAACGGTGGTAACGGTAGTAACGGATGTGCATTTACTTCAGGTGACAGGATTGCTAGTAGCACATCACTAAGTGGTGGTTACACAATGACACTGGGAAGTGAAAACGGAACAAATGCAACAGGCAATGTTGTATTGGTCAGAATAGCATTAACAAGTGGACAGAGCGTGTCGGCACTTAGCATAGGAGTAGCGAGCTAATGGCAATATCAGATACACAAAAAGTTGACTACTTGTGGAAGAAATTAGGTTACTCTGCTACAAAAACAGATACCAATACTAACAAGAAAGCACCGAACGAAGCTATAGCAAGTCCACTATTGATGCGGGCCGATACAATATGGTCACAGAGTTCGACTATACCAGCAACACTTCCAAGTAGCAGTGCATCACCTGTAACAGTGTATCCAACCAGTAACCCAATTGAAACTACACTAGACGGAACTTCTACAGCAAACAGAACATGGAAAACAGGAACAACAGACTGGATCAGTCCTGAGTTTGGCTCAACTTACCAAGTAAAAGTTTATATTCATACTGCAAGTGATGCCTCAGGAGCAAGCGGTGGCGATCAAGTATTCGCAACTGGTTCTGGAAACAACGACGAATGGTTCTTTGATTATCAGTCTGGTGTATTGCACTTTATTGGTGACAACTTACCTAACGGAATAAGTTTTACAGGCAAAAGTGTTTATATCAGTGGCGGCCGATACACAGGCTGTCTCTTATACACATCTCCGAGCCCACGAGACCGAGGCTGATCTCG
>OJCR01000766.1_pt1 | contig 13579 bp, 10 predicted proteins | sample 1591611 | NCBI WGS metagenome assembly OJCR01 (sample SAMN05416815, study PRJEB24817) | seawater metagenome | isolation source: Sea water | place: Canada:Atlantic | collected 2013-07
CCGGTGTAGATATCGATGCCGCGCTCCAGCGCGCCCATGGCCAGAGCCTTGGGCAAGGCGGAGCCACCGATGATCACTTTCCAGCCGCTCAGGTCGATGCTCTTGGCCGCTTCCGCCTGCAACAACATCTGGATGATGGTGGGCACGCAGTGGGAGAAGGTGACCTTCTTGGTAACCAGCAATTTGAGCAGGGAGGCCGGCTCGTAACGACCCGGATACACCTGCTGCACGCCCATCAGGGTGGCCATGTAGGGAATACCCCAGGCATGCACGTGGAACATGGGGGTAATCGGCATGTAGACGTCGTCTTCGTTGAAACGTCCCTGACCCACACCGGCCATGGAGGAGCGGCCGGCGAAGGTGTGCAGCACCAGCTGACGATGGGAGAAGTACACGCCCTTGGGCAGGCCGGTGGTGCCAGTGGTGTAGAAGGTGGTGGCGCGGGTGTTTTCGTCCAGCTCCGGGAACTCGAAGCGGGCCGGTGCCTTGGCCAGCAGCTCTTCGTATTCGCCGGCCAGGGGCAGCGCATCGCTGCTTTTTACACCATCGTCGTCGAGCAGGATGTAGGTCTTCACCGGCTCGATGCGATCCTTGATGGCTTCCAGGATCGGCAGGAATTCGCTGTTCACCAGGATGGCATCATCCTCGGCGTGGTTGATGGTGTAGAGCACCTGCTCCGGGCTCAGGCGCACGTTCACGGTGTGCAGCACCGCGCCCATCATGGGGATGGCAAAGAACGCTTCTAGGTAACGGTTGGTGTCCCAGTCCATCACTGCCACGGTATCGCCGGGCTTGATGCCCTGGGCGGCCAGCGCGCCAGCCAGACGATGCACCCGCTCTTCAAATTCCCGGTAGGTAAAATCCCGGTCGCCGTAGGTGATGGTCTGTTCCGGCGCCTTTTGCACGCCCGCTTCGAGAATACGGTTGATCACCAGCGGCGGCTCCACGGCGGAGGGGGTGCGCTGGATGGTGAGGTTACTGCTCATAGTTGCTCCGTTACCTTGTTATTCTGCCGATATGGGCGGGGCTGGACGCCCATACTCGTTGGTATGTAAGGCGTTCCAGACTGACACAGTCCCCCGCACGGGTCATCCGTTCAGCTGTGCCAAAGGTAACAAAATACTACCCGGTGTAGACGCTGTGTCTAGCGCGAGTTGCGAGAAGCGAGTCACGAGGAGCGAAAAGCTGTGCGTAGGGTGCACTGAGCCTAGGGCGAACTGCACCCTACGGATTCAGGGGTGGGTCAGGGTTTTCGGGTCCAGCAGTTTTTCCAGCTCGTCCCGGGACAGGTCGGACTGTTCCTCAGCCACGTCGATCACCGGGCGGCCGCTGGCAAAGGCTTCCTTGGCAATTTTCGCGGCCTTCTCGTAACCGATCACCGGATTCAGGGCGGTGACCAGGATCGGGTTCTTGCCCACGCCTTCGGCCAGACGGTCTTCGTTGAAGGTCATGCCGGTGATGGCCCGGTCGGCCAGGTTGCGACAACTGTTGGCCAGCCAGGCGGTCATGTCCAGCAGGTTGCTGGCCACCAGCGGCAGCATCACGTTGAGCTGGAAGTTGCCGCTCTGGGCCGCCACCGCATTGGCCTGATCCAGCCCCATCACCTGGGCCGCCACCATGGTCACAGATTCGCAGATCACCGGGTTCACCTTGCCGGGCATGATGGAGGAACCGGGCTGGGTGGCCGGTAGCTGCAGTTCACCCAGGCCATGGATGGGGCCTGAGTTCATCCAGCGCAGGTCGTTGCTGATCTTCATCAGCACCACTGCCAGCCCACGCAGGGCCGCAGACAGATTCAGCGGTCCATCCAGGGCGCTCTGGGCCACAAAGGGGTGAGGCATGGGCTTGAAGGCCAGCCCGGTTTCGTCCGCCAGTTGCTCCGCAAAGGCGGCCGCAAAGTCCGGGTGGGCATTGATGCCGCTGCCCACCGCCGTGCCACCCTGGGGAATGGCCAGCAGTTCGTCCCGGGCCCGGGCCAGCCGGCTGCTGGCATCCTGTAATTGCAGCACCCAGGTCTGCAGTTCCTGCTCTACGGTCACCGGCATGGCATCCATCAAATGGGTGCGGCCGGTTTTCACCAGCTCGCGACCTTCGCGGGCACGCAACCCCAGAGTAGCGATCAGGTATTCCAGGCCCGGGAGCAACTGCTCGGTGACAGCCAGTACGGCGGACACATGGATGGCAGTGGGAATGGTGTCGTTACTGCTCTGCCCCAGATTCACATCATCGTTGGGATGAATCTCGGACCCGGCATCGGCGCACAGGTGGGCAATCACCTCGTTCACGTTCATGTTGGTGCTGGTGCCGGAGCCGGTCTGAAAAATATCCACCGGGAACTGATCCAGATGGTGGCCGTCGAGCAGATCATTACAGGCGCCGACGATGGCAGCCTGCTTGTCTGCCGGTAATTGTTGCAGCTTGAGATTGGCTTCCGCTGCACAGCGCTTGATGCGAACCACCGCCAGAATGAAACGCTCCGGCAGGGGGCGGCCACTGATGGGGAAATTATCCACCGCCCGCTGGGTCTGGGCGCCCCAGCGGGCCGCTTTGGGCACCTGCACCTCGCCCAGGGAATCGGTTTCGATACGGGTGTCGGTGTCGTGGCCGCTCATGATTGCCTCCTGGCAATGGATTTTCTCCATCATGGCACGGGAAAAATATCAGATCATCCATCCCGCCTTCACCACATCATGGCGTTTTCCCATGGACACTACCGGCATGCACTCACATCCCGATGTCGACTCCGTCGACCCAGCCCTGTTTGCCAACCTGCCCGCCCTCCCCGGCATTTACCGGTTTTTCGGCGAGCAGGAGGAGCTGCTCTATGTGGGGAAAAGCATCAACCTGCGGCAACGGGTAAAAAGTCACTTTTCTGCCCGGCATCGGGATAAGAAGAAAGGGCGGCTGTGCTACCTGACCCGTCGTATCGAGCATCAGGTCACCGCCGGCGAACTGGGCGCGCTGCTGCTGGAGAATCGGGAAATCAAACAACGCCAGCCGATTTTCAACCGTCGCCAGCGCCGGTATCGGCAGCTGCACACCTGGCGACTGGAAATCGATGCCCGCGGTTTTCTGGTTCCGGTTTTATACCGACCGCTGGTGGATGACGATGGCTGGCAACAGGACAGCTTCGGCCTGTTTCGCAGCCCTCGCCAGGCAAAGACCATGCTGGACAGCAAAGTGCGCGACGCAGCTCTTTGCCCGCGTATCTGCGGGATGGAAACGGGACGCCACGGTGCCTGCTTTGCGCACCAGCTGGGCCGCTGTCAGGGTGCCTGTTGTGGCAAGGAAACCAGGAATAGCCATAACCAGCGGTTGCGGAAAACGCTTGACGACCAGCATATCCACGCCTGGCCTTACTCTGGAATGCTGGTGATTCGTGAAGAGAGCCCCCGGCAAACCGACTACCATCTGATTGATCAGTGGTGTCATCTCACTACCTTGCAGCGTCAGCCTGAATCCGCTGTGATTACGCCGGATGCGGATGCCAGCTTTGATCTGGACAGCTACCGCATGTTGATCCGGTTTCTGGATCAGGGTGTCGAGCATTTTGTGTTGCCGCCGGAAACCTAGGGCGGAGGCACCTTGGCAATGATTTCACTGTGCCAGGTGCCACCGGGCATGGCGATGCGACCATACTGCTGATCGCCGAATCCCACCTGCCCGACCAGCGGGTTGCCACCGCCGCTCTGACCAAAGTCGGCACTCTGCCCCAGCAACAGTTCGTTTTCGATGGTCAGGCTGGGCAAGCCGTCACTGTTCTGATCGCCGGATTTCAGCACCACGTTGCCGTTTCGCCAGCCGATACTACCGCTGACATTGGATAGCCGGAACGCTGACTGGGGGCTGGATACTTCTGCCAGTGACAGGTACGCATTGCCATCCAGATTCATATAGCCCTCAAAGCCCAGAGTTGCCAGACCATCGGCAGTGGCCGGGTAGAGCACGAAACGAAACTGGTCCGCGGACAGATTGAAATCCCACAGTGCCACATTGGCGGTGGTTCCCCCCAGGTCACTGAGACTGCCCGCCCCGAGCAGGCCCCGTACCTGGTAGTGAGACAGGGTATCGGTGCGCAGCATGATCCCTGACGCCAGATCCGGAAAGGCCGGGTCGGTGTCCCCCAACGTAAGGTACAGGTCCCGGGCTTCCCAGAGCAGGTCATTATTGAGCAGGCCTACCGCCACATCGCTGGCGGTGTTGGCGAACAGGAAATGGGAATGGGTCTGCCAGTTATCCGCCGCCGCCGCGCGCACCAACGGATCTGCGCTATTCGCCGCGTCCCAGAATCCTGGCGACTGCACCATAACGGTAGCGTCTGCCCGCAGACCCACATTGCCGGCGGGCCCTTGCGGATAAGCCAGGATATCGGCATCGAGTTTGCCCAGAGTGAGAACAACGCCCCAGTCATAACTGTCCGACCAGCCGCTGGTGGGGTTGGCAACGGTCAACTGTTCACTGTAGGCATGCAGATGGCCATTGCGCAGCAGGACGGCAAACGCCGATTCCCCGGCGGCGACCCGGGTCGGATGAAACACGCCCCCCGCACTGGTACACAAACCACTATCCGGCTGCCCGCCGCTAAAGCCGCCACCAAAGCACAATCCAGCCGGGCCGGTGTTGTTCTGCACCACATCCAGAATGGCATCCAGTGCGAACATGGGACCGGAACCATTTCCCAGTCGGCGCCAGTTCACCAGTTCCATGCGGGTACGGTCACCGTCCGCATGGCCCAGGCGAAGCTGGAAATCCGTGTCGTAATCCCACTGGGTCTGTATCGTCAGTCCTTCTGAGCGGGGGGTATTGATTCCGGCATAATCCCAGTTGCCATTTGGCGCTGTACCATCATAGCCATAGCCGAGCCCACCAGCAGACACCCGCACACGAGCGTCCTTCAGCCCACCGAGCCAGGCGCCGTAGAGCAGAGGCTGACGATCCGTTCGATCAAAATTTGTCGGCGCTGCCTTGTACATCAGGTCGAATTCCAGCGCGGTATAAGTGTGATCCGCTTCCAGCAACAAGCCATTGCTGTCGATACCGATGACGCCAGTGGCTGGTGCATGCCCCCCGGCGGGGCCGTTGGTAAACCGGTTCTGTATGATCAGATTACCAATGCTCATCTCCGCACTGCCGGCTCCGCCCTGGCGGTATATCCAGTCACCAGTCATGGAAAAGTCCAGATTGGCATGCTGGCCATTCGTGCTAAATAGCCCTTGGTTCACCAACGTCAGGTTGCCTTGCGAATACAACCCAACCTGGCCCAGAGAGTGGCCCGCATAAGCCGGATTGGTCCCGGTTTGCAGGGTCATCCCGTCCAGGGTGAACAAGGAAGGCTGCCAGTCATACTGCAATGCCAGTAACGGAACGCCGCCATCGCTGCCCACATCCAGCTGTAGTTGTGCACTCAGAGGATTGCCGTCACCTTGCAGGGTGAGGCCATTCAGTTGTGTGCAGGCATGCTGGTCAGTCACACCGCCACTGCAGGTTCCGGCTGGTGCGTTACCCCTATCGGTTATCCAGTTCAGCTGTTGGGCTTGAATGGCGCCATTGCTTTCCAGATTGACGGTGAGACCGTCCTGACCGCGGATATCAGCCAGACCACTGTCATCAATAGGCGTCATGGCAGTGACCGCAGCGGACAGTGGCAATAGAGTCAGGATCCACAGACGTCGGTGATCAGAAACCATACAGAAACGCCCTCCCGTCAAAACGCATCTGCATGTCGCCGTTGGCGCTCGCCGAATCACTCATTCGAAACGCCAGTGCACTACCAGGATTGTTATCCAGCATGAAACCGGGCGTAGCGCCATCGTCCACTTCCACAGCCATGCGTCCGATATTCAGAAAGGTATGCATATCCTGGTATTCGCCCGGCCCTTTCGCAAAGGGGTAATCCAGCTGAATTGCCGGCAGACCATCAGGGTTACAGGGGGAAAGCAGGCAGTTACCGTCAGCATCTTCAAAACGACTCAGGTCACGGTAGCTGGATCCGCTATTACTCAGATATGCCCCTTCCAACCGGACATCTTCAATGGCCAGGCTGCCGTAGAATTCTTTCAATACCAGCCAGTTTCCTTCCCTGGCGACAAACTCCAACCCAAGACGACAGGGGTCCGGGGTGCCGCCACATGCACTATCCGGTGCATTGTCCTCACCAACATTATTTCTCAGCCGCAGGGTTAGCTGAATGGCATCACCGCCAGTGACTGACTGAAGCTCACTGTCGTTAAGAGGAACCATGGAATCGGTTTTCCCCGTCTGCGGATGAATAATGCTTAGCAGCAACCATAGCGCCACAAACATAAAAGGGATGTATTTCGATGGCATACCATATCCAGACATATTTCCCTCTCTCAGCAGAACATGGTGCTGCCGTAGCAGTTTTGTTTCGGCGCCAGATCAAACTCGGGGTGCTCCAGCAGCAACCCCGGCGCCCCCAGCAATGCAATGGCTTCATCAATGCCGCGGTTACCAAGATCCGCATTGGGGTTGTAAACATCCAGCAGCTTCACGGAAGGGGCGTTGAGCCACCATCCGGTATTCGCCGGAACCGCATAACTGCTTGAGCAACGGGGGGTAGCATTACTGGTGGCACAGATATCAAAAGCGCCAGGAGGCAACTCTTCCGTCGGCGTCAATTTGCTGTAACGGGGGTATGCAATGGGCTCTCTCTGGAAGGAAAGAAAGAAATCCGAGGTATCTTCAAATGTCAGTTTATGAACGTTACGAAGATCGGTATTGAGGCTGGCGAAAACCGTATCCATTACTGCTTCAGCGGCACAGGCAAGGGGGTTAAAAAAACCACAACTTCCCCCCAGGAACTCAAGGTTGTTGGTTTTCAGTTCTGCAGCTTGCAGGCCAAGCGTCTGCATTCTTGTGCCGGCAATATCAACAAAGAGTGCATCAGAAAGATTATTGCCACAGTCATCATGTCCTATGCTGGTCCTTCCCGTACATCCTGTTGCTCTTATTGTAAAAATACTCAGCAACCGAGCCTCAATATCCATGGTCAGTGATAACTCAGAACCCAGAAATCCGCTGACACTGTTTATCCCGGAATGGCACCCCACAACGCCAGAACCTGTTACGGCACTGGGGTTACAGGTAGTGGCAAACGCTGTATTTTCCTGATTCACCGTATTGTTCGTGTAGTACCGCCGCCCTGCACTGATGGCTCCATCTGCGGATTGCGCGCCAATCTTTATGCCGGCAATCTCCCGCAAAGTTGTGGAATTGTCATTCTTTACCGCAAATTCAATATAGGGCCTGTCCAGTGTAAATGGGCTTCCTGGATCGCCGATATCCGTGCCGTTTCTTCCCATCAGGCTCAGGTAATCAATATCGATATCACAACCTGCATGGCCGGAAAGGTGGTCGTTAATTCCACCGCAACCAAGTTGCAACTTTGAAACATTAAGATTCAACTGAAGCTCACCGTCCAGGCCAATTCGATAAAACTCAAAGGGTGTGGAGTAGGCATTAGGATTCGACAATGCGCTGCCTGATATTTTGTCGGAAACGATCAGTCCCTGACCCGTAACAGCTCTCATCTGATCCTCATCAAGAGGACTCATACCTCCAGCATTGAACGCGTAGGAAGATGAAAACCAGAACAATATGAGCGCAGCTGATATTTTTACTGACGGAATTTTTTTTGTTTTATTTTCCATAAAAATTCTCTAATTCCCTGCACCATAGCTGGTAAATTTCATGTAATTCACCTGTAAACCTTCTGCTCTGGCATCTCCAAGGTTTGCAACACCAGTACGAATAACGGGAAGGGTGTTGGTACCGGGAACCCCCAACAACGTTGATGGGTTCATCTTGTTCACCGTGGTGTAATCAGACCCAGCACTGATGTTGTAGCTGCCTCCATAGCCACATTGGTAATCACTCCCGCTATTAGCGGTACAATTAACTGCCTGACGATAATAGCGATCCGCAACACCTCCGGAGCCTCCACGCGGGGCATAATCACCACAGTTGCTTCCCCCCGGGCAGGAGTACTGATCCTGTCCTGGCCGAACATCCACCGCCGTGATCATGTAAGCGAACGCATCAAAGTCATCGCAGCTTTCACACTTGCGAAAGAAGATGCCGTCATCGGTATCGTTGTAGGTATTGCGATTGGGAGAAACCGTTGTCGATACCGCTGGACAACCAACCCCACGACAGGGATACCAGTCCCCCCAACGTGAGTAGCCATGGGTAACAAAGTAGGAATCATCCACCGCATGAGAAGGCGTTGCGCCAGGGGTGTTGCTCAATAACGCTGCCCGGGCAGTGATATAGCCGGCATCCGCACTGTCCGGTACGGCCAGCGAGTAGAAATGATCATGAACCGCTGTATGGGTAGAGACATCGGGTAGACGCGGAATTTCCAGAATTAAATTACCGTCCTGAGACGGCACCGTATCCAGGGTCAGCGCCTGATAGTAAAGCTGTCCCAGCGGAACATAGGCATCCACATTTTTGAAATGCAGACCTTCGAGGGCATCAAACCTCACCGGTTGCCCCACCACATCGCTGGCGCCCGGACCATCATGCTGTGCTGCAGAAAACCGGAAGTCGCCCTGCAGGCGACTGTGGTAAAGGATGGCAAAGGTTTCGTTACCCGGTTGGGTAAACTGGAAAAGGCGGAAGGCTGAATTGGCCGCATTACCGCGAATGATGGTCTGGGTTTTCAGCAAATCCCCGGTACCGACGGCCAGGTTGTCATTATTACCGGAGCGACCTACTTCCAGTTCTCCCCAAAAGGAAAAGGTGTATTCCGGCTGGGCACTGGGCGCCAGATATTCATAGATGGTGCTGTCCGGGTTATTGGGATCACTGTTGAGGACGGTGCCATCGTAGCTGACCCCGCGGGGCGAAAATGCGCGCAACAGGTACGGGTTATCATGGGGCGCAAAGTCACTGATCAGTCCACCACGAGGGCAGCCGAGGCTGGAGGCATCACAGGACGTGCCGAAATTGCCGCCGCTTTCATCCCAGTGAAATCCCCCGCTACCCGCACCGGAAATGTTCACGCCATACCAGCGCAGATCCCCCCGTTGCAGCGTGGTGCTGCCTACCGGATCTGACCCCACCTGCTCGAAATAACTGGTGGGCTTGATCAGCCAGCGGAAATCCTCAAAGCCGATAGCCAGCCCGGTGCCGGTTACCTGAGACAGGCTTTCTTCATCCAGGGATTGCAGTGCAGCCATCCCTGGCATCGGGGCAGCCGCAAGCACAACCAGCAAAACACGGGATAACCTGATGCAGGTTCTGTCATTGAGTCTGGTGAGCATGCTCACCTCATTGCGTTGTTATTGTTTTTTATGTGCAGCCATTCTTTTTTGTGACTGCCTGGTCATAAAAAACTAACGCAACCAATATGCAACTCAATGCTCAAAAAAAAACAATATGTTTACCAGGCAGATAGGCTTTTGATTTGAAAGGGCTTCGCCACTTATTTCTGTGATGAGCGGTTTGGTCAGGAATGGGGGATATTTGGCCAACCGGGAAGGTTGTGGGTAACTATTGCGGACGGGAGAGTGCTCCGCCCTGAATCCACGGCGGCTATGGCTCTTTCTTATTTACCAATACAGAAGGAGGAAAAGATACGCCCCAGCAGATCATCGGCAGTAAAGGCACCGGTAATTTCTTCCAGGGCTTTTTGAGCGGCGCGCAGGTCTTCGGCCAGCAGTTCGCCGGCGGCATGGCCGTGCAGTTGCTGCTCCCCTTTGTCCAGGGCGGCCAGGGCTTGCTCCAGAGCAGTGATGTGGCGGCGGCGGGCGGAGAACCGGCTCTGCCCTTCGCCCTGGCCCGCACCTTTAAACCCCGCAGCGGCTTTCAGGCGATCGCGCAGATCAGGGAGTCCATCACCGGTGGTCGCAGAGATCACGAAACAGTCGCTATCAAGGGGGCCAGTGGCCATACCGGACAAATCTGCCTTGTTGAGCACCACGGTGACCGGCAGATCCAGGTTTTCCAGTTGTTGCTGACTCTGCGGCAACAAGCTGTGGATATCTTGTGGATTAACCTCACCCTCACGGGAATCCACCATCACCAGCAAACGGTCCGCTTTTCTCATTTCTGCGTAGGCGCGGCGAATCCCCTCCTGCTCCACCACGTCAGCGCTGTCACGCAGGCCGGCGGTGTCGATCAGGTTAAGCGGCATACCATCGAGCTGGATGGATTCGCGCAACACATCCCGGGTAGTGCCAGCGATATCTGTGACGATGGCGGCATCGAAACCCGCCAGGGCATTCATCAGCGAAGACTTGCCCGCATTGGGTTTACCGGCGATTACCAGAGTCATGCCCTCGCGGACCAGGCGGCCCTGGTTGGCTTCATCCAGTACCCGCAGGCACTGCGCTCGCAGTTCGCGCAGATCGCCGGCCACCTTGCCGTCGGAAAGAAAGTCTATCTCCTCTTCCGGGAAATCGATCGCTGCTTCCACATAGATACGCAGGCCGATCAGGTCTTCCACCAGGCGATTCACTTCGTCGGAGAACACCCCCTGCAGGGAATGTAGAGCGGCACGGGCCGAGGCGCTGGTACCTGCGTCAATCAGATCGGCAATGGCCTCGGCCTGGGTCAGATCCATCTTGTCATTGAGGAACGCCCGCTGGGAAAACTCCCCGGCACGGGCCTGGCGGGCGCCGGCGGCAATGCAGGCCGCCACCAGCATATCCAGGATCACCGGACCGCCGTGGCCTTGTAGCTCCACCACATCTTCGCCGGTAAAGGAATGGGGGGCGGGAAAGGCAATCACCAGCCCCTCATCGATAACCTCGCCACCCGCACCCCGGAATCTGGCGAAATGCGCCATTCTCGGGGTCAGTGAGCGATCACGAACAATCTTGCCCGCGATACCTTCAGCGTCAGGCCCTGACAGACGCACCACGCCAACACCACCTCGCCCGGGCGCAGTGGCAATCGCAACAATGGTGTCCTGGGCTGTATTCGACATGAAGTGATTCTGAAAGGCCGGAAAAGGAGCATCAGCATAAAACAAAACCGGCCGGGAAATCCCGGCCGGCTTGCAAAGAATAGCGGGTTGAGCCCGTTATCCCTCGTTTTCGATCTTGCGGGTGATTACCCACTGCTGGGCAATGGAGAGAATGTTGTTGGTCAGCCAGTACAGCACCAGACCGGCAGGGAACCACAACATGAACACGGAGAACACCACCGGCATCCACTTCATCACCTGGGCCTGCATGGGGTCGGCCGGGGTCGGATTGAGGCGAGTCTGCAGGAACATAGAGGCGCCCATCAGGATCGGCAGGACGAAGTACGGATCCATTACTGACAGATCGTTGATCCACAGGAAGAAAGGTGCCTGACGCAGCTCCACGGATTCCAGCAACACATAGTAAAGAGCGATAAACACCGGCATCTGAACCAACATCGGCAGACAACCACCAAGCGGGTTGATCTTTTCGCGCTGGAACAACTTCATGGTTTCCATTTGCGCTTTCTGCTTGTCGTTCTTGTTCTGCTCCTTGATGCGCTGCATTTCCGGCGCCACCTTGCGCATTTTCGCCATGGAGCGATAACTGGTGGCGCTGAGCTTGAAGAAGATCGCCTTGATAATGAGCGTGAGCAGGATAATGGCAACACCCCAGTTACCGACGCCCATACCAATATCGATATCCATGCCGAACACGGACACTTCACCACTTTGCAGGAATACCAGCAGGGCGAAGATGGGCTGGGAGATAAACCACAACCAGCCGTAATCCACAGTCATATTCAGACCGGGGCTAATTGCCTCCAGCTTGTCCTGCTGCTTGGGCCCGGCATAGAACTCGGCGTAAAGCACCTTCTCTTCGCCTGGTGCCACCTTGAGGGTAGGAGACACAAACCGCAGCAGGTACTGACCGCGTTTTTCCAGGTGCACGCTGGAGTAATGGTTCTTCTGCTGGGCATCAGGCACCCAGGCAGTCACAAAATAGTGCTGCGCCATGGCCAGCCAGCCGCCCTGGACCGTCAGGTCCAGCGGGTTTTCTGACATGTCTTCAAAATCGAGTTTGTTGTAAGGCTTTTCACTGTCCCAGTAGGCACCCCCCAGATAGGTGGGCATGGGGATAAAGCCACTGTTGGACAGACCAGGATCTTCGCTGCCATCACGCTTGATCTGGCCATACAAGGCACCGGACCACTCGCTGTTGCCCTGGTTACGGACAATATGGCTAACGCGCACCAGGTAGCTGCCGCGTTCAAAGGTGAAACGCTTGACCAGCTCGGCGCCATTATCCTGACGCAAGGTCAGGTCCACGTTCAGTTCCTGGGTGCCTTCATCCAGCTGGTAGCTCTGTTTGGCTGCACTCCATAGTGGACGGCCGGCGCTGGAATCGGTGCCGTTCTTGCCAATCAGGCCACTCTGAGCCACATAGGTGCGGCTGGCATCCTGCTCAAGCAACACGAAGGGTTGGTCCGGGGTATCCACATGATGGGGGAACTCAGGAAGCGCCAGGCGAACGATATCACCGCCCTGGGGATCGATTTCCACTCGCAACACATCGGTGTTGACCCGAATGCGTTCCTGGCGAGCTGTGGTTTCAGTGGATTCGGAAGAAGGGGCTTCAACCCGCTCTGACTGTGCAGAGGGAATACCGTTATCCACCTCATCTGCCTGAGGGGAAGGCAGGTCGAGTCCGTCGCCATTGCCTTGCGCGCTCTGCGCAACCTCCTCAACGGGGGCTGGCTGGGTCGGGTTGGCATAATCCTGTTGCCAGGCCTGAATCATCAGGTAGGAAACGATGGCAATGCCGGTAATTACAAGGGCGCGCTGGATTTCCATAACAGACTATTCTGTGGCGAGAAAAACGGGCCGCAGTTTCTCAAGCTTGCCCGCACTTAGCAAGCAGCTTGTCGAATAGCTTGCCAAGCTGGTCGGTGACTTCTGCCGGGTCCGGATGATCCACTCGTCCGCGAACCAGCAAAATAATGTCCAGACCTGCCAGTTGATCCTGCCGCAATCGGAACTGTTCCCGGGCTCTGCGTTTGACGCAACCACGGTCAACGGCACGTTTGGCACGCTTGCGACCAATCACCAGTCCCAACCGGGGCAGAGTCTGCTGGTTGGGACAGGCCAATAGCAAAAACGCCGCATTCCCCACCTTCCATTTGGAGTGGTCGAATACGGTCTGATATTGGGGTCCGGTGAGAAGTCTGTGCTGGCGGGTAAAAGCCCGGGTTATTGGCACTGTTACCTCAGCCAGGAGGGCAGAGTAAAACGGTTGGCTCAGGCAGCCAACCGCTTACGACCCTTGGCACGACGAGCGGCCAGGATTTTGCGACCGTTTTTGGTCGCCATGCGAGCACGGAAACCGTGGGCACGTTTGCGCTTGAGTACGCTGGGCTGAAATGTGCGTTTCATGGTGTCTTCCCCATGGAATGAGACAGCAATTGGAAGGCCGGCAAGTCTAGGGAAAGCGAAATCCCCTGTCAATCAGCTTTTCTGGCAAGTTCAAGACGTGCTGGAGAGAACTGTTAATAGAACTTAAATATTTAAATGTTTTTTGTAGTAGTAGTTATTATAGGGGCTGTCTCTTATACACATCTGACGCTGCCGACGACTCCTTACGTGTAG
>OJCR01000767.1_pt1 | contig 13571 bp, 7 predicted proteins | sample 1591611 | NCBI WGS metagenome assembly OJCR01 (sample SAMN05416815, study PRJEB24817) | seawater metagenome | isolation source: Sea water | place: Canada:Atlantic | collected 2013-07
ATCTACACGTAAGGAGTCGTCGGCAGCGTCAGATGTGTATAAGAGACAGAAGGTACACATGCCACCCAGAATTGCTGCGTAGCTCAGCGGCAACAACAGACGACTGGTACTGGCTGAAATGCGTTTAGCCAGATCATTCACAACAGGCATGAGGGCAACTACGACCGGTGTATTATTTAGAAAACCACTCAATACGGCGACGGGTACAAACAATCGGGCTTGCGCGGTTGTGAGGTTCTTTGCCTTATTGAGGAACCAGCCGGTGGCCAATTCCGTGCCACCGGTGCATTCCAGACCAGCGACGACAGCAAACAGAAGAGCGATAGTGATCAAACCCTGGTTTCCAAAACCCGCGACCGCTTGCTCAGGTGTCGGAAGTGATTCAGAACCCGTGATGTTCTGGACCAAAACGAGAATTCCGAGACAAAATAGGGCTAATAGGTCAGTTGCCGCCACGCGCAGCGCTAAGCCCACCAGCAATGTGCAGGCCACGGCGATGGTCAGCCAAGCTTCCCAAGTATCCAAAAATACGCCCTTTACGGATTGTTCAATTATCTATTTTAATAACGAAGGTAAAAAGTTTTCGGTTGTTTTGACGTTCCAGACGGGATATCCACACTTGTCCGGTATCGAACGCTTGCTCACGGTGCCGTGAGCCTAATTTTGTCCTGCTTCGCTCTCAATTACACTGCTGGCAACTGGCTGCAGGCATTTGCATTGTCCCGAGCCCGTTTCCTTCCCACCTATTTTCCCTGTTCCCATGACGCAACAGATGAAAGCCTTTAAGTCCTCGGGGCCGCTGATCATCACCGGTCTCGTGCTGCTGTTACTAATCCTGCATCAAGATAATTGGTTTTGGACGGATGCCACGCTTGTATTCGGTTTCATACCCATTGCTCTTTTCTGGCATGCTTGCATTTCATTGGCGGCAGTAGCGACCTGGTTTCTAGCGACACTCATCGCTTGGCCTTTGACAGATGACATTGAAGATCATGAGGGAAGCGAATGATGGATCATCCAGGATTACCACAACTGATAATTATTCTTGTTTACCTAAGCTTGCTGCTTGCTTTGGGGCTCTTCTCGAGCCGTTTATTCAAAGGCACCAAGGAGGATTATCAGTTAGCAAGCCATTCGATTGGTCCGTTTTTACTTTTGATGAGTATCTTTGGAACGACGATGACGGCGTTTGCGTTGGTCGGTAGCAGTGGCGAGGCATTTCGTGAGGGCGTGGGTGTTTACGGCATGCTTGCCAGCAGCAGTGGAATCATACACTCGCTCTGTTTTTTCTTGATCGGAGTCAAGGTTTGGAAGTTAGCCCGTCGTTATAAGTACACGACACAAATCGAGTATTTTCGTGACCGACTCGACAGTGATTTTGTTGGTTACTTACTATTTCCAATTCTGGTTGGTTTGGTGATTCCATACTTGCTGATTGGGGTGATCAGCGGCGGAGCGGTTGTGCAGTCATTGACGGCTGGCTTGGCACCGGATTGGCCAATGTTTCAAGTACTTGATGCTGAGGGCAATGTGAATCGGGCCTTGCATGGCGGTGTACCACCGTGGCTGGGATCAATGGTGATTTGCATCGTTGTTCTGGTTTACGTGTTTTTTGGTGGCATGCGTGGAACGACTTGGGCAAATACATTTCAGACGTTGGTCTTCATGATTTTGGGCGTGGTCACATTCTTTGTGATTGCAAACAGATTAGGTGGTCAGGATTCCATCCTTGACAATCTCAAGACGTTGGCCGACTCGGTACCGGAGGACAAGGTCACACGCTCTGAAATGAGCAAGACCAAGTTCTTTACATACCTTTTCATTCCCTTGTCGGTTGGGATGTTTCCGCATTTGTTTCAGCATTGGATGACGGCAAAGAGTTCCCATGCTTTTAAGTTGCCCGTGGTTTGTCATCCATTTTTCATCATGATTGTTTGGATCCCATGTGTGTTAGTCGGAATTTGGGCGACTGGTCTTCCTGCAGATATGCATTTGCCAGCCAACCCCAATACCATTCTGCCTTTCCTTGTGAAAACTCAGACGGGACCCGTTTTAGGAGGATTCCTTGCTGCAGGTATTCTGGCGGCGATTATGTCCAGTTTGGACAGTCAGTTCCTGTGCATCGGCACGATCTTCAATAATGACGTTGTTACCCATCTGGCGGGAAAAGATCGATTTAGTGATCGACAGCAGGTCATGTTTACTCGGCTATTCATTATCGGAATTGTTGCGATCACCTATTTCCTAAGCCTAGGGAATGTCCGCAGTGTTTTTGCTCTAGGTGTTTGGTGTTTCAGTGGTTTCAGTGCGCTGTTTCCCATCGTGGTGGCAGCACTGTATTGGCGCAGGCTTAGTGCGGCGGGTGCGATCAGTGGGGTTTTCGCAGCAATCACTAGTTGGTGCATATTGTTTTACCAAGGCAGCAAGGTTCCGATTGAACAAGGTGGTTTGAGCAAATTTGTGCTGGAACTGCCGCTCGGCGGAGAGAGCTATCAACTGATGCCGGTGGTTGCGATGATGATGAGTTCGACAGTGACCATGATTGTGGTTTCGCTCATCACACCTAGCCCCAGCGATGAAAAATTGGCAAAGTTTTTCGATTAGTTTAGTTGTCCACCAGGCATCAGGAGGCCTACTCTGCGAATAGCGTTTTCATATTCGCAGCACCGGATGATATCGATGGATGACAGGTTTTGCCGGAACTCGGCAAAGCCGGTAATCGTCGGTGGACTTGGGCTACCGAAAATGAGCAGGACCTATGCTCAATTCATCCGGTCATTTGAGATGTACCGTTCCAAAGGTGGAAGTATCTTGCCATGAGTCGTCTTTGGTGTGGAACCATTTTGTGATTGCATCGCGTTGTGCACTTCCATGATCATCATTGACTTGGAATTCAATGCCCATCACGGTTCCGACTTTCATGTCGGCCGCTTGGGTTCGGATGGCCATTTCGACGATGTAGCCTTTCTTGTTCTTTGTTGTTGCTGCCTTGATATCGACTTCGTCGTAGCCAGTACCCTGCCCTGATATTTTGCCCTCGTAATTGACACGGTATTGTGCATCGTCGGTATCGTAAGTTGTTGATTGATCTTGCTGCTGATCCAGAAATAGTTCAACCGAGTCCTGAGCCCAGTCGTCACTTGAATCGGCGGATAGTGCTGAGTCCTTGACCACCCACAACGCGTACAAGTGTCGATCGTCCCAAAGCAATCTGACCGTGGCTGTTGCCATGTCTTTGGGATCGATCTCAAGAAGATCAGCGATTGGTTGATTAACCATGTATTTGGGGCATGATTTCCATACCTCATCGATTTTTGCGTCCACCGCTGGGGTCCCCTTTTTGGCAACAGCAACACCTTTCAGTAGTTTTGCATTTTGGTTCTGAGCCCATGCAACTGCTGCAACTGAAATGACGAGGTAGGCATACAAGAATCGAATCATGTGTGGTTCGTGCTTTTGCGAGTGGGATGGTTTTCGGTTCAGTGGGGCCGATTTTCTAAATTCTGTTCTCAGTGTAGTCCAACCCAAAGTAGGCAAAAAAAAACGGCGAGCAGATTAATCTGCTCGCCGTCGACTCATTATTCTGACTTGATTGGTTGGGACAATCGAGGATCAGCCTCCGAAGGGATCACCTCCGAATGGATCAGCACCGCCAGTCGCGGGTGCACTTCCGCCTCCGAATGGATCAGCGCCGCCACCAGCAGGAGCACTTCCGCCTCCGAATGGATCAGCACCGCCACCAGCAGGAGCACTTCCGCCTCCGAATGGGTCAGCGCCGCCACCAGCAGGAGCACTTCCGCCTCCGAATGGGTCAGTTCCACCCGCTGCAGCACCGCCACCAGCGGTAGCCTTGGGTTTGCCATCGAATGGTTCTTTCATGGCACCTGCCAGAGCATCATCACCCATTTTTGTTGGTGTACTCTGTTCGAGTGTGCCAGCAAACGGATTTGCCGCTGCCGGCGGCTTTGGTGGTGGTGACACGGGTTGTGATGGGGCACGTCGGGTACGTGGGGCAATGGCCGAATTTTCGGGCGTCGCTCGGATTTCGCCATAGCGTTGAATGGATCTTGCGTTGGCTTCAGCCAATGCCTTGATTCGCGCTGCTTGCCGAATTTGTTCCAGCTTGAGTCGACCATTACCCTGAAATCTGGCAAGGGAACGGCCGATCGATGGATTGGGTCCGCCTAAAGCTTCGATGGCAGCACCGGCCTGCCAGTCTTTTTCAGCGTCTTCTGGACGTCCTGAAACGTAGTTAACAATGCCACGGTAGTAAAAGACACGTGGGTCTTGGCTACCGTTGTCGATAGCAAGAGAAAAGAATTTGAGAGCATCGCTCAATCGTCCGCCATTGTAGGCGTGGACACCTTGGCCATAGGTTTCGGCCAGGATGGCGGTTTGATTTTGAGCAGATGCGGAATCGGCATTTAAGCCGCCCAGTGCCGTCAGTGCGAGTGCAAAGATGGTCAATGCGTATGTTTTCATCGCGGAAGCATCCTCCCCCAGAAAGATGTAGAGTGGGCCGCAGACTGGCAACGAATTATCGAAAGCAGTACGCAATAGGCCCAGAAAAGTTGTGTTGATCGATCACCCAAACTGTAATCTTGGGAACAGCCGGCGGCAAACGTTTTTCGTCAGGATCTGCGTTGATGCAGGCAATCATTTGTGCCATGCAGTCGGGTTATGACGCTGTCGCCCAATTCAGAAGTGGTTGAGATAGTGGCAACCGTCGGTGTTGGGGTGAGGAAACCTGGCCGGATTTACGCTATCCAGCCACCTCCAAGAACCCGTGTTCCGTCATAAACGACTGCTGCTTGACCGGGAGCAACCGCCAGTTGTGGCTCGTCGAATTCGGCCGAAAATTGGCTTGAATCCGCAGGATCAACCAAGATTTGAGCCGGCTGGGGAGGCGCGTTGTAGCGTATCTGTACTGAGACTTGTTGGGGCAGGTCCGCTGGCTCGACCAGCCAATTCGCCTCATTTGCATTGAGTCCGGGTTTTGCCAGCCGATCTTTTGTACCAATCACGACCTGATTCGTTTCGGGATTGATCTCGGTCACGAAGAAAGGTGTACCCATGGCTACTCCCAAGCCTTTGCGTTGCCCGATCGTGAATGCCTCGTAGCCAGCGTGCTGACCGACGATTTCACCCTCAGTCGTAACAATTTCGCCACTGGTGTGGGCAGATCGTTCTGGTTCTCGGGCCCGAACGAAATCACTATGGTGCCCCTGAGTGACGAAGCAGATCTCCTGACTATCTTTCTTGCCTGCCACGCCGAGGCCAAGTTGTTCAGCGATTTCTCGGATCTTTGGTTTTTCGAATCCCCCCACCGGCAGTAGCATTCTGGACAGTAATTCTGGACGTATGCCAAATAGTGCGTAGGACTGATCTTTGGCGGAATCGAATCCCCGATGAAGTTCGTGGGAGCTGGAATTCGCCGTTTGCGAGACCATTTGGGCATAGTGCCCCGTGGCGACGAATTCAGCGTCAACACCATCGGCATAGTCAAAAAGCCGGCCAAACTTGATCCACTGATTACATCTGACGCATGGGTTCGGGGTGCGACCTTGCAGGTAATCGTCCACAAAGTAGTCGACAATTCGGCGAAAATCTTCCTGTAGATCAAGCGCATAGAACGGGATATTCATCCGTGAAGCAACGCGTCTGGCGTCTGCTGCATCAGACGCTGTGCAACAGCCTTGCTTATGATCGGCTCGTCCTTGGGCCATGCCACCGAGTACAGGGAGACTAGGTTTCCCATCTTCGACTCGGCAAGCCTGGCTGGATTCTTCTCCATGACGCATAAAAACACCAATCACCTCGTGACCGGATTCCAATAGCAGGTGTGCAGCGACGCTTGAATCAACGCCGCCACTCATCGCGAGAACGACTCGGGCCATGTATATTTCAACTCCAGTGAGCGGTCATGATTGGTCCCTGACGATTCCAAGTCGGGGGGCAACTGCCATTTCTGTGATTTCGATTGCCGACGCCACCGAAATCATACCCACACATCATACGCATGGAGACCGTGACGAGAATGGATGCCGAATTGGTTAACCGCAGTAAAGAAATTCACGAGCGCCTGATCCAGCTTGGAGACTCTCTTTGACTACGCTTCCAAACAGGAACAAATCAAGCAAATTGAAGTGAAGATGGGCGATCCAGGATTCTGGGACGACAATGAGTCGGCTCAAAAAACTGTTTCGAAATTAAAATCACTTAAAGCCATCGTGGTCCCGATGGATGAACTGACTTCCTCGGTTGAGGATCTTGCTGCGCTGTTTGAGATGGCAGAGGAAGATGAATCGATTGCAGTCGAGGTGACCAGCGAGATTAAGCGGTTGGAAAAGATCCTTGAGGCACTTGAACTCAAAGCTCTTCTCAATGGGCCTAATGATTCTGCAGGTGCCATTCTTTCGATCAATGCCCGTGATGGTGGAACTGATGCCAATGATTGGGCAGATATGATGTTGCGGATGTATTCCGCGTGGGCGGTCGGTGAAGGCTACAGCATTGATTTATTGGATCGGCAAGAGAACGAGGAAGCCGGGATCAATCACGCTTCAATTGCGGTACGCGGACCGATGGCTTATGGCTATCTGAAAGGTGAAGAGGGCATGCATCGGTTGGTGAGAATCAGCCCCTTCAATAGTGAGGGTAAGCGGCAAACCAGCTTTGCAGCGATTAGTGTTGCACCTGAGATTGATGACTCGATAGAGATCGATATCGACGAAAAAGATGTACGGGAAGATCGGTATCGTGCCGGAGGTGCTGGTGGTCAACATGTCAACAAAACCGATAGTGCGATTCGATTAACTCACCTCCCAACCAATACCGTTGTCCAGTGCCAGAACGAGCGGAGCCAACATCAGAACAGGGCGACAGCATGGAAGATGTTGCGAGCCAAGATGGCTCGTCTCGAAGAGGAAAAGCGGGAAGCAGAAGAAGCGAAGAAATATGAAACGCAGGCCCGCACTGGTTTCGGTAGTCAAATCCGAAACTACTTCTTGCATCCTGATCAACGAGTAAAAGATTCTCGCACAGGTCACTATGTAGGTAACTTCAATAGTGTTCTGGATGGAAGCGAATTACAGGGCTTCTTTGATGCATTCCTGCGTTTGAAGGCAGGCAAGGCAGATTAAGAATCCCAGTTGGTGTTAAGACTCAAGTGGGGACAAACTTGTGACCGAGCCAAACGATGATCAAAACGATCCCTGTCGCAGCCCTCACGAAGTCAGTGAAGCAGAGACAGCTGCAACGAGATGGGGATGAGGAAGCTTGCTTGTGGTTGCTTTCGTCGTCTTGGCGCTTGTTGTGCCAGAATTGTTGGTATTTGGAACAACAACAACTTTCAATCTGCAACGTACTCGTCTGATTAAAATTCAATCCGCAGGAAACATACCGCTTTTCGTCCAAGGAGGCGGATTAGTGTCTGATACTGATGCTCATCCAAGCATCGTGAACTCTTCGGGACCGTGAATACCTCACAGCGTGAGCTTTGGTGATTCGGATTCAGCCCCTCTCAGGCAGCTTTTCGGTCAGAGCCCGTTCCCGGTTCTTTTGCGGCGTTTGTGGTTTGGATGGCGGATGAGGAACTTCGTTCACGACGCAGGTCGCGTATTTTTTTCACGTGATCATGCAACTGATTTTCCATATCTCGGATTCGATCTTGACCCTTCGCGTTGGTTTCAAGACTGTCTTCGAGTTCTTCACGTACGCAATTGAGGTGCGATTTTATTTCTGTTACTTCCTGTTGCAGTCGCTCCCGCTCTCTTCGGTCATCGATGGCACCTTCCAGTTCGGTCGATAGTTGTTTGATTTCGCTAAGCTGCTGTATGACTTCGTGCTTTTTTGAATTGTGATCATTGACTAACGCCTCATGTTGTTCCGACTTGGATTTCAGTTGCCTTCTCAAGTCATCAATTTCTTCTGCTTCCAACCGTAATTGCTTCTCGTGCGTGGCCTTGGCAACCTCAAGCTCATCAGAAACTAGCGCAAGTTCACATTGTTGCTGATCCAGATTGGTTGTCTTTCTCGCTAGCTCATCAGAAACTAGTGCAAGTTCGCGTTGCTGCTGATCCAGTTTGGTTGTTTTTTCCAATAGCTCATTAGAAACTTGTTCAAGCTCGATTTTTTGCTGGGTCAGTTTGCTTGTTTTCAATGCTAGGTCGTCAACAACTTCATTGTGTTGCTGCGATTTTGACATCAGCTGTGTTTTTAATTCAGCAATTGTCGTGTTTCTTGTTTCGACTTCTGCATGCAGACCCATTTCCAGTTTCTGGTATTCAAGGGTTGTATGTGACAACACCTCATTCATCTGTTTTGTTTCAGTGAGATGCGTGGTGATTTGATTGCCCAATCGGCTGATCGTTGCTTCGAGGTTATCGCGGGTACTGATAAGTTGCTGGCGTTCCAGTTTGACTGCACGCAACTCTTTCACGATATCATTAAGCTGCTTTTGGCTGACTTGCGATTGATTCAGTTGAATCTGCATTTGTTGTGCCTGATCGTTAGCCTGTTGATTGGCAGCGGTCAGAATGGCGTTGTCACTTGATAGTATTCTAATGTCGTCGCATATCCTCTCGATCCGAATTTCCATCGTGTAGATTTCGGCGATTGCGGATACGAGTTCGCACTGCGTTTCATCGCAGATCTGTTCGGCAGTCTGGATCATCTCTTTGTGCTGCTCGATTTGGCCATAAGCCTGGTCGATTTCATTCAGTCTGCGTTCCAGATCCAGTTCTAATTCCGGAACACGATTGGCCTGTTCGGTCAGTACAGAAAGTTGGTCAGTTTGTTGAACCAATCGACTTTCCAACGCTGCATTGCGTTCGTGGTATTGTTGGATTGTTTGTTGGGCTGTTTCCAATTTGGCCAGAGTGGTGTTCCATTCTTCGATCTGTTCATGCAAAGCAGCGACCTTGGCAGTTTCCGAGGTCAGTTGTGCTCTGGCTTCTACCAGATCAAGCGAATGGATGACGGATGCTTCACGAATGGAACACAATTCAGCAATTTGTGCCTGTTGTCCAGAACTCTGCTCTTGTTGCTGTTCTAAGAGTTTTTGTAGATCCGTGAGCTTGGTCCGTAAAGCTAATTGTTTCGCGGCCGACTCTTCCAGTTCAAGAAGCAATGTCGGGATGAGAGTCTCAGATTGTGCAACTGTATCTAGAGCGCGGCTAAGGGCGATATCGAGCTTTTCACATTCTGTAGACTTAACGCTGATTTGGTTCTCTAAATCAGCAAGTTGGGTTTGGCATGCGGTATTGAACTGTTCGAGCTGAAGGCGGTGTGCTTGCTCTTCTTCGAATTGACTATTGGTTGTGTCAATCTTTTGTTCAAGTTCACCGAGTCTGTTGGTCTTTTGCTTCAGTTCTGTCTCGCAATGTTCCAAGGTTTGTCGCTGTTCAGAAAGTGAACTCGCAGCCGCAGCCAGATTGGTGGCGAAGTCATCACGTTCGATTTGAATTTGTTTTGCCAAATCCAAGTCAGTTTCTAGTTGTTCAAGTATTTGCTGACGATCTTGTAATTGTTGCTCGAACTGGTTTCGTTCGGCGCGAGCTTCATCTAGGTCTTGGCATCTTGCTACCAAGTCCTGCTGGGTTTGTTGCAGAGATTCATTTGTCTCTTTTAAGGCTTGATCTTGTGTAAAAACACGTTTTTTAAGATGTTCGATACTGCTCTGTTGTCCGTCGACTTCACCCTGATGAGCATCAATGTGTGACCGTAAAATATCGATTTCACAGTGGGCGGTTTCAAGGTCAGAAATGCACTGGCGATACTGTTGGTGGAGTTGCTCGAAACCTTCGTGATGTGTTTTATTTTCATTGGCCAGCGTAGTGTTCTTCTCAATCAGCTCCTGCAATTGGCTAATGACGGTCTGACTTCTCTTTTCCTCGTCTGCCAGCTGAATTTCAGAGTCGTTTAGGGAATGACGAGACTGGTTCAATTGTTCCTGTGAACTTTGTGAGCTTTGTTCGAGTCGCTTATATTTTGAGCGAAGTGTGGAGTGTGCCTGCTGCAGGATTGTTAAGTCTTCGCTGTTGGAATCATTTTGTTTTTGAAGTTCTCTTAGCTGTGATTTGCGTTGTTTGAGCGAACTACGGGCCTTGATGTAACGCGTCTCTAAGTCAGGGTCGCTTGCAAGTTTTTTCCCGCGGTCCCGGTACCAAAACAGGTGACCGAGCAACATTCCTGCGAACAGAAACAATGCCGCTGATGATACAGGCATGCCCAAAAATTGTGGGGAAATACCAAACAGGTCGATCATTGAACTTTCCATGTTCGCGGGTTCGCGCAGCGGTATCCAGTGAGTGAATCATTCTGATAGCATGAATCGTCTTCTCGCGTCGACGTTGAATCTCAGAACATTGTTTCACCACAGCATCGTGAAACACGTTCAGTGGAGTCAGCTGGACCGTTGGGGAGCTGGCACGACGCGAACGACGACACCTTTGAAAGCAGGTGTCTTGCTACTCGGGTCAGCATGTCGAGAAACAAGCACATTGGCTTCGGGAAAATACATCAGAGCATTACCTGGGCGAATCGATTCGTAGCTTCTCGCTAGAATATTTGACAGAGTTCCCGTGTCACTTTTAACCTCCACTCGATCTTCGTGTTCCAGTCCCAAGCGGGCGAGATCATCGGGGTGCATCAAGATGATGTCGCGACGGCTTTGATTGCGATACAGGTCTTCCTCTTCGTAAACAACGGTGTTGAATTGTCCTTCGCTGCGGACTGTCATCAGTCGTAGTTCCTGGTCTTGCCGACCTTTGAGCTCAGGGATGGCGTGTGTGTGGAGATTTGCTCGCCCATCGACGGTGGTGAATTTCGGTTCGTGGAGCGTTCTTCCGGCAATTTGAAATTCTTTTCGTGTTTGATCAATATTTGCGATCTGGTCATATCCTGGGACGACGTCAGCGATCCACTGGCGGATGGTGCTGGTTTGCTGCATGGTCTTCCAATCAACACCGGTTGCGTCGGGAAGCAGACGGTTTCCAATTTCTGCAATCACCTCGACTTCACTGCGCGGTCCCGGTAATCGTCGTGGGCCTCCATCGCTCAATCGAACATAATTGAACATCGATTCCTGTGTGGTGGGTGTCGATTCTTCATCACGAGCGAGGACTGGCAGGATGTATGTTTCGGCAGCCAAGCCGTTCACATGGCCAGTATTCATGGTCGTGCTTAGCATCACGCTCATGTCCAAACGTGATAGCGCCTCAGCCGCGAATTTGGAATCCGGGTTCGAGCCAAACAGATTACCGCCAAGCGAGAATCCGAACGATAGCTCATACCTGCTAGCTGCTTCCATGCATTCGAGTGTGTCTTTTCCGACGGTGGTTGGCAGCTTGATCTGATGTTTACTTTGTAACGCGTCAAAAATCTGTGTCTTCAATTTTGGGGTCACACCCACACTGCCAATACCCTGCACATTACTGTGTCCACGAATTGGCATTAGGCCGGATCCGGGCTTACCAACCATTCCACGACAGAGTGCGAGATTTGCTACCGCTTGTACATTCTTGACACCATGTGCATGGTGAGTAATCCCCATCGTCCAAGCAAAAATACACCGCTTCGATTTGGCGTAGACATTTGCAATCTTTTCAATCTCGCTGCGTGGTACACCAGATTTCGTTTCGATTTCTTCCCATGTGATCGCATCGATTTCCTGCTGCCATTCATTGACGTTATTGCAATGCCGTCGTAGATACTCTTCATCAATGGCATCGAGTTTGCTGACAGCTTTGGCGAGGCCCCATAGGAAGGCCAAGTCGCCGCCAATGTGTGGTTGCACATAGTGGCTGGCAATTTTTGATCCCTTTAAAAGAGAAATAGGATCACTTGGAACGCGAAACTTAAGCATTCCTGTCTCGCGAACAGGGTTGATCACAATGACCTTGCCGCCGCGGCGTCGCAGATGCATCAAACTGGTCATCAGCCGAGGATGATTGCTCGCCGGGTTTCCACCAATCACGAACACGCAGTCAGCTTTGTCTACATCCTCCAACACGACGGTGGCGGTACCACTGCCGATTGCTGTTTGCAGTCCTACACCACTCGCTTGGTGGCAGTAGTAACTGCAATTGTTGATGTTGTTGGTCCCATAAACTCGTGCCATCAACTGCAGCAAGAATCCTGCTTCGTTACTGCTGCGGCCACTGAAATACCAAAATGAGCGATCAGCTTCGGTTTGTCGCAGTTTTTCGACAATGGCGGCATAAGCCTCTTGCCACGTTACTGTCTCAAAGTGTGTGGCACCTTTGCGGTAACGGACTGGGTGGACTAGACGACCCAGCTTTTCTAGTTCGCGCGGTGAACTTTGCCGCAAATCGTTGACCGAGTTCTGTTTCCAGAACGTCGGCTCGATGGCAGGTTGCATATCAGCAACCATCGCCTGCAGTGATTTTTTGCAGACCTCGGGAAAAGCACCAGTTTCATTGACCATCCCACCTTTCTGGCCACCCATTCCCAAGGCACAGGTTTTGCACGAGTTGCGTGTGCGCATTGCCTTGTAAAGCTTCCACAGTCCACCGGCTTCCCGTCCTTTTTTCCAGGTGTAATGTATCGCTCGAAACCCGCCCCCACTGCCAACCTTCATCAGAATGCCTTTCCTCAAGTCGCAACCATGGTTCTTGTTGTGCCACAGATTGTCTCAGAAAACCGAATGGTTGGCCATGAGATCAGCGTTGCGGCACTTTTCGCTTGTTTTCAAACTGGATTTGCTGGATTCCGGCTGGGGGTTGCCTAGCCCCTTGAACCCGCCTCTGCAGCAGTTCTGCAAGTCGTGAGATCGTTTGCCGCTGATCTTGGTGTTCGGCCAAGTTGTGCATTTCTGCTGGATCGCTCTGGTGGTCGTAGAGTTCTTTTCCATCGCTGCCCTGCTCACCCCATTCTGTGTATCGATATCGGTGAGTGCGAATGCTGTATCCATTTTCATACTGTGTGAGTGCCGCTGTTCTCGGTGCTTTTCCGGGATCAATAAGTCCGTCTTTTAAGCTGATTCCTGATGTGAAGCGGGGAGGGTCAATACCCGCCAAATCAGCGAGTGTTGGATAGAGATCAACCATTTCAGCTATAGAACTCGCGTCGTGCCCGGTAGCGATTCCGGGGCCTGCCATGATCAGAGGTACGCGGGCGGCATTTTCAAATAAGGTTGTTTTCTGCCAGTGTCCGTGTTCGCCCATGTGATAACCGTGGTCAGAAGTGAAAATCACAATGGTGTTTTTCGATAGCTTGGTCTCATCGAGAGCATCGAGGATACGACCTAATTGCGCGTCCGCAAAACTGATTGATGCGTAATACGCTTGGATCGCTTTGATTCCCAGTTCCGGATCCAGATTCAGCTGGTCTTTCTTTCTCGTAATTGAAATTCGGGCAGGTGTCGGGAGCGTTGCAAGATAATCTTTTGGAACGGTGGGAATGTGAACCAAGCGTGGGGGGTACAGATCGAAATATTTTTTTGGTGCAACGAATGGTGTGTGCGGACGAAAAAGACCCACTGCCAAAAAAAAGTTCTGGTTTGACTGCGCGTAATCCTGCAGAAGCTGTCTCTTATACACATCTGACGC
>OJCR01000770.1_pt1 | contig 13554 bp, 11 predicted proteins | sample 1591611 | NCBI WGS metagenome assembly OJCR01 (sample SAMN05416815, study PRJEB24817) | seawater metagenome | isolation source: Sea water | place: Canada:Atlantic | collected 2013-07
TATAATACCTGTAGCGTTCTATGTTACTTTAGAGGGGAAAATCCCTAGAACCCCTCGTACGAGGCCGCGTTTACCCTCTAAGCTTTCTAGCAGAGAGGTTTCCTCGCCACAAATATAGGCGCCTGCGCCAAGTCGAACCTCTAGATCAAATCTGTGACCTTTGCCTTGTATATTATCGCCTAAGTAGTTGTGTTCGTATGCCTGTTCAATGGCGTTTTCGAGCACTTGTTGCGCGAGTGGATATTCCGATCGTAGATAGATATAACCTTGAGTCGCACCAACAGCTAGGCCCGCTATAATCATGCCCTCTATCAGGCTGAATGGGTCGGCTTCCATAATTAACCGATCTGCAAAGGTACCTGAATCCCCTTCATCAGCATTGCAAACAATGTATTTTTTTTCGTTGACCCTAGTAATGGGTGATGCCAACACCGTTTGCCATTTAATACCGGTTGGAAAAGCTGCTCCACCACGCCCTCGCAATCCAGACAATTTAACCTGTTCGACTATACGTTGGCTTGGACTAACAAATTCTTCCTCAGCGTCATTAAGTGGTGCTGAAATCAAATTCAGGGCATTGTTCAAACCAACAAACCCTTCGTGTAAAAGGTAATCATCAATACTTTGCGGATCGATTACACCAGCACGCGTAAAGGTCAGTCGCTGTTGTTTAGCTAAATAAGGGATCTGCTCAGTCAAGCCCAAATAAAGTGGGTGCTGGTCACTGCCTTCCAGTGCTCCTTGTGATAATAAGGAGGCCACATCGTCAACCGAAACTGGGCCATACGCTACACGCCCAGCTTCTGTTTCTACTTCAAGCAAAGGCTCTAAATAAAACATGCCACGGGAACCATTTCTTACCAAATTGATCGGCTCAGCGTGATCTCGTGTTTGGAACAATATCGCCTTAGCGACTTCATCAGCACCCATGGCAACGGCGGTGGTATCCATGGGTAAGTACACTTTAGTCGCCATTGTTATAGTTCCTCACCTAAACTGACTTTGTATACAGACAGCTCTTGAGACAACTGCATGAATTTTTCAGCTGTCATACGGCCATAAGTTTTGTCACCCACTTTAATAGAAGGTGAACAAGCACAATTTCCTAAACAATATACCGGCTCTAAGGTGATATTTTTATCTTCAGTAGTTTGCCCATAAGTGACACCTAGTTGCCCTTGGATAGCCTGTTCAAGTTGACGAGACCCCATTGCTTGACACGCTTCACCTCGACAAATTTCTACTGTATGCCTCCCGCGTTCAGACAAATGAAAATGGGCATAAAAGCTAATCACACCATAAATTTCAGCTTCGGTTTGCTGCAACTGTTTAGCAAGGATGGGTAACGCATTTTTGGGGATATATCCAAACTCATGCTGAATATCATGCAAAATGGGCAAAAGTGCGCCAGGCAATGTGCGTTTGTTTTCAATTATGGTTGCAATTTTGTCGAGGCTGGATTGCTGCCCATTTGTGCGGGTCATTCTTAAATCACTCTTCCGGGCAAGAAGAGCTACCCTAATAAGGCATTAGGGTAGCTTGTTACACCTAGATAATTAAAAGCTAGTTTTAAATCCTATACCATAAGTTCTAGGTGGCAAAAAAGTTCTGCCAATAGATCTTCCTGAGGATATAGCAAAAGCACCACCTACTATCTCTTCATCAGTTATATTTTTACCCCATAATGATATTTCGATATCAGAATTTGGTAGTAAATAGCTGATTCTAGCATCAGCAATAGTATAGGCATCTTGGGAAAGTCGAGATGTGTTGAACTCGCTGAAGAATTGCTCGTCTTTGTAACTGATGGCTCCACCTAAAGTAACTAATCCGCCATTTTCCGTCTCTATTTCATAATCAGCGCTTAGCGCAAACGTCAACTTAGGAGACTGACGTCCGCTGTTCCCGCCAATATTCACGTCCATTAACGTCAATGGGTCAATAGTTTGGAAATCACCAAGCTCAGTATCGAGATACGCTAAAGAACTGTTTACCGTAAAATTCCTAGAAGGTCTATAGAGTACTTCTACTTCAACCCCTTGGCCATCAAGGGTTGTTGCGTTCACAAACTCAGAAGTAAATCCTGCAGGTCCACCGGGTATTGTCCTATCCAGCTGTAAATTATCCAGCTCATAAGAGAATATCGCAATGTTAGTGATGAGACCTCCACCGTTAAACGTCGCCTTTATCCCTGCTTCGTGGTTTGTAATTTCTTCGGGTTCAACAAAACCAGATGGTACACTCGGGGGTGAAATTTGTTGTGTACCGGCTTTGAAACCTTCTGAGTAAGTGTAATAAAGTAAAAGGTCGTCATTCACCTGATAATCAGCACCAAACTCATTCGTATAATCGGAGAATTTCTCACTACCTTCGAAACCTGGAGGCGTTATTTGGAATCTGCCATCCGGTGGACCAACTGTGATGAACAGATCATTGTCGAATATAGCTCTCTCATCTTCGGTAAAACGACCGCCGGCCCTCACTGAGAATTCATCTGTCACATCGTAATTAACATTCCAAAATGCTGCTATCGATTCTGTGGTGCCAGTACCTGTAATAAATACGCGTCTTCCATCACCCGGGAGTGAAGGATCACCTTCATTAGCGCCTGAGCCAGTGATACCAAACCCTAAGATGTTATCCACCTCTTCATCAAAGTAGTAAAGTCCACCTATAATGCTGTAATTGTCACCTTCGTACGTCACTTGAAGTTCTTCGGATATCTGAGTTGACTCGAAGAAAAAGAACTCAACAGAAGAATTAATGACAGCCGACAAATCTAAATCCTGAATCAAAGTTGATTCGAATGTTCTATAATTCAAGGTATTTTTGACCGACAGATTGGCATTCACATCCCATTCGATGATATTGGTTATTGAGAATGTATCACGATCGTTAGATGGATCTACATCTGAAGCCTGGTCTCTAGGCTCTCCCGAATTTGCAAACCCTCCTAGACCTGGGGCGGTAAAGTTATCATTATTGGGATTATTATCGTTAAGTGGATCAGCAAACGTCACCTCTTGAAACGAGAACCCACCAGATGCATCATTTTGACGTCCATATTCAGCTATGAATGATACTTCTGTACTATCGGATGGGTACCAAAGTAATTGTGCTCTAAAACCTTGACGATTACGATCATCTACATCATTTGTTGTAACAACATTTCGTCCAAACCCATCTCTAGTTTGAGAAAAAGCGGCAATCCTGCCAGACAGGACACCGTCTATGAGCGAACCGCCCACTCCACCTTCAAACTCTAATGAGCCAAAGTTTCCGAATTTCACATCAAAATTTCCGGTATATTCTTCGGTAGGCTTCCTAGTAATTAGATTGATTAATCCGCCAGTGGAATTTCGGCCATATAATGTTCCTTGAGGACCCCTAAGAACTTCGACTCGCTGTATATCGAAGAATGAAAATAATTGAGCTCCAGCTTGCGCTATAACTGCACCATCGGAATATAGAGCAACTGATGGGTCAACGTTACCAAACGATGTATTTAAACCTAAGCCTCTAGAAAATAGATTTGCGAAACTAAAGGTATCCCCAAGACTAAGATTTGGAACAATGTACTGTAAGCCAGCAATATCGCTCACACCGGCATCAACTAAAAGTTCGCCGTCAACATTTGTGACTGCTGCAGGGACTTCTTGCAATGTCTGTGATCGTTTCGTTGCGGTCACTATGATCTGCTCGAACATTTCCTCTTCTGATGTTTCAGATGTTGTTTCAACATCTTCTTGAGCAAACGCTAACGACGCAGAAACTGCATGGGCGATTGCAAGCAACTTAAAGCTCCTAGACTTTCTTATGTGCATTTTGTTCTCCAGTTGTATTTATCGTTTGTGTAATTATTAATCTATACTACTCTGTACATACCTATATTATCTATACATATATAGATTAAACTGAAAAAAATGTCTAGCCATTTGCTCTATAAAATAATTTTAAAAAGTGATTGAGGTAATCGATTGAAAACGCTTTAGCGCATGTCAACACAGCGCGGGCGGGTTAAGTACAAATAGTTCACCGTCAATAAATAGACTAAACATTTACTGTGGGAAAATGGCGTTGACTATAAGAAGCGTAATTCGAGCCAAATCAATTAAGCCATAATTGATAATTAGCTTTGGAATGTTAAAGGTGCTCGAGTTAGAAGATCAATAGATTGCAGGTAAAGAAAAACGGACACAACGAAGTACAGAATGCAATAAAGCGTTTCAAATTTTGGAAGATGAGTAAAAAGAATGAAATGTTACTCAAATGCTAATTTTAAAGTAATATTGGATGCAAACCATTGATGATCGTTATGGTGTCCAACGACCAGACAAATCGAAACGTGATCCGGGATGATACAACCTAACAAAAGTGGCAACCGCTCCCCTTATCCAGGTTCGTCTTGAAATAAGTAAACAAGGTTCATTCTCTCTTAGTTCAAGGTGATTTTTTTCAGTCTCACTTGGCATAACTGCTTCTATTTTTTGTTCAACTTCCTGTGGAGGTGATATAGACATTAGATAAGCAGTTGGCGTTGTCTTTGAAAAATTAACGTTCAGAAAATCCGGTGCTACTAGCGGATTAACATATCTAATTTCAAGCTGAATCGGTACACCCTCATCTTTATGAATCAAGGATGATTTATATATATTATCTCCCTTGGTGATCTGCAGCATTTTGGCAACTTCTGAATCAGCATTACATTCACCAATTTTAATAATGTGATTGTCATAATGATGACTTTTTGATCTAATCTCTTCAGCTATGTTTGTGACTTGTAACAACTGGCCATGAGAGCGATTATCTGCTACAAATGAACCAATGCCTGGCGCTCTTTGTACATAGCCTTCATCTGCCAATTCAGACATTGCTTTATTGGCAGTTAACCGGGATACCCCTGCCTCCTTACCTAGGTCTTTGTCAGCAGGTATTTTAAATCCAACTTCCCATTCACCACTAATTATTTTATTTAAAATACTTTTTTTTAACTTTAGATATGGTGCTTCGATCACAGGAGGCATCGACTTTCTCCATTGTACATAATCTATAGGCGATTTTTTTGAAGACTTATATCACATTTGCTAAAAGGTTTATATATCTATATAAATCTATATGAGGCTTAATTGACATATCTCAACTTATACCAAATACATAAACCATAAAATAGGCGATTGGAATAGAAAGCAATGTTCTTTGCAACCAGACTATTAACATTTGCCCTAAACTAATGGGGATACCTGAACCCAAAATACAAGGTATTGATGCCGAAAGAAACAATATTGATGAAATTGAAACCAAGCCAATTACATACCTAGTTTCAATGGCAAAATTACTACCTTGCAAAGCAGGTAAGAACATCTCGGCTAATCCACTCGAGATTATGGCAGATATTTCTAAAGCTTGCTCGCCTTCAAATAGCCAAACTACAGGCCATAAAACAAGCCCTATGATATCGAAAACAGGTGTGTACTTCGCTATTAACAGTCCAAGTAAGCCTACCGATAAAATAGAGGGGACGACTCGAGTCGACATGACTACTCCCCCTTGAATATTAGCATAAATCAGCGTGGATAAAGACTCTGCATGGTTTGCTACCTTTAGTCCATTTCTGAATGAACGAACCAATAACGGTTCAGAATACTCAATATTAGTCTCATCTACCGTCGAATCATTATTTAAGTGCCTTAATGGCGGGAGTCTTACTGTTATTATCGTTACTAAAAAAGTAACAAATAAAGAACCAAAGAAAAATACTCCCCATAATTCAGTAAGATCAAGCGTTTTAGCAACAATTAACATGAATGTTGCTGACACTGTTGAAAACCCGGTCGCTATGATTGCTGCTTCTTTGGCAGAGTACGCACCACTTTTATATACTTTACTGGTGATTAAAAGGCCAATGGAATAGCTACCCGCGAACGATGCTACAGCGTCAATTGCAGATTTACCCGGCGTTTTGAATATGGGTCTCATTACGGGTTCCATAAGTGTTCCAATGGACTCAAGTAAACCGTACGCAAGTAAGAAGGTTAAAAAGAAAGCGCCTATAGGAATCACAATTCCTACCGGCATAGCAAGCTTTTCAAATAAAAAAGGTATCATGTCAGGAGACATGATTTCCTGCGGACCAGCTCCTGTAAAATACATGATCCCAATTGGGATGGCGCTAATTTGGATCACTGACAGAAACCTTGTGGTATTATCCTGTTTCCATGTTCCTGTCCAAAAAGGCACTATCACCCCCCAACAAATAAATGCCATTGTTATTATTTTTGCAATCAATAATGCGTCACTTAAAATAATAGATACTATGTGATCTATTAAAATAGTTGACTTGTTTCGAAATTCGAATGGAACGAAAAACGCAATACACCCAACTAGGCTGAAAACAATAAAATAAAGTGTAGATTTAACTCTAACTTCCTCAGTCGTATCTCTTTTCATGACTTACCTTGTTTTTTATTATAATCACTTGAACAATTCCGCCATTTACACTCCAAACACCGCCTTTCTCTGCCTGAACTGAGAGCAAAGAGAATTCATCCAACTGCGTTTCAAAGCTGTTGGGGCCTGAAATGATCGGACTGCCGCTCAATGCAAAGAAAAATATATTGTGCCCGCCAGTGATAAGGCGACTATTATCTTCACCGTTTAAGATATCGACGTTGTGTGCGTATAAAGTTGAGTCAGTAAAAACATTCAGCACTCTTACTTTATCAGACTGCAAAAACGCCTTTATGTCCTTTCCACCTGGGTAAGAAAAAGAGTCAAAACTTTCTTGTAAAGAGACTGCTTTTTCTTCACCTATATGTAACGTTAGACCCTGACCTTCGATCAGGGTCGTTGTTCTATCAGTATTTGGGAAGACTGAAAATGGTCCATCACTAGAGATCTCAGCTATTGTGATTCTCCCTGAAGCTAAATCTGTCCAACTATCTGCCTTAGCATTAAACAGCTCAAGAGTTGTGCCTCTGCCATTTTTCCATTTTTGTGGCCTAAATTGGGACTTATTGATCGAATTTAGCTTCACACTACCCTCATGGATTTACTTAAACTATACAAGTAAAAGAATAACTACTGTCGGTTATTACAGAATACCGGGAAGGTTTAGGTCATGCTCTATTGCACACTTTTTAGCAATTTCATAACCTGCGTCTGCATGACGCATAACACCTGTCGCTGGATCATTCCAAAGAACTCGCCCTATTCTTTCCGCTGCCTCATCACTTCCATCACAGCATATTACTACTCCTGAGTGCTGAGAATACCCCATACCAACTCCGCCTCCGTGGTGAAGAGAAACCCATGTTGCACCGCTTGCGACATTTAACATGGCGTTAAGGAGTGGCCAATCGGACACTGTGTCTGAACCATCTAGCATGCTTTCTGTCTCACGGTTGGGGCTAGAAACAGAACCTGAGTCTAAATGATCTCGCCCGATAACGATTGGTGCTTTAAGCTCTCCAGTTTTAACCATTTCATTAAATGCCAACCCTAATTTATGGCGCAAGCCCAATCCAACCCAACAGATCCGTGCAGGCAAACCTTGAAAGCTGATTCTCTCTTTTGCCATGTCTAACCAATTATGAAGGTGCTCGTCATCAGGGATCAGCTCTTTAACCTTTTGGTCGGTCTTATATATATCTTCAGGATCCCCTGACAGAGCTGCCCAACGGAACGGACCAATGCCTCTGCAGAATAATGGTCTAATATAAGCTGGCACAAAACCGGGAAAATCAAAAGCATCAGATACACCTAAATTCAATGCTTCCTGACGGATATTATTCCCGTAATCCACAGTTGGAATTCCGCTATGACAAAAATCAAGCATTGCCTTGACTTGAGCAGCCATAGATTGCCTAGATGCTTTAGCTACAGAAGCCGGATCGGTTTTAGCCTTTTGCCTCCATTCTTCTACAGTCCATCCACTGGGTAAATAGCCATTTATGGGATCATGTGCAGAGGTTTGATCCGTTACCAAATCGGGCTTTATACCTAACTTCACCATTTCGGGAAATATTTCTGCAGCATTTCCAAGTAGTCCTATAGAGATAGCTTCACCGTTCTCTAATGCCTCGTTTAGCATAGCTATTGCTTCCTCCAAGCTGTATGCTTTTTTGTCGACATAACGAGTACGCAATCTGAAGTCTATTCTCGTTTCATCACATTCAACGGCAATCATACAATAACCAGCCATTGTGGCCGCTAACGGTTGAGCACCTCCCATTCCGCCTAAACCACCAGTGAGGATCCATTTACCCTTTGTATTGTTATCGAAATGCTGTCTTCCTGCTTCTACAAAAGTTTCATATGTGCCTTGAACAATGCCCTGAGAGCCAATGTAAATCCAAGAGCCGGCAGTCATTTGCCCATACATCATTAACCCTTTACGGTCTAAATCGTTGAAATGTTCCCAATTAGCCCATTGCGGTACGATATTAGAATTTGCAATTAATACACGAGGTGCATCTTTATGAGTTTTAAAAACGCCAGCAGGTTTTCCTGACTGAACTAATAAGGTTTCGTCCTCATTCAGTTCCTTTAACGTTTCTATAATTTTGTCATAGGCATTCCAGTCACGTGCGGCTCTTCCAATGCCTCCGTACACCACTAAATCTTCCGGCCTTTCAGCTACGTCTGGGTGAAGATTATTTTGTAACATACGAAATGGAGCTTCTGTCATCCAACTCTTACACGATAGGTTATTACCTGTAGGTGAAGCGATTTTTCGATCGGGATCATGCCTGTTATTTTTCATTTAATTATCTCTCTTTTCTAAGGTTTAGTCGGGTATCTAGAACCTAGTTCATATCTTGAACTCGGATACGTAAAGTTTGCATAGGTGACAACGCTATTTTCTTTCCATGTACGTCTACTCAGGCATAAACAAGGTTCTGTCGAACTAATAGCCAACATCTCTTGCATGTCATTATTTGGTAATTTCGCTCTAACAATGTGTTCCATTTCATCTGGCGTAATATGGTTAATTAAATATTGCGTTGGACTGTGCTGATTAAAATTTGCATTCAGAAAATCTGGCACAATAGAAGGATTGACCCACCTGTCTTCCAGCTGTATCGGAATTCCATCTTGAAAGTGAACCATGATTAAGTGAAACAGTAAGGTTCCTGATTGAACTTCCATTAGTTTTGCAACTTCCGTCGTCGCAAATTCGCTTTGTAAGTGCCATATGTCAGCTTTATGGTTCCTTCCTTCAGTTTTTATTACTTCAGAAATATCATCAATTTCAATTAAACTGGTGTGCCGAGGCGGTTGAACAACAAATGTTCCCAAGCCGTGAACACGTTCTAGATAACCTTTCTGTGTCAATTCTCTCAAAGCACGATTAATAGTCATTCGACTGATGCTTAGCTCTTCAGCCAAAGCATTTTCTGAAGGCGTTTTTGTTCCTTTTGCCCATTCACCAGATTTTATTTTTTCCAAGATTGTATTTTGAATTTGTACATATAGTGGCTCGCATGACTTCAATGACAACGATACTTGAGAAGCTTTATCAGACATTTCTTACAACACCTCTAAACATGACTTGTTCACAAGGTAAATGTCCAACTGTATGGCTTAATTGTGCTGGATTCGAAATATTCCACAGCACAATATCAGCTCGTTTACCAACTTCTAGAGAGCCTATTTCATGCGCTAGTCCAAGTGCTGAAGCGGCATTACGAGTAACGCCTAACAGAGCTTCTTCTGGTGTTAATTTGAAAAATGTACACCCCATATTTAGCATTAATAGTAAAGAAAGGACTGGTGAGGACCCAGGGTTGCTATCGGTTGCTATCGCAATCGGTACATCAGATTCCCTAAGCAATTTAATTGGTGGAAGCTTAGTTTCCCTTAAACAATAGAAAGCACCTGGAAGCAATACCGCTACGGTTCCGCTTTTTTTAATAGAATTTACACCTTCGGAATCCAAATATTCTAAATGATCTACTGAGAGTGCATTGTACTGACTTGCTAGTTGTGTCCCTTTCATATTCGAAAGCTGCTCTGCATGCAGCTTTACTGGAAGTCCTAATTTGTTTGCCACTTTGAAAACTTGCTCAACTTGGTTTAATGAAAATCCAATGGTTTCACAAAATGCGTCAACAGCATCAACCAATCCTAAGCTGTGTAAAGCAGGTAAAATGTTTTCACTTACTTCTTTGATGTATGCATCACTTTGTCCACTATACTCTGGCGGGATCGCATGAGCCCCTAAAAAGGTTTTCACTACATGAACAGGAAGCCTCTCTCCTAGTCTTTGAGCAACAAGCAGCTGTTTTTTTTCATCATCCAGATTAAGTCCATACCCTGATTTAATTTCAACTGTTGTTACGCCATCGCGCATTAGTCTTTCTAATCGAGAGGCAGATTCATTGAACAACTCATCTTCAGAACTCTTGCGCGTCGCATTGACAGTAGAGACAATACCACCTCCAGCTAAAGCAATTTCTTCATAACTAGCTCCATTTAGACGCATTTCAAATTCGTTACAGCGATCGCCCGCATGTACTAAATGAGTATGGCAATCAATTAAACCTGGAGTAACTAGCTTCCCCTGGCAATCAATCACGTTTTTCGTGCTTGGAAAAGCTTCTCTTGGCAGCGAATCCTCTTCACCTATCCAGACAATTCGATCACCTCTAGTCGCAATAGAACAGTTAGGTTTTAGACCATAAGGTGCATCAACCTCACTAGACATGGTGGCTATCTGAGCATTTACCCAAAGGTTATCCCAGCCATATTTTTTGAAATCATTTTTCATATAAAAACAAGTTGTATATACCTATCTGTATTATGCTATACTTTTAACTATATTCTTTCAACAATTAAGTAAAAAAATGAAAAGAAACATCAACACCATAAGTGTAAAGAAAGCTTTATTACCCACTGGATGGGCAGAAAATGTTGAGATAGAAATTGACAGCCTTGGTTATATCAAGTCGGTTAGTCAAGATGCGCGTTTCACCTCAGGCTCAATGATCCAAGGAGTATTGTTGCCAGGAATGCCTAATTTACACTCTCATGCGCATCAGCGAGCTATGGTGGGGTTAGCAGAGGCGGCTGGACTAAGCAAAGATAGCTTTTGGACATGGCGAGAGGCAATGTACTCATACGTTAGTAAAGTATCACCTGATCAGTTCCAAGCGATAGCATCTCAGCTCTATATTGAAATGCTTAAAAACGGGTACACCAATGTCGCAGAGTTCCAATATTTACATCATGATACAAATGGTCAGCCGTATCAAAATGTAGCTGAAATATCTTTACGCTGCGTGAATGCGGCTGAGGAAGTAGGGTTAGGAATTACTGTGCTACCTGTATTGTATGGTTATTCTGGTTTTGGAGGACAAAAGCCGCTTGAGGAGCAACGTCGTTTTATCAACGAGCCAGAGCAGTTCATGAAAATAGTTAATATCTTGCAATCTTATGTAGAAAAAAATCCTAATGCCAATGTTGGCATTGCACCTCACTCACTTAGAGCAGTTACAAAAGAGACATTAAGTCTGGTTTTGGATAACTTTAAATCAGGCCCAGTTCACATTCATATAGCTGAACAAATTCCAGAAGTCGAAGCATCTTTAGCATGGTCGGGCAAAAGACCAGTAGAGTGGCTCTTTGATAATTTTGATATTGATTCACGATGGTGTCTTATTCACGCTACACATTTAAACGATAAAGAGCTTTCACAGTTAGCAACAAGTAAAGCGGTAGTTGGTATTTGTCCAACTACTGAAGCAAATTTAGGCGATGGTATTTTTCCAGCAGAAGAATTCGTAGCCAAAGGTGGAAGTTTTGGAATTGGGTCTGATAGCCAAGTAAGTGTTAATCCGACTGAAGAATTAAGATGGCTGGAGTATGCGCAACGGTTGATAAAAAATGAGCGCAATGTACTTGCACCAAAACCAAATGTAAGTACTGGAGAATCACTATATTTAAGTGCACTGAGTGGTGGAGCACAGGCCTGTGCTCGAAACATAGGAGCCATTGAAGCTGGAAAAAGAGCTGACTTTGTCATTTTAGATGATTCAAACCCACGATTGTTTGGACGAGATGAAAAGTCGCTAATAGATAGTTGGATTTTTGGGTGCAGTGACAACCCTGTTAAAGACGTTTTCGTTGGCGGAAAGCATCTCGTGAAGAACTTTGTTCACATCAACGAAGCCGACGTAAAAAATAACTTCATCAAAGCAGTAACAGAGTTATTCAATTAAAGTCTTATTTACTTTTGTTAATGAACCAGGAAGCCTCATTATGACAGCTAATAACGAAATGCTACCCGACAATCCCGTCGTAGATGCTCGGATTGGAAATTCTCCCATCATTGTATCGATGCCACACTCAGGTTTAACATTGCCAAAAGGCATGATATCAAGGATGACGCATGTAGGTTTGTCTCTAAAAGACACTGATTGGCACATTCCCGAATTATACGATTTCGTATATCAATTAGACGCAACCGTAATAAAAGCAAACTATAGTCGTTACGTTGTAGACCTGAACCGTCCAGCCAATAATGAAAGTTTATACCCAGGGCAAGCAACCACGGGGATTTGCCCTGAACATTCATTTGTTAATGAACCTTTATACAAAACAAAAGAAGGTTTAACTGATAGCGAGGTAAACTTTAGAGTCGAACACTATTGGAAACCATATCATCAAGCACTCGGCTCTGCTATTGAAAGAGTAAAGCAGAAACATGGCTATTGTATTTTGTATGATGCCCACTCCATTCGTTCAGAAGTACCTAGGCTCTTTTCAGGTACTCTACCTACGTTGAATGTTGGGACTGCTGAGGGGCAAAGTTGCGACTCATCAATGCAAACTTTAATAGAGGAAAGCTTAAATGAACAAAAGAAGTTTTCCACGGTTACAAATGGTAGGTTCGTAGGTGGTTATATAACGCGTAATTACGGAGTTCCAAAAAATAATGTTCATGCAATTCAAATGGAAATTGCACAACATTCCTATATGTTAGAGAGCAACGAAAATACTTACTTAGCGGAAAAAGCTGAAGTATTGAAAGGTATTTTGGAAGTGATATTTGAAAAGCTTCTGCATTGGCGCTGAAGTGTAAAAGTGTGATTACCAAGGGAACTTGACTGTCTAACTTGTGTGATTCATATGTAATAAAAGAAATGCCATTCCCGATACAGCGCGCTCAAACTGATCGCGGAACTGAGTTCTTTGCTTAAAAAGTACAGCTCGAATTGATGGAGCATGGCATAAAATTCGCCCCAATAGGCCAGGGTCACCTCACTTAAACTGCAAGGTTGAAAGGTCACAAAGAACTGATATAGAGGAGTTTTATTCTACCGTTAATTTGGATTTGGAACTCAAAAATGAAACGTTACCTGAGTGGCAGCATTATTACAATTGGCAACGCGCTCACGGCTCATTTAAAAGTAAAACGCCAATGAATATTGTATGTGTACGCCTTGGCCTCTTTGGGAAGCCGTACACGCTAACTAGCGGCGCTGCACTGAATTGCGACAGCCGTTGGTCAAGGCTGCAAGTTTCTACTGGTATCACCTGCACACGGTGCTGGTA
>OJCR01000778.1_pt1 | contig 13422 bp, 13 predicted proteins | sample 1591611 | NCBI WGS metagenome assembly OJCR01 (sample SAMN05416815, study PRJEB24817) | seawater metagenome | isolation source: Sea water | place: Canada:Atlantic | collected 2013-07
TCGCTGCTTCGAATCAGCTTTCGACTGGTGTGCACCACGGTGTCACCCCCGCGGGCGAGGGCGGCGTTAGTGGCAGCTATGGCGGTGGCGACGGCGGCATCGCGTGTTTTACCATCCAGTAAATCCGCGACGTTTAACTCGATGCAGTCCACGTTGTGTTGAAGTTTGACCTGATTGAGTTGGGCGGTCGTTTTCGGGACGTGGGAACCGACGATCGTGAGCCCACCTTGTCCTTGATTATCAGAAATCTGTTCGCCCGTAAGGAGAGGTGGTGGGCGTTGGCCGACGCGCGCACAGACATAAGATGCCGCAGTGCGGGCCACGATGGTGTAACCCACCGCTTCGACTGCGAGAACGGCTGTTGTCACCACTTCGATATCGGATTGGTCGATGGCATTCACGATCACGACGCTACCGCTCGGAATTTGGATGAGTAGGCGCGCGATGGCGTTGGGGCCATGGTTGCGGATGGTCTCGAGGGGCAAACAAACGACGTTATCCGCTTTGGTCGCCCCGTTTGTCTTTTCCTCAACCCAGGAGGGTAGGTGTGAATTGCGATAGCCAAAAACCGCGTCGCGAGCGAAAGGGGTGTCTCCCGCCGGAATCAACTGCCCCTGTTCGGCGACATAGTGCGTGTCGTTGCAGGTGAAGCGCCCGCCCGCCGCGAAGTAGGGCGCGATCAAAGTGATATCCGCACCGCCAATCGCTTCGGCCAACACGTTGGTCTCGAGTGGATAGTGCCCCCGGAGCGTCGAGTCACTCCGACTGATCAAGGTAAAGTGGCGGTCACCGGCGGCTTCCCGGAGGTTGCGCACGAACGCGCGGTGCAGCTCGCTCGAACGTTCGGCGGTCAGTCCACGTGAGTTGGTGAGCACGAAACAAGCGATTTCAGGTTGGTCGAATTCAGCCCGGAGAGTGTCCACACCCCAACTTGTGATGACCGGTAGTCCCGCAATCGTTTGAGTGCCGGTGGGGTCGTCGTCGAGTATCCAAACCTTACGCGATTTAGCCTCCAGCGTGTTCTGGATACCTGGCAACAGGTCCTCCGGCCAAGGCGCGGGGAAGCTGTTTAAGGTTTCAGATTGAGGGAGGATTCCGGGCATTATTTCCCTGTGAGTTCGACTTGGATTCCGTCGGTGGCGTTACGGTCGAGAAAGAGTGCGCGTTTGCCCTGAGTGCCCTGATGGAGATTCGGAGCCGTGGGTATGGGGGAGATTTCACCGGCTGCCGCGACGTCGTCGACGTTCAGGCAAAAATGGTGAAGCCCGGCGCCGTTTTCCTTGAGCCAGGCTTGCAGGGGATGATCCGGCGTGAGCGGTTCAACCAATTGCAGCTGGGTATTACCGAGGTCGAGGTGGGTCAACCGGACGGTGCCTTCCATGACGTCTTCGCTATAGAGTAGCGGGAAGCCGAGTTGGTCGTGCCAAAGTTTCAGCGCTTCGGCGGTGTCGGGCACCACGATCGCGAGGTGGTCGAGGCCGTTATGGGGGAGAGAGGGCATTTGATTTACGAGTGGCTGTTAGGCAGAGGTTTTAACCATCTCGCAGGGCGGGATTTCGACTATGCACTGATGTCTTTCACTTGTCTGAGAGGCAAATTTTTCGAGCATAAATTCCGACCCGCGATGGGGATTGGAGAATCATGATGAGAGAGATTCAATTTGGTTGGATTGCGCGGAACGGTAGGCGGCCTCGACCAAGGCGACGGTTTTTAGATAGTCGTCGCCCGTGCTCTCAAACGGTTCGCCACTGAGCATGCAGTCGGTGAAATGTCGTTGCAGATGATGGACGCAGTCGCCGGCAAAATCGCGCCGCTCGTGGAAGTAGTCGATCTGGTGAGATTCTTCGCCGAGAGGTTTCAGTGTGAGCCCACCTTCTAGATCAAGTTCGAGGTGTCCCTTTGATCCGTCCAGACGCACGGTGCCAAAGGTGTAGCGGGCTTCCGCCGTATCCGCTTCGTTGTAGCGAGACGCATCGAGGATGGCCGTCGCGCCGGAGACGAAACCACACACGACTTGGCCAGCGTCTTCGCCCTTGATATCGCGGTTGCGTTGCTGGAGCCGCGCGTAGACGGAACTGATTTCACCGCCCAGGAAACGAAAAGTATCCAGAAAATGGACACCGGTTTCGTAGATCAGCAGACGCGGATAGTCGCGAAAAAATGGCTGGCGGGCGAGGTAGGCGTCTTCCGGCCAACCATCGCCCATGCGCATGCGCACCGCGATTGAGTAAAGGTCGCCGATGGCCCCAGATTCGAGCTGCCGTTTGATCTCTCGATACCACGGTTGCCAGCGCCAGTTCTCATGAATCATCAGGCGAACGCCGTGTTGGGCGGCGACTTCGACGACGGCCCGGCTCTCCTCTTCAGAAGGCGCGACGGGTTTCTGGCAGATGATATTAATTCCTTTAGGAGCGATCAACTTGACCAGATTGAGATGCGTTTCTGGAGGGGTGATGATATCGACAAAGTCAGGTTTCTCTACCTCGAGCATCTTCTCCAGTTCCGCCCAAGCGTAGACCTTGGGCACGCCATGGCGTTCGGCCGCAGCGGCCGCGCGTTCCGGATTTCGGTTGGACAAGGCGACGATATCCACATCCGGGATACGGTTCCACGCTTCGTATTGGAAGCGGGCGAAGTATCCGGCGCCCAGACAGACTCCTTTGAGACGTTTACTCATTTTGGTAGGTATTACTTAGGCGGTTGCTCGGATAGGGTTTTGCGGCTTGATGAAGAACCAGACGGCTACCGCGATGGCATTGAGCCCAGCGGCCACGAAGAAGAACGGCGTGGGTGATCCGGTCCATACCAAGAGGTAAGGGAAGGCCAAGCTGGTCGTGAATGAACCGATGTTGCCTGCCATGTTCATGGTGCCCGAGACGGCGCCGGCCGTTTTGCCGCCGACATCGACACAAGCTGACCAGGAAGGTGGCAAGGTCATGTCGGCCCCAAACACCGCGATGGTGAGGAAGATGACGGCTGGTAACGCTGAGTCCATTTCGAGACTCACAAGCAGTCCGAGCGTCGCGAGAGTGAAACCGATGATGGCCGGGACGCGGCGCGAGACCACCACATCGTGATTGCGGAACAGATAGTCGACCAACCAACCGGAAAACCAATTACCGGCGGCGCCGCCTAGCAGTGGCAATGCGGCCAACATACCCGCATCAGACGCGGTCAAATCGTAGGTGGTCTTCACGTGTTTGAAGAGCCACGACAGGCAGAAGAAGAAAGTGAAGTTGGAACAGAAATACTGCACCATGAGCAGCCGCACATTCGGGTTGGCCACCATTTCGGCGAAACGTGGAGATGGCGTATCGTCGGTCGAAACCTTTTGGCGATTCGCCTTAATGTGCTCTCTCTCTTCTTCACCAATCATCGCGTGTTTTTCCGGTTTATCGCGAAAGAAGAGCCACCAGCCACCCGCGAAAACGACACCGAAGGCACCCAATATTACAAATGATCCCCGCCATCCGGTCGCATCGATCAGCCAAACCATCAACGGCAGAGCGAGCGCGCCGCCGAGTCGTGAAGCGGAAAAATTAATGCCTGTGACCAATCCTCGTTCCTGAGTGGGGAACCATGACAGCGTTGCACGCGCCATACCCGGGAAAGCTCCTGCTTCCGAGGCCCCGAAGAGGAACCGCACGATCAACATTGAAACGAAGTTGAATCCCGCGGCCGTCGCGGCGGTGAGCACGGACCACAGCGTAATCACACCGGTGAGGAGGAGGCGTGGTCCGGCGCGATCGGCGATGATGCCCGATGGGGTCTGCGCTAGGGCGTATCCGAGGGTGAAGATCGAAAGGACCCAGCCGAATTGAGTATCGGTCAGATGGAGGTCGGCCTTGATCCCATCTCCAGCTACCTGAATGCAGGTGCGGTCGATGTAGAGCAGCAGCGAGATGAGAAATGTGGCGACGACGACGAGGTTGCGGCGGGGCATTGTGATGAGGGGGTGGGGTTTGGGGGAACTAGGCTAAAAGGTTGGGATCGACGCCTTCGATGGCGAAGGCCCGGACGGGTGAACCGTCACTGTGGTGGAGTTTGAGCGGCGTGGCCCCGAACAAGACGTAGTTCGTGGTGAGGGCTTCGAGATTGGTGAGTCCCTCGACAATGTTGATTCTGCCTTCGAGCAGGATCTCGTGAATCAAAGTGACTTCGGGCAGATCGGTGACATCGGCAACAGAAGGTGGCTCGACGCCGAGGAGGCGAACTTCCTTGGTCACCATCCACCGCGCGAGCTCTGCACTGATACGTGGCATCTGGTCGCGATACATTGCGGGATCTTTCACGTGTGCGCTCCAGCCGGTGTGGAAAATTAGACTTTCGCCGGGTTTGAACTTCTCGGCCACATCACCGAGATCAAAAACGGTGAGTAACTGCTTGGGTTGGCAGGGTGAAATCGTAATCACCCACGCTGGCCCGAAGCAGGAGGAGAGTGGGGTTTGGTCGATCGTGCCTGGTCCCGCTTCGAAATGCACCGGTGCATCCATGTGGGTGCCGCTGTGCGAGTAGAGGTGCCAAGTGGAAGCATTCCAGCCATTCTCCGCCTTGGTGAATGCCGACTCGGTCGCCACACCCCGGAGGTCTGGGGCCACGGTGAGCGTAAGATCGACGATTTGGGGCATGTTGGAGGATTTACGAATTACGATTTACGAATTCAGACTTATAATGCGGTGATCACTAGGTCGGCGATCGCGTCGGTGCCGGTGTTGCCACCGAGGTCGGTCGTCAGATTGGCGGGGTCTCCCATTACGGCAGCTACCGCAGATTCGATCAAGCGTGCGCCGCGCGCGGTTTCAGGCGTATCGAGCCACTCGAGCATCAAGGCGACCGACAGGATGGTCGCGATCGGATTGGCGATGCCTTTGCCCGCGATGGTGGGCGCGGTGCCATGAGAAGGCTGAAACAGGGCGTATTCCGGGCCAATGTCACCCGAGGGGGCCATACCCATTCCACCAACGATACCAGCGGCGAGATCGGACAGGATGTCGCCGAACATGTTTTCGGTCACCATGACATCAAACTTCTCCGGATGTTGGACGAGGAAGAGCGACATCGCATCGACGTAGACGCGATCGGTCCCGACGTCGGGATACTCCTCAGCAACTTCATCAAAGATTTTGCGGAAGAACGCCATCGATGGCAGCACGTTGGCTTTGTCGACGAGGGTGACATGTTTGCGCCGTTTTTGAGCGAGCTTGAATGCTTCGCGGCAAACGCGCTCCGCGCCATGTCGCGTGATCTTCATCGTGTCGGTTTCAAACTCGGGATTGGGTTCACGGGGACGGAGTCGATCGACGAAAAGACCTTCGCAGTTCTCACGGATGATCACGAAGTCGATCGTCTTCTCGCCGGCTCCGCCGTAGCCCTTCAGTGGAGAATGGGAGGCGTGGTAGAGTTTGATTGGCCGCAACCCATTGAAAAGGTCGAGCTGTTCGCGGATATCGATTTGCGGAGTCATTTCGACTCCGTTGGGCCAACGCACGGATGGTAGCCCCATCGCGCCGAGCAGCATAGCGTCAGCGACTTTCATTCGCTCGACTGCGCTGGCCGGCAGGGGATCACCGTTCTTGAGATATTCGCCGGCGCCGACGGAGAGCTCATCGTATCGGAAAGTCACGTCGGTCAACTTCTCGAGCGTCGCGTCGAGGACTTTAATACTGGCGGCGACGACTTCGGGACCGATGCCATCGCCGGGCAGGAGTGCTAATGTGTAACTGGGCATAAAAAAAGGTAAGGGGTAGAATCTGAAGGTTTATATGCAGATTCAGGGAGCATCTAAGATATCACATGAAGGCGATTTCGGACATGAGCAAAAAAACATAATAATTGAGATTTTACGTCGCACTGACATCTTGCGGCGTTAAAGGGTTTAGTAATGCCGAACCGTCCGCGCGTCGCCCTGTTGATCGAAACGTCCAATCGTTACGGGCGGCAGTTGTTGCGGGGCATCCGCGAGTGGGAACACGAGCATGGTCCGTGGGCGTTGCGATTGGTGGAGCAGGGACGAGGTGCGACTGTGCCAGGTTGGCTGAAGACGTGGGATGGTGATGGAATCATCGCTCGGGCCGAGCATCGCGGCATCGCTCAAGCCTTGAAAGCGACCGGTATTCCGGTGGTCGATGTGAGTGCAGCCGTCGAGCGATCGATGTTTCCGCAAGTGGTGACCGACAGTCAGGAAGTCACCGCTCTCGCGTTTGCGCATTTTAGAGACCGGGGGCTTACGAATATGGCTTATTGTGGCGCCTCGGGATTTCGCTGGGCGGCGCAGCGCGGTCGTTTCTTCCGGGACGACGTTCTGTCGCGAAATATGACGTATCACGAGTTTGAGCTAGCGGAACGCTCTCCGGAGGCGGAGCTCCAGGCCATGGGGCGTTGGTTAAAACGACTCCCGAAACCGGTGGGCGTATTGGCCTGTTACGACATTCGGGGACAACAGGTGCTAGAAGCCTGTTACAGCGCCGGTCTACGGGTTCCAGATGACGTGGCGGTGCTCGGAGTGCACAATGACGTGTTGTTTTGCGAGCTGTGTGACCCTCCGCTGAGCAGTGTGATTCCGGATGCTACCCGGGCCGGTGCGTTGGCCGCCGAGCTTTTGGCGGACTCGATGGGCAAGAAAAAGAAAGTCGCGGTGAAGGCACACATGATTTCGCCGCTGGGGGTGGCAACACGTCAGTCCACCGATATCGTGGCGGTTCCCGATGAGCGGGTGGCGGAGGCGGTGCGATTCATTCGCCGGGAAGTCTGTAGCGGCATCAACGTGGCTGATGTATTGCGGGCGGTGCCGATGGCCCGCACCGCTCTCGAACGGCGTTTCCGTGCGGTGCTCGGATGCACCCCACGTCAACTCATTGAGCGCATCCGAATGGAACGGGTGCGGGCGTTCCTCGCGGAGACGGAAGCGACGGTCGCCGAGGTGGCCGAACGCACGGGTTACACGCACTCGGAATACATGTCGGTCGCATTCAAGCGTGCGACCGGCGAAACCCCACGCGAATGGCGAGCGAAACACCGCCCCTCCCGTATGGCGCGAAGCTGAATTACCGCTGCCCTAAATAAAGCTGATTAATATTATATAAAAATATGGTAACCAGCTTTTAATAATAAAGTGTTACGTATGAAGTGACACTTTATTCTCAATAATTTAGAGCTACGACCTGTGAGTTGGCCAGCGTAGAATTTGGCCGGGTGGGGTCCCCTACGGCTCGTCTTCGACGACGGTGGCGTCGCCAATCTCTACGTTGGTTTCACGGCGATCTTCCTCGCGGAGCGTGACGGGTGCAGTAGTTTCCACTGCGAAATACGGTGCGGCGGTTTCTACCATCAGGTTCATGTAATCGGGTAAATTGAATCCGCGGGAAGGGATGCTGATCCGCGTGCGCCACATAACCTCTTTTTCGCCTTCGTGGTATTTGGCTCCGTCCACCGCTGCGATCATGACAAACAATCGATCTGTATCTGCGGCATCCCTGACGTTCTCCAGGGCGCGGCGATCTCCGCCACTCTGGAGGACTTTTGCTCCGCCCGCTAAAGCGAACATTTCCCGTTCGCCGACGATATCAGGCACGGCGGTTTGGCCGGAGAACTCACCGGACTCTTCATCGAACTCGATACCATCAGATGGATCGTCAGGCACGAAAGCGGATCCGTAGGTGTAGACTAAGAAGACGTCGGGGACCGCTTCGCCGACTTCGCTCTGGGTAAATCCTTGGGATTTCATCGTGCGATGAATCAGCGCTTCGATTTCTTCCTTGGACGGTGCTTTGATCCCGGCGATAACGGCGCCCATGTCACGACGTTCTCCAATAAAAATCAGGTAGGTTTTCGGGTTGTCCTCGGTAGGTCGAACAACCTCTGCATCGTGACCGAACGTGTCGGAAACAATCAGAATCTCGGGTTCCTTCTTGGGCTTTCTAGCACCAAGGCTCACCGAAGCGGTGAGAGAGAACAGTAAACTAAGAGCGGAGAGAAATCGCAGAATTTTCATCGAGATAACCCGACGAATGCAGAATTGACCCGACGCTGTCGATACCCGGAAAAATAGATCCAGGCTTTCGTGGCAAAATTCAGGATTCGGTGCATTAAAATCGACGATTTGCATCAAATTTGCGTTTGATGATGATACCTCTTAAATCGCAGGATCGTAATCTAGATTCATTGGCCGAGAATCAGCGTGGGAGTTGATCCATCCATTTTCGTTCTAGGCCCATCAAGGTTGGTTCAGCCGGTTCCGGGAGAAATTGTGCGTTTAGCGGCGAGCCAAGTTTTCAATTCCGTGGTCATCGATTCAACAATATCGGGTTGTTCGGCGAGTAGGTTCCACTGCTCACGGGGGTCGGTGAGGATGTCGAACAGCTCCACCGGTTCGCCTCCGAGTGCGAGGAGTTTCCACGGACCACGTCGGACCACTTCGGTGGCGTAGGGCTCGGGTTTGAGGTAGTGGCGCTGCAGACTGCGGTAGAGCTGCATTTGCCAAAATACGGTGCCGCGTGCTTCGGCAGTGGGAGCGGGCGCGCCCGTGAGGTGGGGCAAGAGATTGATGCCGTCGAGTTGAGCTGGAGCGATTCCTTTTATGCCAGCGGCGGCGCGAAAAGTTGGCCACAGATCGGCGGAATGACCAAAGGCGTTCGTTTCGGTGCCCGCAGCAATGTGGCCGGGCCAACGGGCAATCATAGGCACGCGCAGCCCACCGTCGTGCAGGTCCGTTTTGCCGCCTTTAAGATCGCCGATGTGACCTTCCCAAGCGGCGCCATTGTCGCTGGTGAATACGATAAGGGTATTGTCAGCAATTCCGGCTTGTTCGAGGGCAGCCATGATGGCGCCGACTTTGGCATCCATGTGCTGGACCATGGAACGGAAGCGGTGTTGGTCGTCGCTGGTTCCAGCTGCGGCCGTGTCGCCCCAATGGGGTTCGGGGGCCGGTTCATAGGGAGTGTGGGGGACGAGCCACCAGAGATTGAGGAAGAATGGTTGGTCGTCCGCCGCGAATTTGTGGATCAGCTCAACGGCGTAGTCACCGTTGGCGTCGGTGAAGTGTTTGGGAAAATAGGGATCGTCGGGCGCAACGTGCTGGTCGTCGCGGAGTAGGACAGTGCCGCCTTTTCGGAAGACGGTGCGGTCGCTGCCCATCTGGCCGCGGATGGGTTGTTGTTCAATCTGGGTTTGGTAGTGATCAAATCCATGCTCGTGTGGACCGGGCTGATTGGTGAGACGCTGGCCGTTGTCATCAACGTGTAACCCGCCGAGATGCCACTTACCAACATGGGCGGTCGCGTAGCCCGCATCGCCCAAGAGCTCAGCCAGAGTGTAGGCCGATTCGGGGAGCCACATATCCACGTCATTGAAGTGGCGGGTGATGTTAAACCGTAGCGGATAGCGTCCGGTGAGAATCGAAGCGCGGGCGGGACTGCAAACGGCGGAGGCGGAGTGAAAGTGCGTGCCTTTGATGCCCTCGGCAGCAAGGCGGTCGAGATGCGGGGTCTGCACCGCTGGGCTGCCGAAACAGGAGAGGTCGGCGTGGCCCATGTCATCGGCCAGTAACAGAATTATGTTAGGTTTCGATTCGGCGCCGGCCGCGGAGAGGCCGAGGAGTAGGGACCAGGCGGCAAGGGGCAGCAGAGGGAAAGAACGACGTAAATGCATGAGGTGGGGAAAGGAAGGTGGACTAGACGTCGCGCACACAGCGAAAGCCGGTGTTGGAGGTGGCGCTGTCGGGTGTGTTGCTGTTGCGGGCGTCGACGCGGTAGCGGTTACAATAACTGTGGTGGCAAAGGAAACTGCCGCCGCGCATGACCCGTCGTCCCGTCGAAGCGGACGGACCGCTCGGATCGCTCGGCGGTGAGTTTTGATAGTAACTCGGTTCGAACCAATCCCAGCACCATTCCCAGATGTTTCCGGTCATTTGGGAGAGACCAAAACCGTTGACCCGATAGGAGCGGGCGGGAGCGGTTCCATAGTGGCCATCGGCTTTGGAGTTGGTTTTGGGAAAATCACCCTGCCAAACATTCATGCGGTGTTTCCCGTCAGGTTCGAGGTCATCACCCCAAGGGAAACGGTTACCGAACTCGATGCCGCCGCGAGCCGCGTATTCCCACTCGGCTTCGGTGGCGAGGCGCTTGCCGGTCCACGTGGCGTAGGCCATCGCATCATGCCAGGAGACGTGCACCACGGGATGATCTCCCCGTTTCTTGATATGTGAGCCGGGACCTTCGGGATGCCGCCAACAGGCTTCTTCGATCCGGCACCACCATTCGCTGCCGACCGCGCGGTGTTTTACCTTCGCGAGTTTTTTGGGTGTGAGCAATCCGTGGAAAACGAAGGACCAACCAAATTTTTCCGATTCGGTTTGGTGACCCGTGGCGTTCACGAAGGAGGTGAACTGCTCGTTAGTCACGGTGGTCACATCCATCCAGAATGGCGCGAGAGTAATCTCATGAACAGGCCCTTCACCATCGACCTCGAAACCGTAGTCGCGTTCGTTGCCCATCTGGAAGGTGCCCGCTTCGATTAACTGCATGCCTTCGGTCACCCCCGAGCTGGTGCGCGCGAAGTCAGGATCCGCGAAAGCGGCGTTCGCGTTGTCGGTAGAGTGCTGGGGGGTGCAACAGGATTTTCCGTCCATGAACCTGATTTGATAACCGGAGTTTAAACCGAACTAAACCCCAAATCTAACTTCATTGCTGCGCCTCGTCTCATGGCGAAAGTAACCTAATAGGTTACTTTCAGGCGGGAGAGTGCTTTCGATTCGTTTCGTTAGACGATCAGTTGAACGGCTGAATCTCTGATTTTGCGGTCAAAGGTCGCCAGTTTCAGTTTGTTGGTGCGGGCGAGTTGCACCAAATACGCCTCAGTCGTTTGGCCGGCAGTTTTGACCCAGTTGGGCAGGCGAGGGGATGGCGCGTCATCGATGAAGCCATCAGTGGAAGACTTGATGCGCCGTAGCGCGGCTTGGGCCATCGCCTTGTCATACGCGAATACCTGCATGGATACTCGAATGAATCCCAGCTCGGTCAGGGCACAGGTCCAGAATTGGCGATCTTCCAGATTCGCGGCCCACCTGTGAAACGCCTTGTGGTGAGGCGAGTTTGCGTGTTCCCAGGCGAGCAGCGCGTTGACGTCCAATAAGTGGCTCACGGGAAGTCAGCCAGCGCAGCGCGAATGTCCTCTTCGACGACGACCGGCAGAGTCTTGGCGGCGTTGTAGGGAAGCCCGGAAGTGGGATGTTTTCGCGCAACGACTTTGGGCGGGGGACTCAACTCGGACCCCAAAGCTACTTTCCGTAGATACGCGGACACCGAAGTTTTCTCTGCTCGAGCTTTGGCTCGAATTTTTCGTTCGGTATCTGGATCGACCTTAAAACTTAATACCGGCATGGTATTAAAGTAATACGAATATCGGCTCAGTCAAGCAGACTAGACGGTGAGGAAGTATCTCCATAAAAGGAGCGAATCGATGCCGGCAAAAGACCGTGCCTGGCTTAATCACCGCCCGGACTTGGCGTATTCGATTTCGGCGGCGGCGCGGGCATTCTCGGGACTCAGGCCGTCCGCTTCATACTTCTTAGCTCGGCTTTCGATGGCTCGAGAAGATTTTACCCGGTCGTATCGTTCGTAGTTTAAAGACCCCCGGAATGCATCGGGCTTTGAGGGGGAATCGGAATTGTTCGCCACTAATTCCCCGGTCGACCAAAAATCTTTCTTAACCTTCGGCTGATTGAAGAGTGATGAACAACCGGAAAGGAAAACAGTCAGGAAAATCAGGATCACGCGCTTCATTTCGTTCTCAACGTGGCGAAGATCTGGGCTCTACGCAAAGCCAATCGGGGAAGCCATATGGAGTTACTTCGAGTCCGTGTAGGGCGGCCAAGCAGACCGGGGTTCCAGTAGTCCTGGGTCTCCGGGGAGCCAAGGATCCACGCTGATATGACCGTCGTCACCTTGGTCGGTCATCCAAGCATCCAATTCCCCTTGGAGTCGGTTGAGTGTTTCGCTGTTTCGTGAATCGGTGGCGAGGTTGTTCAACTCGTCTGGATCGGCTTTGAGGTCGTAGAGTTCCTCACCCGGACGCTGAAGGTAACGGTTGAGAATGAGGGAATTGTTATGGTTTGTAGCGGCGGCGGTTTCCCATGACCAGAAGTAAGCACCGGCGTCGTCCTTGCGAAAACGGTAACTGTGGTCGCTCTGGAGCCACCCGGGGTGCAGGTTGCGGATGTATTTCCAACGGTTGTCGCGCACCGAACGAATGGGATAAACATTGGCGCGTCCGTCGTTGTCGTGGGTGGTAAAGATGCGGTCGCGATGGTTGGCGGTGGGTTGGGTGAAGAGATGTTGAAAGGAACGCCCGTCGAGGTTGGCGGGTAGGTCGTCGCCGGAGATATCCAAGAGGGTGGGCAGAAGATCGATCCAGCTGACCATCGCAGCCGTGCGGGTGTCAGGTTGGATGTGTTCAGGCCAAGAGATGATGAGAGGCACGCGAGTGCCTTCGTCGTAAAGGTTCCACTTGCCGAAAGGCCATTGGGCTCCGTGGTCGCTGGTGAAGATGGTGACGCGGTTTGCGGTGCCGAGATACTTGTCGGCTAGATTGTTGACGCGTGCGAAGTGGGTGTCGGCATTGGTGACATCGGTATAGTAGCGGGCGCGGAATAGACGGGTGTCGGGCGTGTCGATGTGGAACGGGGGGATCGTCACTTCGTCGGGGTCATAACCCACGACGGCAGGCCAGGGAACATGGGGAGAGTTGGTGCCGAAGAACAGCGCGACGGGCTGATTGGGATCGATATCACGCAACCAAGTTTCGGTGGCTTGGAAGGGGAGGCGGGAACGGTCCACGTGATCGAAGTGGTGGCGGTCGGCGTCTTTGCCGTGGGCGACTTTACCGAAGGCGGCGGTTTGGTAACCGAGGGCTTTGAATCGTTTGATCAATGGCGCGACATCGTCACGCATGTAGGTGTGGTTGGCTTCGGCGCCATTGTGCGCGGGAGTGAGTCCGCTCAGCATGGCGGCGCGGCTGGGCGCGCAAGCGGGAGAAATGATGAAGGCGCGGTCGAAGGTGAGGCCTTCGGTCGCGAGTTGATCAAATGCCGGCGTGTGCACGTCCTTGGCGCCGTAGGCACCGACATCACGCGCGCTTAGGTCGTCGGTGAGGAAGACGAAAATATCAGGCCGATCGGCGGCGAAGGTTGTCGCGGTAGAGCCGCTGATTGATAGCCACAAGAAGGCACAAAAAGCGCAAAAACTGGGGACGAATATGGAGGATTTTTGGGGCAGCATAGTATTTTTAACCGCGGATTACTCAGATGGGCTCAAGTTCTTGGAGGCAGGATTGGTTTTTAACCACGAAACACACAAATTACACGAAAGTGGTAGGGAGAGGCTGTCTCTTATACACATCTGACGCTGCCGACGACTCCTTACGTGTAGA
>OJCR01000780.1_pt1 | contig 13391 bp, 9 predicted proteins | sample 1591611 | NCBI WGS metagenome assembly OJCR01 (sample SAMN05416815, study PRJEB24817) | seawater metagenome | isolation source: Sea water | place: Canada:Atlantic | collected 2013-07
CTACACGTAAGGAGTCGTCGGCAGCGTCAGATGTGTATAAGAGACAGCTTCAAACCATTCTGCTTACCTCTTTCCTGAAGCAAACGTAACCGCCCAATTTCTGCGTCGTCTGTCGCAACTACCAATTTTCCGCAAATCTCATGACTAATCGCGTGTTCTTTGCAAAAATTCACCATCTGGCGGATTCCACTTACCGCCAAGCGAGCTTTGTGCGATCCGGGTTTGTAGTATAATCCGGAGTGCAATACTCCGCTGTTGTTAGTGCTTTGGTGGGAACCATATTGTCGCTCCTTTTCAAAGAGAGCAATCTCGGCCCCAGGATGAGAAAAATGCAATCGCCGGGCCACCGCCAGACCGACAATACCACCACCAATGATAGCAATTTTCATGGTGAGTGAGTTGCCAGTCTAGGCTCCGCCCCGTCACGTCCCACTGGGGAAAGCGACCACACTATGTCATTTAAATCTATTTTCATAAGAGGACCTGTTCGGGCCGTTATTCTAACCGAGAATTTTTGCAATTAATGGCAACGTGCTTTCACCCTTGCGATACCAGCTCTGTAACTTGTGAAACCGTTCGAGAAGAACGTCTCCTTCAATCCCCAGAGGGGATAAGTCTACCGAGTGGGTGGTTTCTAACTTTAACAAACGATCACCTCCGGACTGCAGATGGGGCTGGATAGTGCCCTGTAAAAATCCGCCGATAAGTTTCCTCAATTCCGTTTCCGGGGCAAAATACTCCCTCCGATCACTCTCCCGCGAAACCAACTTAATAGCCCCAAATTCACGTAACGCCCGTATGCCCTGGCTGGCCGACCCCTTGCTAATCCCCAGTCGGCCTACAATTTCGCCAAAACAGAGGGTGCGGGCGTCGGAATAAAGCAAACCGTATATTAGGCCGAACGATTGGGGTAGACCCAGTGCGTGAGCCATATCGGCAAAGAGATCACAGCATTCCTCCTGGAATGAATTCCGTCCCCCTTTGAGCTTGCGTTGCTTGGTCATCGTTAAGGCGCTTAACGGGCGCCTGATCGTGAGGAAATTCTCGATGATTCAGTTGTTCAATAAAATTTGAACATATTTGGCACCGCCTACAAAATAGTCATTGGCTCGGGCTGAATTCAGTTATTGAACTGCCTTACCTTGTTTGTAGAGCTTAACGTTTCTGAAACAGTGTCAGCGATGAATAGTTCTCCTAACTCAAATCCATGAGCGACTCAAACCCACCACACTCAGACCGTCTCGACGATAACTTCTCCATTGAATTGCGGGAATTGTGGCCTCGATTACTTCAAGGTTTGCCACAAACGCTCGGTTTGATCGCGTTGGCAGTTGCTGTCGCGAGTGGAGCGTTTTTCTTCATTAACCCGTTTACCAACGCAACCACCTCCGCCCGAATTACCTTCAGCTTCAAAGGATACGAACGCGGATTATACCCAGATGACTCAAATTTCCAGGCCGATGACCTACGTTCTCCCGAAATCATCGCAACCGCTTTGAATCGAATCGGTGGGGAGAACTCGGAACTTGCTCAAAGCATAGTCCGGTCTGCGCTTAGCATCGAAGGATTAATCCCGCCAGGCGTTGTTGAGGAAAGGGATCGCATCAGTGCATCTGGCCAGAAACTACCACCGATTATCCCCGACGAGTACCAATTAACATTAATCCTTCCTCGAAAATTCGAGTTGTCCTCAAGTGACCGAGCCCGATTACTTAACGAAATTGTCAGCGTTTACACGGAGCGCTTTCAGCGCACATATGTTTCCGTCCCCCTTTCACTGGGAACAGTATTCGAGTCGCTGGACGGATCAGATTATTTTGACTATGAATTGGTGCTCGGCAGGGAAGGCTTAAATATCATTCAATTCCTAAATCAGATGCTAGATTCGGCGCCCAGTTTCCGTTCGCCGCGGAGCAACATGTCATTCGCGGATTTATTAAACCAAGCCGAATTATTCACCCAGATTAAGCTCAACGAAACCCTTGGGATAATTAGAGCATACGGCGTATCCGGTGATCGGCAAATTGCCATGCTTAAGATAGATTATCACTTACGGTCCTTAAGGGATCAGGAGCGTGAAGCTGTCGAGCAAGAATCGTTGGTTATGAGCCTCCTCCAACAGTCTCAAAATCGCGACCAAAACCACGTTCTTGGCATCAAATCACAGACCACGCAAAATCAAAATTCACCACTAATTGATCAAGGCCTCATTGATTCACTTTTGGCCAATGATGCATACGGTTTTTTGATTCGCAAAGCGCTTGAGGTGGGTAGTAGAACCCGTGAAATTCAATCAGAAATTTCGATTTTAGACGAAAGACGAAGTCTCATGGGATCATTCACTGAAGCTGATGACGATCTTCAGGAAGACGTTATCTCCCAACTTGTTTTCTCACTCGATAATCTAAAGAGCGCCTACAATAAACTGATCGAGGATATTCGAACCACCCACGAAGACTTTCAGCAGCAAGTATTTGGTAATGCAGTCCGCCTTACAATGCAGGCTACCACTTCCAGTTTCTATTTAGCCCTCGCAAAAGCTGGAATTGTCGGCGGATTTATCGGTGCTGCCGCCGGGATCGGATTAAGCCTTTTAGGACTGACAGGAAAACGCCGCCGTCGGCTATAAGGGTCACTTATCAATTTCAAGGTTCCAAGCTAGCAGAACATCGTAACAGTCTCCACCTAACTGACGTTGAATTTTCAACCGGTTCGCTGGAAACCTCAATAGTGAGCAATATCCTCCGATCATCGTAAGTATCTTTGTCCGACCAGACTGAAATCACTACTCGATCTACTCGTTTCCAGCCATTCAAGAGGCTTCTCTTGATCGCATTGGCTGGTGCTATTTCAGCATTTCTGTTTCCACAGAAAGTTCCGCTAATTTGGTATCCCTTGAATGAGCCCGGGGATGAAATTCTTTATCTGGATATAAAATGTGCCTCGGATCAAATCAGTCAGGTCAAATTATATTTCAATACCACTCAGGGCATCAATGAGTCGGACATTATTTCTTTCCCTATTTCTCCCACGATACAGACATACACATATACTTTTCCTCTCTTCGACGCTCCCATCACGGAGATATATTTGGATAGCTTGTCAGACGGTGGCACTTTGACCGTAGATCATTTACGAATCATCGATCGACGAGGCGCTGAAATCAGGCGCTTCACATCCGATATGCTCAAACCTCGGTTCGGGGTCGCCTCCATCAGTCCAACTCTTTCAGGTTGGAAAATCAAATCCCAATCAGAAAGTAAGGGTGCTCGGGTAAAGCTTGAGCTTTTCGCACCTATTGTCGCTTACGGTATTGATCAGCGCAGCATCCTTCGATGCCTCTACTCAACGAGCTATCTAGCCTTAATGCTTTGGCTTCTCCTTCTCTCGGTGTTTTTTGCGTCTCGGCGCCCTCGTGAATTCAAGGAATCCATTATTCAAATCAGCTTCATGGCCTTACTTGCCGTCATGTTCTCGGTCGCCGGCAATCGAGGGTTGATCAAGAACTCTTGGCACTATGCCCAGTTTACCTATCCGGAATTGCCCGACGAAATTCGATTGGAATTGGATCTGATTTCGTCCTCATCCACAGGATCCCAGCTTTTCTGGGATTCCGGTACAGGTTATAGCGAACGTGAGAGCGATAAGATCAACTTGGCAGCACATGAAGGGATCCAAACCGCGCGTTTCGGGTTACCAAGAACTGCGATTCAGGCACTCCGCTTCGATCCACGATATAATGGTGGGTCAATTGAAATTCAGGGCATTCGAATTGTCGATTGGGGTAACCGCACTCACGCGATCCTACCGCTCGATTCTCTCCGACCGGGCCAACAAATTGAAGCCTTGCAGGTCACAGACAAACGTCTCAATATAACGACGAATTCGGACACTGATGACCCGACGACCGAATTCACCCCAGCGGCCGTTGCTCAAATCAACGCCGCAGTAGCAGCTCGACTAACTCGGTTCGATTACTAGGTGAGTTTCGGCTGGCGCGTAGGGGACGCGTCACATTGCCTTGTTCCATATCCATGTCTGAAATTTCCAAGGCAATACTCCCCCATGCTTGTGCCGTTGAATTGCACGACGTCAGCAAGTCATATGCAATTTGGAGCAGTCCTTCCAAGCAGTTGACCACTCCGCTTTGGTATAAGTTGGGAATCAAAACCGCCCCGGAAGAGGGACGAATATTTACCGCCGTCAAGAAGATGGATCTACGGATCGACGAAGGCGAATGCCTCGGGATCCTCGGTCGCAATGGTGCGGGCAAAAGCAGTCTGCTTCAATTGATCGCCGGAACTCTGCATCCCACCACTGGATCCGTCAAAACCAGTGGTCGAATTGCCGCATTGCTCGAACTTGGTAGCGGATTCAATCCTGACTTCACGGGCCGGGAGAACGTGTATCTCAATGCCACCATTCTCGGGATGTCTAAATCCGACATCGAGGAGCGCTATGAACAAATCGTCGACTACTCCGGAATCCGGGAATTTATCGATCAACCGGTAAAAACCTATTCAAGTGGAATGACCCTGCGTTTGGCGTTCTCTGTCTGTGCCCATGTAGATGCCGATATCTTGATTGTAGATGAAGCACTCGCGGTAGGAGATGCGCGTTTCTCACTAAAGTGCTTCGCGACTCTCAATCAGTTTATCCAATCCGGAAAGACAGTGATTTTCGTTTCTCATGATACAAATTCGGTTAAAAATCTCTGCAATCGCGCAATTCTGCTCGAGCGCGGAGAATTACTCTATGAGGGCGACCCAAATGACGTGGTGAATGTATATTCCAAACTCATCGCGAGTCCCGAAGGCATTGATTCAGTTAGAGAAGATATCGCAAAGCTGCGCGCCGGTGGAAAATTGCCTGAGAGCGGTTCGGGTGCAAAAGCCTCATCAGTTTTGGCGAACCAGGAGGAAGAAGATCAAATCCATGCCAAAGAAGCCCTGCGACTGCTGGTTGAAGAGCGGTCTCACCAACAGCTAACCGACAAGGAATATGCCTATGGCGGCGAACGGGGTGAAATCGAATCCGCATTGGTGTGCGATGAGCAGGGCGAGCCCAGGCTGAATTTCGATTCAGGTTCTTTGGCAAAAATCCATATAGTTTGTGCTGCGTTCAAAGAGATCCCCTCCCCTATCTACGCGGTCACCATCAAGGATCACCGAGGTCAGGAGGTCTATGGCACCAACACCTATTTCCGCAACGAAACGTGGCCCACGGTGAGAGCCGGGGAAAAGACCCATGTGACCATATCCATACAATTGAACCTCATTCCAGGGGTTTACTTCATCTCTTTGGGTTGGGTCGAATTAGACGAAGGTGAGGTCGATGTGGTGCAACGACGATATGACGTAATTAGACTGGAAATGACCGCCCGAGACCAAGCGTTCGGTATCGCTTATTGCGCAACCTCGATCGAAGTTGAGCCCGCCTAGCGCCTGCCCCCCTTCACATTATCAATGACCTCAATCAATTTCAGATACGAAGAGGATTTGCATCAGCTTGAATCAGGGGCCTGTTTCTCTAGGCCAGCAGCGGAAGCATTTCAGGATACAGCTTCTACTGACATTTCAGACATCCTGACTGAGATGTCTTCCGGTAAACCTTGGCGCGACGTAGTGAGGACAAAATTTGGTGAGTCCAATCCTTGGCTCGAACAGATCATCCTCTCCCCGAAACGCACCGCGTATTTCGATTCGCTTCTTCCATCAGAGCCGGGGGTAGCTTTGGACATTGGTTGTGGCTGGGGTCAAATGACCCGGCCTTTGGCCGAAAAAGGTTGGACGGTCGCGGCACTCGAACCGAGTGAGGATCGCATGTCATTTGTTCGTTCAAGTGCCCAACAAGACGGATTGGATGATCGCATTTCCTTCATTACCACCGACTACTTGGATACTCATTTCGAGACCCATTTCGACCTGTGCCTCTGTATCGGAGTTTTTGAGTGGATCGGAGCATTTCAAGATCAACAAGATCCCTTGATCCGCCAGCGACAATTCCTGCGTAAAGCGAAACAGGAATTACGCCCCGGCGGCTCATTGATAATCGGAATCGAAAACCGTCTCGGATTGAAGTATCTACTCGGCACCCCCGACGACCATATCGGTGAGCCATCCGTGGCGTTTCTACCCGCTGAACTGGCAATGCGCAGGTGGTCTGAAAAGACCGGAAATACCTTAAAGAGTTTCACCTACACTGATGCAGAACTTAGAGCACTTCTGTCTGAGGCTGGGTTTACTACCATCGAATTTTTCGCGTCTCTACCCGACTACAAGTTACCCGATAAAATCATCCCACTCACCGCGAATGGCCGCGAATTTAATGATTTCGTTTCCACCGGAAAACATGTGCCAGAACACAACGGATATGATGGCACGAAGCTTTCGCCCATCGAACAAGAAAACCTCAGTGCCACGTATGCGAGTATGGCCATGCAAGGTATCGCGCACCACTTCGCCCCCAGTTTCTTCGTCCGAGCCAGTTAATCTAGCGCTATGATCGACCCCTCTGACGATCAGCTCAGTGAAACTCTCGAAATTCTGGCCGAAAAACTGGGATGGCCTGACGTTCGCGTGAAATCGCGACTGCAGGGAAATCGCGATCGTAAAGTCACGCATGCGCGGCAGCACGTCATCATCGAGTCACTCCACGGAGAATCAAGATTCGTGACCCTGGGTTCGGGGTTGACGGATTTGACTCTCGGCCAAGAGAAACTCCATCGGGCATACCCAGGACTCACGCCTGCTCTAGGCGATCTCCTTCATCTCCCTGAACTGGATGTTTTTATTCAGAATACGATAACCGGCGAACCCATTGAGAATTTGCTGAATGATCTGGATTCCCTGCCTCGCGCCCTGCTTGCGTGGGAAAGAATCCAAGCGGAGTTCGAAAACGCACGGGTAACCTCGACACCCCACGAGGTCAGAAACGAGTGGGAGACTTGGACCCGCCGATTCACCGATCTGAACGGGTGGACGGACTCCGAGCGAAAACAACTCATTGATGGAATTCTACCTGCCATCAGGCACGATCTGATTGACCAACCTGCCCTACCTTCAACTCGGATGGGCAATGGAGATCTAACGACTTCAAACATCCTCGTAGATCATTCCGCACCACCGTTCTTGATCGATCCCGAACACGCCGCAGAAACCCATTTTCATTTCGAAGACACGCTGCGATTTGTGGCGATGTCGCCAACACTGAATCATCACCCCGGCCTCGCGCAATATTTCCTCCCGTCAGCGAGTGAAAGTGAAATTCGATTCCACCTATTAAAACGAATATGGCTCGAGACTTCTGAAAATAATCAGGCCTATCAGGATCGCGTCATTCCATCACTCAAACAAGCAGTATGGCAAGGAATGCTCCCAGCATCATCGGCCGACAATCAACCGGAACTGGAGACCGCTCAACTATTCTTCGCTCAAGAGTCCGGATGGAGTGAAGGTAATTCGCGCAGAAACTCATACATTCGAGGGAAATCTCAGTTGATTGCTTTTCCGGTGATAAAACCATGCACTGCATTTCGTTTGGACCCTTCCTCTTCTGAAATTCCACTTACCGTAAAAAACATAAAGGTCTTCGAACAGACCGAAGATACGATTGGTTTTAGTCCGGAGCTCGAGTTCATAAACACGAAGGTTTCCGAGTATCGCGGAATCTATTCGTTAACGCCCGAAACCGCAGATCCTCAAATCCATTTCCACATCGCCGGTGACAAAATCCCCCGATGGGTTTTGGTGGAACTCGAATCAGAACAGGCGAGAAGCTGAGCTCAAATTAATCCGTTGATGTCACACTCATTCGATCATATTTCAGTCGATACCGCAGAGGTAATCGGTGCAATTGAGTCGGCTGATTGGCTGCCCCACGAGGTCTTCCCCCTGCGAATCTCTGGATGGGTGCTGCCACGCGATTCGACTCAAACCGGCGGCCTATCGATCCGTGCCAAGGTTGGAGAGGACCAAATAGGAATATCCCAACCGGTTTCACGCAAAGATGTCGGCCGATCCTATCCAAAGTCTGCGAATGCCTACTACGCCGGATTCGATCTCCGAATTCCTTCGGTCGCCCCCGGCGCTTTAATCATCATCGAAGCCGAGTCATCCCAGGGGGATCACTGGATCGTAGGCCGCATCCCCGTCGGATCGATTCCTGGCCGCCAACCGTGTCATGGCAACTATCCCCTTTGGTCGGCGCAAAACCATCTACTCGAGACACCCTGCTTCAGTAGATCAGTCACTTCTGAGTTAAGGTTCTCCGTAATCATACCGGTATTTAATCCACCCGTGGAGTCATTCCTTGCCTGTCTCGAATCGCTGGAAAAGCAGAGCTACGCCGCATGGGAAGTCCTCGTAGTCGACGACGGATCTACCCATTTGGATATTGTAACCTTACTGCGAGAGCTGCCCCAAAGAGATCCCCGGATCACGGTCTCGATCCAGTCGAGAAATCAGGGAATCGCCAAGACACTCAACGCCGCGGTGCAACATGCACGCTACGAATGGTTGGTTTTTCTGGACCACGATGATGTCCTCCTTCCTAACGCACTCTCCGAGATGGCTGCCTGCCTCATCGCGCGGCCAGAGACCGACGTAGCCTACAGCGACGAGGAGAAAATCACCGCCAACGGTCAACCTTGGTTGCCATTTTTGAAACCCGGATATTCTCCCGTCTTTCTCCGCGGGGTCATGTATCCCGGGCACCTGTTGTGCGTTCGGCGCGAACTCGCAATTTCAGTCGGAGGTTTTGATTCAAATTTCGATGGCATTCAGGACTACGAGTTCGTGCTTCGGATATCTGAAGTGAGTGATCAATTCCTTCACCTCCCCAAAATCCTATATCAATGGCGCATGATCGCCACCAGTTCGGCTGCCTCGGGCAACATTAAGGGGGACATGGATACATTGCAGGCTCGGGCCGTGGATGCGCATCTCAAACGTCTCAAGGTGCCGGCCAAAGCGTCCGCAATATCCGGTCATCGAATTCTGGTGGAACCCCATGAAGATTTCGCCGCACCCTCGTATTCACTAGCATCATACGACTGTCTTTCTTCACCTTCCGCAGCGCCGAAACAGGTGGATGAATATCGAATTTTCTACTCCGATTTCGCGAGCCCACCTTCGCCCGACCAAATCAACGCGCTGCTACTACTCTCTGCCTTATCACCAACCCATGTGATCGTCCCTACCCTATTAAGTTTGGACGGCTTAGTCTACGAGTCCGGTTGCACCCTTGGCACGGACGGCAGCATCATCTCAATTATGCGGGGATTCGATCCGCAAGGAGACGGTTACAACGGTTCTCTCCGCTGTCACCGCGAAGCCCTCACCTCTGGCGGGCACGTTGCGGTAATTTCTTCCCTGTTATGGGAACGCCTACAGCCCCAGCTGGGCAGTTCATTCGATCCCGCAAGGTTCGCCCAGTCTCTGGTTCAATTGCACATTCCGGTCGTGGTGAGCGCGGCGGTAAAATGCTCGCTGAACCGAAACCTGACTGACCTCCCCGCTCTCTCGCCAATCGCGTGGAACAAACCGGCCCCTGAAGACCCCTATTGGAATCCTGCATTCGACTCCGATTCCGCCGACTACCGTTTGTCTCTCATCGAAGATTCCCGCCTGTTTTTCCACCTAGATTCTCCGATTCTTCATGGATCGCTTGATGGTCGGATCGCGGTCTCAGGATGGACCCACTTAGTCGGTGAAGATGCCCCAAACGTTCGTCTACGAATCGATGACCGGATCATTACCGCCAATTTTGGCGAATCGCGACCGGATGTCGTTGAAAGTAACCCCATGTTTTCAAACGCGGCATGCGGTTTCAGTTCCAAGTTTGAACTCCCAGCCGGAACCCACCTGGTCGAAATTCAAATCAGCCAGCCAAACGATAGTGATTGGCTGACCGTCGCCCGGCAATCTGTTGAGGTGCCCGAAGCCTCCCCGATGCGGCCCCTGCCCGCGTCACTCGTGGACTCCACCTTGCTTGCCTTCCAATTTGGTATCCACTCCAAGCATCCGCCCAAACCAGTCAATTTCCCGCAACTAAACACGGCCTCCATAAAGTCGACTTGGCCTGCACTCTCAATTGTGACGCCCAATCTCAATCAGGGACGTTTTCTTGCGGACGTCATACAATCCGTGCGGAGCTCAACCTCCCATGGAATCACTCACTTCGTGCAAGATGGCGGATCAAGCGACAATTCGATGAGTGAATTACAGCGGCTTGAATCCGCGGAATTGGCCTGGGTTTCAGAATCCGATGATGGCCAATCTGACGCTATAAATCGTGGCTTCGGCCGCTGTTCAGGTGAAGCATCCGATGTGATGGCGTGGATCAACGCGGATGATTTCTATGTCCCTGGCGCCCTCGATCGAATCCGGACATACTTCGCGGAGCATCCCGAGGTGGATTTGATCTATGGCAACCGAATCGTAGTCGATGAAGCCGGCCTCGAAATTAACCGTTGGACGGTCCCCGGTCATGATCACGATGTTTTGAAACTCAACGATTTCATTCCTCAGGAAACCATGTTTTGGCGCCGCAGATTATGGACAAAACTTGGCGGGCTAGATCCACAATTCCAATTTGCGATGGACTGGGATTTCCTCCTCCGAGCTCAAGAGACCGGTGCCAATATCGTTCATTTGCCCGAATTCCTCGGCTGTTTCCGGATCCACCCCACTCAAAAAACCTCGGCCCAGATTCAATCCGTGGGTCAGAGGGAAATCGATGAGTTAAGAGAACGAACCTTTGGCAAACGAATCAATCCGGCCGATTTACTTGAGTCTCCTGCGATTCGCAAATTCCTCAGAAAATCATTTGAATTGGAGAAGCCTGGCATCGCGAATTGGAAACCTAACCCAGATTTCAGGTAATTTCCTCCCCTACGGGGCTAAGATGAGCTGGCATCCTGTTCCTCATCGCCAATTGTCACGACGTCTCCATGCATTCAGTGCAGACAAATACTGATAGCTCCTATCTCAATTGTGGCCTCTCAAACCGAACAGACCATCCAGGATCTTCGCCGTGAACTTCTCACGGTTGAGTCTCGTATTCTTGAATTACAGGATCAGATTGCAGCCAAACAAACCGAACAGGCAGACGCGGTGGCACTGCTGGGGGATGCCGAGTTGGTCTTGGAGCACAAGATCACCTACATCATGGAACTAGATCGGAGTCTCAACCTCCGCATTCGCGAGCTTGAAGCAGAGTGTGATCGTAAGACGGAGGAAATTGATCGTCGGGGAGCATCGCTGCTCGCGGCCGAAAAAAATCAACGGGAATTGAATGTGGAACGAGCGGCCGTGGTCGCGGATCTGAGTAGTCGGATTGAGACCGCCAATCAGAAAATCAATAAAGCGCATTCACTCGCCCGTGATCTCGATCTGAAACGCGCAGAAGCAGTGGAGGAACTTGATCAGAAATCGATCGAATTGGAAAGCACCGCCACAGTCCTCCATGAGACTAAAACCGCCTTGGTTTCCGCCACCGCCAATATCCAAGAATTGGGAAGTGTATTAGATGCGACTAAAGTCCGCATCACTTCGCTCGAGGACGAAGCCACCCGGAAAAACGCCGAGCTGAATTCCACCGAGCAAACCACGCGCGCCTTAAATCGCGAATTATCCGATATCAGGACGTCACTTATTTGGCGAATGAGCCGACCATGGAGGGCCTTGTTTGGTCCAAAGTCATGAAGGGAACGGATCTCGAAATTGTGCACGGTTTGGAAACTGCCTACCCGTTGCAACCGAGCCAGAACTACGTGCGCCTGGAGGGATGGGCACTTATGCTCGGTCAGTCAAATCCCTGCCGAGTCCGTCTTAGGGTCGAGTCAGAAACGTTCGCCCCATCTGAATCTATTCAGCGACCGGACGTAGGGTCACGATTCCCTGATGAGCCTCACGCCGCCGTCAGTGGCTTTGTTTTTGTCTGTTATCTGCCGTTTGGAAACCATGCCGGTGTGCTGGAGGTTTCCGGCGATGAGAGCGAGCAATGGCTTCCGCTTAAATCCATGATGATTCCGGTCAGCTCGCACCCGTTGATGGGGCAGTTCGAACCGGCCGGCTCTGATGGGCTAGTTTCCAAAACCGTGCGATTGGCGGGTTGGTGTTGGCATCCGGAGTTCACCATTGAACAGGTGACCGTGCTGATGGGGAATATCGCCGTCCCCGTAGATTTTGGCTTGGAACGTCCGGATGTCGCCGCCCGATTCCCTGAACATTCGGCGGCCCGATTCGCCGGTTTCATGACCAAGGAGAATCTACCGCGCGGAAGTGGGAAAATTCGCCTCCAGGTGACCACTGCATGTGGTCGCACCTATTTCCTTGATCCCGGGATGGAGGCTAAGCTGAAGGACGGAGCTTATCTGGCTCCATTGCCACCCCCGGATATGTGGAAAATACCACCGGCTGAATCGATGGAGTTTCACGAAGTAGGACCCCAACTCATCCTGCCGGGACCAGCGAATATTCTTTTCGTTCTTTTTGGCGATTTTACCTCAAACAGCGCTTACCACGTCACGGCCTTGGCCAATGCCCTAATCGGACTGGGGTATGACTGCATCGTGGCGGTTCCAGATCACGCCGAAACGATAGAATCTCAACCCACGGCGCGGTTTCTGGGGATTGAATTTTCCCAGCTCAAAAATATCAATCGCTTCTACAGCGATGGTAAGGGACCGACGGTCACGCACGTCTGGACGCCTCGAGAGTCGGTACGGCAATGTTGGCAGGAATTAAAATCCCAATTCACCACCGATCTCGTGATTCACTTGGAGGACAATGAAAAGGAGTTGCTCCGGGATCACCTCGAAATGTCTGAAATGGAAATCGAGAAATTAACCCCGGCGGAGCTGGACGCCAAGGTTCCATTGAGTCTCTCGCATCCCATTCGATCTCAGCGCTTCCTGAACGAAGCGAAAGGGGTGACTACCATCATCGAGACTCTTGCTCAGGATACGCCAACGGAGAAACCCTGTCTCACCTTTTGGCCAGCCGCGACCACTGACTTCAGGCCCCTAGAACGAAATCTTCAGCTTCGTCGAAAATTAGGCATACCGGACGAAGAGACCGTCGTATTCTATCATGGAAATGTGCATCGAGCCAACACGGCCGAGATGAACGAACTCTATCAGGCGATCGCCGAACTGAACGCCTCCGGAAAACCCACGTGGCTCATCCGGACCGGACGCGATCATGATGAGTTTAAAAAACTCACCCAAGGCCTCCTGACCGGGCGTTTGATCCATGTCGGCTTCGTCAAACGAGCGAAAGACTTACCCATCCTGATGAGTATGGCCGATGTATTCGTCCAACCGGGTTCGCCCGGAGCGTTCAACGATTATCGATTCCCGTCCAAACTTCCCGAGTTTTTTGCCATCG
>OJCR01000782.1_pt1 | contig 13378 bp, 9 predicted proteins | sample 1591611 | NCBI WGS metagenome assembly OJCR01 (sample SAMN05416815, study PRJEB24817) | seawater metagenome | isolation source: Sea water | place: Canada:Atlantic | collected 2013-07
AGATCAGCCTCGGTCTCGTGGGCTCGGAGATGTGTATAAGAGACAGGAACACGGCACGTCAGCAGGGAAATGATTGGGACGCGCTGGCCGAGCAGATGGGTGTCAGCAAGGTGGATCTGACCACCTTCTATCACTGGTTTGCCGCCTGCGACCGTACCGTCACCGTATTTTCCCAGGGCGTGAATCAGGCCCGCAACGGTTCTGATCAGGGCAACGCCATCATCAACGCCCACCTGGCCACCGGCCGGGTGGGCAAGCCCGGTGCCAGCCCGTTTTCCATCACCGGTCAGCCCAATGCCATGGGCGGTCGCGAAGTGGGGGGGTTAGCCAACCAGCTTGCCGTGCACCTGGATATCGATAATCCGGAACACCATGCCGCCGTGGCGGATTTCTGGCAGACCGAATCTCTGGCGAAAGAAAACGGCCTCACCGCTGTGGACCTGTTCAATGCGGTGGAAAGCGGTCAGGTAAAAGCGGTGTGGATCATGGCCACCAACCCGGTGGATTCCCTGCCAGAAGCGGACCGCGTGCGCCATGCACTGATGGCCTGCGACACCGTGGTGGTGTCCGACTGCGTGGCCAGCGGCGACACCCTGGCCTGTGCCGATATCCGTCTTCCCGCGCTGGGCTGGGGCGAAAAATCCGGCATGGTGACCAATTCCGAACGGTGCGTGTCCCGTCAGCGGCCTTTTGTGAAAGCGCCTGGCAACGCAAAAGGGGACTGGTGGATTGTTACCGAAGTGGCCCGTCGCATGGGCTACGCCTCCGCGTTTCCCTATCAGCACGAACACGAGATTTTTGCAGAGTACTCGGCGCTCACCGCATTGGCGGGCAGATTTGGCAAGCGGCTGGATATGACCGCTGCTGCGGACCTGAGCGCCGACCAGTATGAGCAGTGGCAGCCGCAACAGTGGCCGCTGCAAGGGGACCCTCGCTGCTTTGGTGACGGATGCTTCGCCACACCGAATGGTCGTGGTCGTTTTGTTGCCTGCGAGAATCCCAAGGTGCATCAGATCGGCGATGCCTTCCCGATCATTCTCAACAGCGGTCGTATTCGCGACCAGTGGCACACCATGACACGCACCGGTCGCGCCGGGCGTCTGTTTGCCCACCTGAGCGAACCCTTTGCGGCGTTGCACCCCAAGGACATTGAGCGTTACCGACTGAAGGAGGGCGGTTTCGTACGCCTTGCCAGCAAGGTCGGTGACGCCCTGGTGCGGGTAACCAGTGATGCGGGGCAACGCCCCGGCACTGCATTCATGCCCATGCACTGGACCGATCAGTTTTCTCGCCGTGCCCGGGTGGACGCCCTGGTGCCGGCACGTCTGGATCCGCATTCCGGCCAGCCGGCGTTCAAGCATACGCCGGTCAACGTCAGCGACTGGCAACCCCGCTGGCATGGCTGGTTGTTCACGGCGGCACCCCCTCCCGCCGTGGAGTACTGGGCCCGAGTTCCCGTTGATGCATTTTTGCAGACGGGCCAGGTACAACGTTATCGGCTGGCCGGTGATGCGGACCTAACCGAACAACAGCTTCACGACTGGATGCCCGAAGCCGCCCAGTGGCTGGCACTGAACGATCCCGCCAGCGGACACTTTCGACGTGCCGCCCTGGATAGCGAGGGCCGCCTGCTGGCCTGGCTGGCCATCGGCGAGGAGCTGCCGTTATGCGACGTGGAGTGGCTGGCGAACTGTTTCGCCGACGAGGCGGACACCCAGCACCTGGCGTTGCTCGCCGGGCAGCCTGTGGATGCCGGCCCGGATCTGGGGCCGGTTATTTGCAGTTGCTTCCAGGTACGCCAGAAGACCATCGAAGCGACAGTGGAAGAGGGCGCCGACAGCGTGGAGGCCATCGGTAAATGCTGCCAGGCCGGCACCAACTGCGGCTCCTGCATTCCGGAACTGCGTGGCTTGCTGGAAACCTGCAGCGTTTGACATAGGGGCGAGTTGCGAGGGGCGAGTTACGAGTTTCGAAAATCAAAACCGTGAAACAACAGATCGGATAGCTTTTCGCTTTTCGCAACTCGATCCTCGTAACTCGCCACTGTCTTTCCCCGGCGTCCTGTCACCTTGCCCGTATCCCGATCAGCGCTTAGTCTCGAAGCAACGGTTTCGATGCGACGCGACCCATGACAAACAACAAGAAAAATTATCCAGCATTAAGCTGGCAGGGCAGGGCCATCAATACGGTGGCCAGGGGCATGGTGAAGCCGGTGATCAGCCGGCTGAAATTTTCCCGCCGTTTCATGAAATTTTCCCAGCTGGGTTTCGACGCTGTCACGCTAGCATTGCCGGTGCCCTCCGACGTGCATATCTCACGGGCCCAGGTGGGCGGGGTACCGGGAGAATGGTTGATCACCGGGCGGCGGGTGCGCAGTAACCGGGTGGTGCTGTACTTCCACGGCGGCGCCTATTTTTTTGGCTCGCCTCGTTCCCATCGTGCCGTCACCTGGCGGCTCAGTCATTACTGCCGTGCCAAGGTGTTGGCGCTGGATTACCGGCAACCGCCGGACTGGGCTTACCCCGCCCCGCTGGAAGATGCGGTGCGGGCCTACAAGGCATTGCTGGACACCGGTTACAGCAGTGAGCATATCGTCTTTGCCGGAGATTCCGCCGGCGGCAACCTGGCGCTGGTCACCATGCTGCGGTTGCGGGAACTGAAACTGCCGTTGCCCTCATCGGCGGTGCTGATCAGCCCCTGGGGGGATCTGACCTGCTCTGGCGACAGCATCCGTGACAATGAAGACAAAGAGCCTCTGATTCCCCTGGGCGCACTGAAATTTGTCTCCGCGTCATACAGTCAGGGTTATGACCCGGCCTCTCCGATGATTTCACCGGTCTTTGCCGACTTCACCGGCCTGCCACCGTTGCTGGTGCAGGTGGGCAGCAACGAACTGCTTTACAGCGATGCGGAGCGTATTGCCGGGCAGGCAGAAAAAGCGGGCGTGGATTGCCAATTGCAGGTCTGGGATCGTATGCCCCATGTATTTCATGCCCTGGCGGCCTGGCTCCCCGAGGCCGGCCTGGCCCTGCAGGAAATCGGGGCCTTTGTGCATGGTCATCTCAGTGATCGCGATCGAGACAGTCATGTCCGCGCACGGGCAACCGTGGTTGGCAGGCTGGATTCCGCAGGCAAAGGGTAAATTGTTATCAAAAGTAGCCTTGATCGGAGTTCAGACACGGTTCCGTAACGCTGGCTACGCTTGATTACAGTTGGCCAACTTCCTTGATCTACAGCAGATTGCACATCCCTTCCATAGTCGCTGATGCCAGTCTCCGTTCGGAGACCATAACGACAAAGTACGATGGAGGGGTTCATCTTGGCTAATCAACTCAAACTTCTGGTAGGCAGCAGCGCCCTGGCGGCATTGCTGACGGCCTGTGGTGGTGGAGGCAGCAGCTCAGCGCCAGCCGACTCCGGCCCCACGGCCCGCGCCCTGCCTCCGGAAATCGCAGAGATCATCGACGATCAGAACGAGCTTACCGATGCCTTGTGTCCCGGTGTGTCCGGCGATGCCGGGGAAGACGGTTCCGTCGATCCGGAAGCCTGTCTGGATGAAAGCGAAGACGCTGCCGAGGAAGATACCGGCTACGAGCTTTCACTGAATCCGGTAGTCCAGCAGTTCTGCCCGGAAGCGGCGCAGGTATTCGATGCCACGCTGACTTTCAATGGTGAAATGCTGGATCAGGATTTCATCTACGATACCGATACTTCCTTTGATGGCTCCGCCACCTTCCCGGCGGCCTGTCTGCAGGAAGCGGCCGGCAACTTCCAGAACATCGGCGATATGATCGGTGGCTCCAACCCGTTGACCGAGCAACTGTGCCCGGAAGCGGCGGCGAATAGCCCGATTGATCCCGCAGCCTGCTTTACGGAAGCTGTTGGGGGCGGTGGCGACTTGCCCGGCGGTGATGGTGGTCTGCCAGGCTCTGACCAGCTGCTTGCTCAGCTTTGCCCGGAAACCGGCGAACAGGAGCTGGGTCCGGAAACGCCTATCAACTGTCTGAACGAAGCCAGCCGTGCCTACATGGACATCTACAACATGCTCACCGCCAGCAATGCGCTGACCGAGCAGATTTGTCCCGAAGATAATGCGGACGGCCGAATTGATCCCCCCCAGTGTTTTGCTGAAGCCCTGATGGGCGGTGGCATTCCAGGTGGTGGTGATGGCGGTGGCGGCGACGGTGGCAGCAATCCGTTCGCACCTGCCCTTGAGCAGTTCTGCCCGGAAACCGCTATGGCGGACCTCGGCCCATCCACCCCGATCGACTGCCTGGCGGAAGCTGGCGGTAACTTCCAGGATGTGCAGGACCTGCTGCTGGGCTCCAACCCGCTGACCGAGCAACTGTGCCCGGACGCAGCGGCGAACAGCCCGATTGATCCCGCAGCTTGCTTCGAAGAAGCGGCCGGTGGCTTTGCCCCGGGTGGCGGTGGTCTGCCAGGTGCTGACGGCAACCCGCTGGAGCCGGTTCTGGCGCAGTTCTGCCCGGAAACCTCCATGGCCGATCTGGGTCCGACCACTCCGATCGACTGTCTGACTGAAGCCGGTGGTAACTTCGGCGACGTGCAAGACCTGCTGCTGGGCTCCAACCCGCTGACCGAGCAACTGTGCCCGGAAGCAGCGGCTAACAGCCCGATTGATCCTGCAGCCTGCTTCGAAGAAGCAGCCGGTGGCTTTGCCCCGGGCGGTGGTGGTCTGCCAGGTGCTGACGGCAACCCGCTGGAGCCGGTATTGGCACAGTTCTGCCCGAACACCGCAGACGCGGACTTGGGTCCGACGACTCCGATTGACTGTTTGACCGAAGCCGGCGGCAATTTTGACGACGTGCAGGATCTGCTGCTGGGTTCCAACCCATTGACCGAGCAACTGTGCCCGGACGCAGCGGCTAACAGCCCGATTGATCCTGCAGCTTGCTTCGAAGAAGCAGCCGGAGGCTTTGCCCCGGGTGGCGGTGGTCTGCCGGGTGCTGATGGCAACCCGCTTGAGCCTCTGCTGGCGCAGTTCTGCCCCAATACTGCGGATGCGGACTTGGGACCGACCACTCCCTTTGACTGTCTGACTGAGGCGGGAAGCAACTTTGGTAACGTTGAGGAGCTGCTGTTGGGCTCCAATCCTCTGACCGAGGCGCTCTGTCCGGAAGCCTCTGCCAACCCGCCGATTGATCCTGCTGCCTGCTTTATGGAAGCGGCCGGTGGTGGCATGCCGGGTGGTGGCGATAACCCGCTTGCACCAGTGTTGGCCCAGTTCTGCCCCGAGACCGCTGACAGTGAGATTGGTCCTTCCACTCCCACTGATTGTCTGGCAGAAGCGGGTGCAGGCTTTGCGGCTCTGGAAGAGTTGCTGGGTCCGCTGAGCGAGCCGAACCCGCTTACCGAGCAGGTTTGCCCGGAAACCTCTGCCACGGGCAGCGTGGATCCGGCGACTTGTTTCATCGAGTCCCTGGATAACATTGAGTTTCTGGACATTCCCTTGTCAGACGAATGCTCTCTGTTGAACGGTACCAACGATGAAGGCGACGTTTCCCTGACCCTGGGTCTGGGCTGTCTGCTGGAAGAAGCGAGCGGTGCGGATGCGGAAGACAACCCGCTGACAGACCTGTTCGACACCTTGCTGGGCGGGCTGCTGTAATAGCGCAGGCCAACCAGAGATAAAAAAGCCCGGCCTTCGCGCCGGGCTTTTTTTATGGATCCTCCCTTGTAGGAGCGCCTCTCGAGGCGCGAACCGAGCGTAGCGTGGAGGGCGGACCTGCTTGCGAACGTGTCGCTGATACCGGTTCGCGCCTCGAGAGGCGCTCCTACAATGGATAAAAAACCCGGACACAAAAAAGCCGCCATCAAGGCGGCTTTTTCGTATCAGCCTGCGATCAGTCGTTGCGCTTGGGCAATACGTCATGCAGCTTGTCGGCCATGTCGCGAATGGCTTTCTCGGTGGTGTCCCAGGCGATGCAGCCATCGGTAATCGACACGCCGTATTCCAGGTCTTCCAGATTCTCAGGGAGCTTCTGGTTACCGAACTTCAGATGCGATTCCACCATCAAGCCAACAATGGATTGGTTGCCTTCCAGAATCTGGTTGGAAATGTTTTCCATCACCAGCGGCTGCAGGCTCGGGTCCTTGTTGGAATTGGAATGGGAGCAATCCACCATGATGTTGGTGGACACACCGGCTTTCTCCAGCGCTTGCTCGGCCAGCGCCACGGATACGGAATCGTAGTTCGGCTTGCCACCGCCGCCACGCAGTACCACGTGGCCGTACTGGTTGCCCTTGGTGGTGGTCAGCGCCACCCGGCCTTCCGGGTCGATGCCCAGGAAACGGTGCGGGTGCTTCACGCTGAGCATGGCATTCACCGCCACATCCAGGCTGCCGTCGGTGCCGTTCTTGAAGCCCACCGGGCTGGACAGGCCGGACGACATTTCCCGGTGAGTCTGGCTTTCGGTGGTGCGCGCGCCGATGGCGTTCCAGGCAATCAGATCCTGCACATACTGTGGCGTCGTCGGGTCCAGCGCCTCAGTGGCGGTAGGCAGACCCAGCTCGGCCACATCCAGCAGCAGCTTGCGGGCAATGTGCAGGCCGTCCTGCACCTTGAAGGAATCGTTCATGTAGGGGTCATTGATCAGCCCCTTCCAGCCCACGGTAGTACGGGGCTTTTCAAAATAGACGCGCAGCACCAGGTAGATGGTGTCCTTCACTTCCTCGGCCAGCGCCTTCAGCTTCTGCGCGTACTCCATGGCCGCCTTGGTGTCATGGATAGAGCAGGGGCCAATCACCACGAACAGACGGTGGTCATTGCGGTCGAGGATATTACGGATCGTCTCGCGGCCCTCAATCACGGTCTGCAGGGCATTGTCGGAAAGCGGCAGCTCTGCCTTCAGCGCATTGGGGGTGATCAACACTTCCTGTGAAGCGATATTGAGATCGTCTACCTGTTTATCGGTCATGATGGTCTTTACTACCTGTCGTTGCTGGAGGCCCCGGGCCCCGTTCTATGGCGGGCGGCTCTGGCTGACACTCCTTTTGTAGAGGTGAAGCAGTCTAGCGGAAACAGCGGGTTATAGAAATATGGGGCCGGGCGCTTTCGGAGCCTCCTGCCACCCCCAAACCCGTTGGGGCCTTGCTCGCAAGGCGAAGGGGGTGGGGCATTTCCAGACATTCGCCTTGCGAGCAAGGCTCCAACGGCCTTTTCAGAGTCACAGGCTGGTGATCAACGCCTCCACATACGCCGGCACCAGCTCCGTCGCCAGCCCATGTTTGTGCTCGGCAAAGGCGGTGAGCCGCTGGGAGGGCTCCAGATTCAGCTCCACCGTATGTGCTCCGTGGCGGTTGGCTTCTTCCACGAAGCCTGCCGCCGGGTATACATTGCCGCTGGTGCCGATGCTGATAAAGCGGTCGCAGCGGGCCAGGGCCTGGTAGATCCGCTCCATCTCCAGGGGCATTTCCCCGAACCACACCACATGGGGCCGCAGGCAGCCCTTGGCGCCGCAGAGCGGGCAGGGCAGGGCCGGGGTCAGCTCGCCGGTCACCTCCACCAGGCCGCCGGAGGCCTGGCAGCGGCCCTTGAGCAATTCGCCGTGCATGTGAATCAGGTTGCGGCTGCCGGCCCGTTCGTGCAGGTTGTCGATGTTCTGGGTCACCAGCAGCACCTGGCCGGCGGGAAAGGCCTGTTCCAGCTTCGCCAGCGCTTGGTGGGCCGCATTGGGCTTGATCGCGCCGCTGAGCAGCTGTTCACGGCGTTTGTTGTAGAAGGTCTGCACCAGGCTGGCATCACGCAAAAACGCCTCCGGCGTGGCCACATCTTCCACCCGGTGGTTCTCCCACAGCCCGTCTGCGGCGCGGAATGTCTTGATACCGGATTCCGCCGAGATTCCCGCGCCGGTAAGTATTACAATGTTTTCAGCCATTTATCCGTCCGATTAGTCAGGATTATTTGTTCCATGGATACCATTATCGACCTACAGGAAAACCTCCCGTTGCCCCGGCGCGGCAATGTCACACTGCTGCATTTTCACCAGGGCATGGTACTGCTGGTGGGGGAGGATGCCGTGGGCCTGTACCGCGACCGCGTGGCCATCGACGACCCCCTGGCCAATGGTGTCATCGGCTATGAAACCATTCCACCCTCCCTGCAACCGGACTGGCAGGATGACTGTGGCTTTGTGAACGAGCATCAATCCGGCTATGTGGGTCTCAACGGCGGTGGCGTGATTTTTATTCGCCCTGATGGCGTGGCGCTCTATCCCAGCGGCATGCATGCGTTGCAGAATCGGGACATGAGCTGGCTGATTCCCTTTCCGCCGCTTAATGCATAATTTGCCCGGCACCGGTGATCCCGGAGCCGGCTTCTGAAGGAGCTGTTCTGTTATGGCAGAAGAAACCACTCGCCTGCGTCTGCGCACCCTCACCGAGGACGATTACCCCGCGCTGGCGCTTCTCATGAACCAGGTCTACCACGACATCGGCGGTGCCTGGCCGGAAGAGACCATCAAGACCCTGATCCGCATTTTCCCGGACGGGCAGCTGGTGATCGAGGACAACGGCGAGCTGGTGGCCACCGCGCTGACCATCAAGGTGAAATACGACCGTTTCTCCAACCCGCATCGCTACGAAGATCTGATCACCGACGACAAGGTGCAGTCCCACGACAAGAAGGGCGATGCGCTCTACGGGCTGGATGTGTTCGTGGACAAGGAGTACCGGGGCTACCGCCTGGGCCGCCGGCTCTATGAAGCCCGCAAGGAACTGTGCCGCGAGGAAAACCTGCGCGCCATCCTTGCCGGTGGCCGACTGCCCGGCTATACCAACTATTCCGACCAGATGCCGGTCACCGAATATATCGAGCAGGTAGAAGCCCGCGCCATCTACGATCCTATCCTGTCGTTCCAGCTGTCCAACGGCTTCGACGTGAAACGTCTGATGAAGGCCTACCTGCCGGAAGACGAAGACTCCCACGGCTACGCCACCCTGTTGGAGTGGGACAACATCCTCTACGAGCCGGAAGACGACGACGCCGAATGGCCGCGCCGTACCGTGGTGCGCGTGGGCGTGGTGCAGCGCCGCATGCGCGCCGCCCGCGACGTGCAGGATCTGCTAAACCAGGTGGAATTCTTCATCGATGCCCTGTCTGACTACCGGGCCGACTTCGCCGTGCTGCCGGAATTCTTCAGCGCCCCCCTCATGGGCCTGCGCCCGGAACTGAACTCCGTGGAAGCAGTGCGCTTCCTGGCCAGCTTCACCGACGAAGTGCGCGATGCCCTGGCCGACATGGCAGTGAGCTACAACATCAACATCGTCGGTGGCTCCATGCCCGTCATCGAAGACGAAAAAGTCTACAACGTAGCCTACCTGATGCGCCGCGATGGTTCCGTGGAAGCCCAATACAAGATCCACATCACCCCCCACGAACGCCGCGACTGGGTCATCCAAGGCGGCAACAAGCTGCAGGTATTCGATACCGACGCGGGCAGGGTGGGCATCCTCATCTGCTACGACGTGGAATTCCCCGAACTGGGTCGCGTCCTGGCAGACGAAAAGATGGATATCCTCTTCGTGCCGTTCTGGACCGACACCAAAAACGGCTACCTGCGCGTACGCCACTGCGCCCAGGCCCGCGCCATCGAAAACGAATGCTACGTAGCCATCGCCGGTTCCGTGGGCAACCTGCCACGGGTGGATGCCGTGGATATCCAGTACGCCCAGTCCTCGGTGTTCTCCCCCAGCGACTTCTACTTCCCCCACGATGCCATCATCAGCGAATCGGTACCCAATACCGAAATGCTGATGTTCGCGGATGTGGACCTGGAAAAACTGAAACTGCTGCACCGGGAAGGCTCGGTGACCAACCTGCGCGATCGCCGCCACGATCTGTATAGCCTGGATTGGAAAAATAAGGGCTGAACCCCACCAGGGCAGGGCCGTCCGGCCCTGCCTGTTTCCTTTGTTTCTGTAGGAACGCAGCGTAGCGAAGTAACGCACGTAGTGCGGCCCGGAGGGTGAGCGAAGCGAATACGCCTCTCGAGGCGCGAACACCCTTTCAAAATCCCACCTTCGTCAGAAAACTTCGCTCAAACGGGTATAAAAACCTGCTCCCCATCGCTTGATCAGAAAACGATGCCTTCCTCATATCACAGCTGCTCGGAAAGGGTGCCGTTGTAACCCGTTGAGATTTCTGGTTTTATCGGTCGGTATATAGGTTTGATAAATGTGATAGGAAGCCGGCACGTTCATTGGATATTCGAGCGGGTTTCTAATACCTGTTAGCTTCACGGAGAACCCTCAGTGAATGAAGTAGATGAGAAATACCATGGCCTTGCAAGAGACGCTCTTTTCAAGAGCCTTCATGATTGCCAGATTCAAGACGATGTGTCTTTGAAAGTCGAGAAATCGGAGATAATGAAAGCATTTGATTACTCTGGAAGTATTCTTAGGAGAAAATCGGGTGACGATCATTATCGATTAATGGCCGAAACTGTGTTTGAGACCTGCATAAGGCTAGCGCGATGTCTATTTTTCCCAATGGAGGCAAGAACTATAATCCTACGAGGAAAGCAGTACTCAATCACTGCGGAGCAGCAGCTAGAGGTCATGAGGCGGAACCTAAAAGAACTAGAGCAATATGAAAGCTAACAAGGCGCACCATTCGCCGCCGCAAGCGGCGGCAGGACGCTCGCAAGCTCGCGCCTTTGTGCGCGGCGTTATTGACTAGTTCCGGAAGCATATTTTATGGCTCGATTTCGAAAAATACATGATATACCACCAACGATTTGGACGAAGGAAAGTTTGGTCGAGCTAGCCCATATTGCCCATGAAGGAGTCAGCTCTAGAGATGAATATAATCAGTTTACTCTTTCATTTGGTGATGCCGATTATACTGAGAGCTCAATAGAGTCGGCATTTGAATCCTTGGGAAATAAAGAAGTAGATTCTATTGATTTTAAGGTCATGGGGTGGAATGAAAATAACGAAATTGAGAATAGTCTTTCTGTTTCTATGGATTCAAGAGTCTCACAGTTTCAAATTTCCTCTACAGATGAAATATGGTTTCTCGGTAGGGTTGAGCAATTGAATGCGTTATTCATATCACAAAAACCTTGGTATTCGTTTCTAAGCTTGAAATTTCCTCAAATAGCAGGCTCGGTTCAAGGTGTTTCATTCGTAGGCGCGCTATTGTTGCTAGGTATTCAGTCGTGGTATTTTGCAGCATTTCTATTAATTATAAATTTCATGTTCGGAAGGGCATTTAAATACTACCAAGATGGGCGACTTTTCCCTAAGACACACTTTTTTATTAATAGGCCTAACAAAAAAACCTCCAATGAATCGATTACGTTAGTGCTCTCATTTTTGGTTGCTATCGCTACCATTTTAGGGGTTGGGTTGCAAATTTGGTCACTGACAAGTCAATAACAATCCATTGTAATTGACTTGGAAAAGCCCCTCGCAATTAAATAGGGGCGTTAGACTTTTTAGGAGGAGGGGTTTTGGGCGGTGAAGAAGAAAAAATTATAGTCCACTGCGGTGAATGTAATCGAAACACTAATCATTACGTCATAGCTAAACGAGAGGTCACATCTCACTCTGAGGAAGACTTTTATTGGGGCCGGGAGCACTATTTCTGTCAATGCGCTGGCTGCGATTCATTCTGTTACGCTGTTTCAAGCTGGTGCGAAGAGGATTGGAATCCACATACTGGAGACATGGACTATAGTTGGAGTACGTTTCCTCGCTCGAGAGGGGAAAGGCTTCCTATTGCCGATGTATGGAGCCTTCCTATAAAAATTCGGACGATCTATCTCGAAATTGTAGAGGCGGTAAACACAAAACTTCCCGTACTGTCAGCCATAGGCCTCCGAGCGTTGATCGAGGCTCTCTGCAAAGATAAGGGCGTAACCGGATCAAATCTTGAGAAGCTAATTGATGGTCTTGCTACAAATGGCATCTTGTCTGACTCGCAATCAAAGATCCTTCATAGCCATAGATTCCTTGGAAATGTGGCTGCGCACGAAATTCAGTCAGCCAAACCTAAGGAAGTGTTGGCGGCTTTGGAAATCGCTGAAGCTACATTGAGAACAATATATGTTTTGCCTGGGCTATCTGATCAAATTAAGACAGGAAGGAAAAGGCCTAACAAATAGCAGCAGGCGACCTTCGGTGGTTGTGGTGGGCGTTATGCCGAATGGAAATTGAGCGATTAAAGGAAAACCGATGCCTACACTCCCTCAATTGGATGTAAAGACTAATTCTAACCATTCACCACACGTCGTTATCCTTGGTGCTGGGGCTAGCTTGGCGGCTTTTCCAAATGGTGATAAAAACGGGCGCAAGTTGCCATTAATGAATAATCTGGTTGAGGTCATTGGTCTCGAGTCGCTTTTTGAGGAATACGGGCTGAAATATGAAGGCGAAAATTTCGAGGCGACCTATGATGCTCTGGTTTTCAGTGGGGAGTACCCTGATCTCGTTAACGAGATAGAATTGGCAGTAGAGAACTACTTTAGCGAAATGGAGCTGCCCGATGAAGCCACGCTGTATGACTATCTAATTTTGGGTCTCCGTGGTAAAGACATCATCGCTACTTTTAATTGGGACCCGTTTCTCGCGCAAGCGTTCCAGAGGAATATGAATGTTATCGGTTATGAACAAATGCCCCAGATGGTGTTTCTTCATGGAAATGTCGCGATAGGTATCTGTTATTCGTGTAAAACTAAGGGATGGCGATTCAACGGTTGCGATAAGTGTGGTAATCAGTTGCAGCCCTCAAAACTTCTATATCCGGTCAGTCAAAAAAACTATTCCGAAGATGAGTTTATAAGCTCTGAGTGGGAAAACTTACAGAACCATATTAAGCACGCGTATTTTATTACAGTGTTCGGGTATAGCGCGCCAGTAACAGATGCTGAAGCAAGAAAGCTGATGCTGAACGTTTGGGCAGAGAATACAACCAGAGATCTTGCACAAATTGACCTTGTTGACATCAAGCAAAGAGAAGAGGTCAAGGATAGTTGGCAGGACTTTATTGTAAGAGAAAATTATGCAATTCAAGCTGATTTCTTTAATGCGTACCTTTCCATTCACCCGAGGCGAAGCTGTGATGCTCTCGCGATGGCAACGCTTCAGCAGCGACCATGGACAGACAACAATTTTCCTAAAGGTCTGTCTTTAGAACAGTTGCAAGAATGGGTAAGACCATTGGTAGATGAAGAAAAAGATGGTCGTCTTTCGGGTAAGCCCTGTGGAGAAGAAAAGTGAGAGCTTGGCGCAAAAAACGGGGGGTACGAGGGTCAGGTCTTGCCCCGTGCCTTAAATTCTGAGGAGAGACAATGAACCCCAACCTGATCAGAAACGGTTTTATCGCTGTCTCTTATACACATCTGACGCTGCCGAC
>OJCR01000793.1_pt1 | contig 13230 bp, 9 predicted proteins | sample 1591611 | NCBI WGS metagenome assembly OJCR01 (sample SAMN05416815, study PRJEB24817) | seawater metagenome | isolation source: Sea water | place: Canada:Atlantic | collected 2013-07
GTAAGGAGTCGTCGGCAGCGTCAGATGTGTATAAGAGACAGGTTCTCTTCATCTCGCATGCGGGCACTGCAAGTTGAGATGCCCAAAATGATTCCCGGGAACTGCTCGACTGCGGGGTCGAATTGGTTAGTAAGTTCTCCATCGCTCTCTTCAAAAATCTGGGGCGGACTAATCGTCAAGAATGGACCCGTGTTTTCATCGCTGATGCTGCTGGCGGGAGTTCGTAATGCATCAATTTTCGCTTGCTCCTCTGCAAGAGCACGTTCGTAAGCGACGCGGGCACGACGGTAACCCCACCCAGAATTGGGGAATTGTTCACGGTCGGGTGCGAACCCATCTTCTCGCAGCTGGAAATGAACTTGTGACTGATTTTTCGGGTGTAGCAGGTAACGTCCAAAATGGCTGACGTTGTCATACGTTTCTGGATCAAGGCCGACAAAATTTACATGTCGGGTAATCAGCTGCCCATTGAAATCTATTCCGAGCATCGCAGGAACATGCACACTGGCAGAGGATCCGACGACCTCGTCGCCGCATACCTTCATAATCTCTTCAAGGTTTCCCTCAGGGTCAGGCATGCCCCCACTGGTGTGACATTCGATCAAAATGTCGGATGCCAGACCGTGTAGACGTTCATGCATCTCGGCAGAAAAACCCGCCATGACGCTATTCACGACGATCAATGTTGCAACACCAAGCGTCACACTGATGATCGATGCGAGCGCAATGTAGCGTGTTCGCAAATAGCGAAAACAAAGCAGCCAGCGATACATATACCGTTCCTTGGATTCAATCGATTGAGGCACATCCGTGTGCTTCCTTCATGACTGTCGACGAGTCTAGGAAAGTCAGTAACCGGGCGTAAACGGCAATCGGGCTCCCATTTGAGCTGATTTCAGTACTCAAGCAGGTTTCGTACCCGGTAGATAGAACGGCTGGTGGGTAAACCAAGTCCGTTGATCCTGCTTGTGACGTCATTCGCTCGCTGCGAATGAAAATACTGTTTGCGGGCATTCCAGCGTTAGGAACTCGCCCCTTCAGGACGCAAAAGTGGAAAGAGAATCACATCCCGAATCGACTTTTTTCCCGTCAATAGCATGACAAGGCGGTCGATTCCGAGTCCCAAGCCACCCGCCGGCGGCATCGCATAACGCAACGCTCGTACGAAGTCATGGTCCATTTTGGCCATCGAATCCTCTTCGTCCTGACCTTCAAGCTGTGTCTTGAAAAGCTCTTCCTGAAGATCGGGGTCGTTTAGTTCGGTGTACGCGTTGGCTAGTTCCATTCCAAGAATAAATAACTCAAATCGCTCGGCTATCGCGGGATTTCCTTGTTTGCGTTTGGTCAATGGGCAAATGCTAGCGGGGTAGTCAATGACGAAGATAGGGCCCGCCAAAGTGTCCTCAACCTTCTCTTCAAAGATCTCATTGCGAATCACATCAGGGTGTTTACCCGCCGTGGCAAGATGCAGCGTTTGGGCGTACTCGAGGACGGCCTCATCGTCAGACGGATCCACACCTGTCGCTTTGCTGAACAAGTCTGCGTAGGTTGCTCGTTGGAACGGTGGTGTAAAGTCAATTGTCTTGCCATCAAACTCACGGTGGTATCCACCACCAATCGCATCAATGGCGTCAATGATCAACTTTTCGGTGAGATCCATCATTGACTGGTAGTCGCCGTACGCTTGATAGCATTCCAGCATTGTAAATTCCGGATTGTGTCTTGGACTGATACCCTCGTTGCGGTAGACACGACCTACCTCGTAGACACGTTCCATCCCTCCCACCATCAGTCGTTTGAGGTGCAGTTCCAATGCGATACGCATGGTCAGCGGCATATCGAGCGCGTTGTGATGCGTGGCAAACGGGCGTGCTGCAGCGCCACCAGCGACAGTATGCAGAGTTGGTCCTTCCACTTCACAAAAGCCATCATTATCCAACGTATGGCGAATTGATTTGACGATTTTGGTGCGATCAAGAAATGTCTGCATTACCCCGTCGTTGAAAGCGAGGTCAGCGTACCGCATTCGTTGTCGCAGATCGGTATTCGTGAGACCGGCATGCTTGTCTGGGGCCGGTTCGAGCATCTTGGCGTGGAAGAAAATCTTGTGTGCGAATACGGTCAGTTCACCGGTATTTGTCTTTCCGAGTCTCCCTTCCGCAGCGACCAAATCACCAAGGTCGAACAGCTTGGCGACAGCGAAATCGTCGTCGCCTACTTGGTTTTTACCAACGAAGATTTGGATTTCCCCGGTCCAGTCACGCAATGTCAGAAAAATCAATTTTCCCTTGTCTCGCGACAGCATGATCCGCCCTGCTACTCGGACGGTGGGGCCAGTTTGTTCGCCGGGCCCGTTCTCAGATTTCCACTGACGAAAGTCGAAACCATCTGTTGCCAGATCTGGCAAGGCAATGATGTCACCATCTTCCCGAGTCCATTGGATTTCGGATTGCCGATTCTGGCATTCAGAAATCAGCGAGCGGTCATCGAACCGACTACCCCAAGGATCGAGCCCAAGTTCCTCGATCTGACGCATCTTTTCGCGTCTCGCAACACGTGGATCCTTGGCGTCATTTTCGTTCGAATTCGTCTGTTCATTCATTGCTATTCAAAACTTAGGCGGCAGGCCGAGTTGCAGGATATTATCCGCTATCAAGTCATCACCCCGAACGGTGATTTGATTTAGGGTGATTTGATATAGGGATGGGGTTGATGTGGTTTCTGGGCTGAATTGTCCGTCTACCTTGCGGTTTTCGCAACCATGAGACATTCAGGAAGCGATTTCTGACCCTTCACCCCTTCTCTGCCCTTCCCTGCCCTTTTTAAACCTAATGCCGTGGCTGACGGGGTTTCTATTTGGCGGGAGTTTTCTACGCCAGCCTCAGGATTTTTCCATCAGAGACGCGTGCCTTAGCCAATTTGAGAAGGCTTGAGGCTCACAGTTCGCAGGTTGGTCCGCGGCAGAAATCGTTCTGGATTACATGGAAATTGCAAAAGCAACTCTTGACCTATGGTGAATTTTTTTTGTAACAACCCACGAGCTCAGTCCATCCACGAGGATCCTATCCCCATGTTTAAACGATTGTTATTTGCGTTTTTGATCACTTTGCTTCCAACATTTGCGATTGCCGACGAAGTCGTTCGCTACCAACTCGCGGAGTGGAAGGCCAAGCATATTCATGATGCCAAAAAGGCAGACACGATCATGCAAACGCTTAAAAAGCTTGGGTGTGAACTCAAGAAGAATCAGCACAATGGCCACATTGACGTTAAATACCGTTGCGTGAAATGGCATGAACTGAAGCTCAATAGTCACGACGATGCACACAAATGGGAAAAGTGGCTCAAAGAGTTCAACTTCAAAACAGAGCACAAGCATTGAGTTTACCAATTCCCAATCTGGCCCTCGTCCATGGTGCGACGCAGATTGCCACACGTGTGGCAGGACGCGTGGGAAAGGCGATGGGATTCGATGAAGTGCTTCGCGGAGGTGCCGCTGCGCAGGTCGATTCAGCTGAACAGGGGCTTGCAGCCGATAAGGCTGACGCGGTCCCCAGTATCAGCGATTTGCATGCCCGAATTAGCAGTCGGATTCGAAGTCTGATGAAAGATGCGGGCATGGCAGTGAGTGGAGCCTTGGAAATTCGCTTTGATTCCCGACAAAACTTGAGTGTCGAAAATCCACATCCAAGTGGAGCTGGAATCGAGGAATTATTGAACCGAGACTCAAATTTGAAGCAGGATTTCGAAAGTCTGGCAAGACTGACAGCAAGAAATGATTTTTCAATCGACTTGACGAGTCACGGTCCGGTAGCCAACATGTCTTTCCCCGGAGGATATCCGAATTGGTGAGGAGGTTGATTCGAAATCAATTGCCCCGCAAGGGGTTGCGGGTTCGAGTCCCGTGTCCTCCGCTTAACGAAATGCACCCCCGTAAACACTTGTTTTCGGGGGTGTTTTTGGTTGTCTGGAAAATGGTGGGACGCGGTATTAGAATCACTGCTGCATTTAATCTGGTCACCACGAAACTTTTTGACCGTGTTGTGCCGCGGTTTCTTCTGCCTGCGATTTCACAGGGTGCCAACGGTTTCACAGGGTGTTGTTTTCTAAGATGCTTTCGTAGTCCCGTGTGTTAAGCAATATTAACGTGTGAGTCATTCCGGGGCCTGGTTTCACTTGTTCTTGCCGCTAATTGTCGAATCTGGATGGTGCCACACCTCGGGTTCTTTCAGTTTTTCCGAAAGTGTTACAAACGGCAGACTCTACAGAAAATTCAAGAAGATGGTGAGCGATCGCCGGATCACGACGACCTCTGTCTTTCGGATCGCTACTCAAAGCCTCCACAAGCCAGCAAAAAACTTCGGATTACCACCGCTACTTTGCTTGAAAGACTCGCCGCTGAGATGCCGTTCCCTTAAGGCATGCATCCTGACGTTTATCAGTCTGGGCAAGGCTTGGTGTTACAGCCTTGGCGCGAGCAGCAACGAATTTGGAGGCTGTCAAGCGAAATTCGTCTGCCGAGAAAACAGTGATTACAGTCACCTCCCAACTACGAATCGCTTTGAAATTGTTGAGGAACCGCTGCGTTTTTATGAAGACCAAACGCGTTCTTTGGAATCAGACGAATCATTTTCAGAGCTCATCAAACCTGAGAGTGATGGCTTCACCTTCATTGATAGCGACAAGTATCGTCTGCTGGGCAATGAGTGGCTCAATCCATTCAGTCTTGCGGGTTTTTTCTTCGCAGTTCCTGGGACGACTTACCGCATGTCCCACATTTGTGTCGAATCACTTGCGATGGGCATGGTTCCTGTTCTTGAATATGCCAGTGTTTTTAGGTCAGCACTTACTGGCGGGTTCAATTGCCTGACTTATCAAGGCAAAGAAGGCTTTCGTCGTACCTTGAAACGCTTGCAAAATTGGGGGCTTAGGAAATCCAAAGCTTCAGCAAAGACGCGGCAGAGTAGTACGCTAAGTACCTCGGCCCAAGAGAACTTGCCGAACGCTTGATGAAACCCGAACTATCCAAATTGCATCTCCACACGCATCTGGCAAAGCCTGCTGTTAAGCTTGATTTCACAGTGCAATGATCGGTTTCAACTGTTGGATACTGCGTGCTTGTTCGGCATCGGGATGATGATCTTGACGAACCCTGCCTCGAGCTGCAGATTGGCAAAAGTGAACTGAACGTGTTTGTTTCACAAAAGAGGCATTGGTCGTAAGTTTGAATTTCAGCCGAGTGGGCTCACGAGGGATCTCGCTTTTCTGACTGAAGGATTAAGTTGCACTGTGATTGTTGCTGGTGACGCCGGAATCCGCGAGACAGTTTCTCGTCACTGTGAAAGATGAGGTTCAGGCTTGAGCATTGTATCGTGTCGACTGCCGTCAATCGTTCTCTGTTTGCTCGATCAGAGCCTGACGTAGACGAGTCGCTTCGGATTGTGCGAAGCCTTCGTCATCGTGGTCAATCAACCAGTCAAGGTCTTGGATTGCTGCCGCTTTACGCCCCGTCATCATTCGGATCTGGGATCGCATCCTTCGTGCAAGAATCGAATCGGGTTCAATGGCGACAGAAGCTTCGCAGTATCGATTGATCGCTTCAGCATCTTGATCGTTGCTGGCAACGCTGATCAGATTTCCCAGCACACGGTTCAGGATTTCAATCGGGCTTTGCGCACGTAGGTCATCAGGGGTGATTGGGCGATTATTCCGATTGGCAACAATGTTTTCGGCATCGTTCATGGTCAAAAATTTACCACGTTCAAAAACATCAATCAGTTGCTGATTGTTATTGTTAACAATGTGCCTTGCAACAAAATGGCCGGGTAGTCCTACACCCTCGATACTGAGTCCGATTCGTTGACCTAGTTCCATGTAGAGAATCGAAAGCGTGATGGGGAGGCCTTCGCGATCATCAATCACACGGTTGAGGTGACTGTTTGCAGGATGGTAGTACTCGGCATGGCCACCATGAAAACCGTTCTCCTCGAAGAGGTATTCGTGCAATGACTTGCGTTTCGATTTTGGGGTCGCGTTCTTCTGAAATTTGACGGAGATCTCCCGTCCCATTTCATCGACTCGTGCCATGTAGGCATCAATGTCGATGTCAGGGTCATCAAGCCTGGCAATCAATAGTGAGCCACGCAGCAGCATGTTGTCTGGGCTCCGGCGGGCCAATTCGGCAAGTTCGCGTGTGACAGGGGCAATGGTGACATCCGAGGCGAGACGCCGCAGTTCATCTGCCTGCTTTTCGATCTTCGCCACCCTTTGTTTGATCTTCAGGTTGGTTGCTTCGTTAGATTCGCCGAGATCTATAATGTCTGCTGGCGTAAGTTCACGCAGTTTTGACGGTTGGGAAAAAATTTCGCTTATCAATGCTTCTGCCCGCTTCGTCATCGGAGGGACTCTGAGATCAGTACCGATTTCAAAGTTTTTGAAATCAGGCTTGGTGTCTCGGAATTTAACAAGGCCAGATTTTCCCGAAGTCAGTTGTGTGTCGTTGGATTCGATTACCAAGTGACCGTTGACGAAGCACTTTAGTTTGCCAGGTTCGACGTGGACTCGCAGTCGATTCCAGTCACCAGGCAGATAGTGTTTGGTGCGAACTTCCTCAAGGACCTCCCACGAATAAACAGATGGTCCTTTGAAGCAGGTTAGCCTGAGTTGCCCATTACTTGGGTAGAAAGCGTAGTGTCGATTTTCGCCATCTGAGTAAAAGGCGATTCCAGCAGCACCCGATTCCTGATCTAGCCGAACATGTACTGCAATTTCAAAAAAAGTGTCAGGCGTTGCCGGTTTCGCAAGGCAAAGCGCGCGACCACCAAATCCTGATCCGGCACCACGAGCCATGATCATTCCGCCACGTTGATTCCAGGTGGCATTGAAAACTGAGAGCCATTTCTTTTCGTTCACCAGCCCCAGATTAATCCATCTTTCATAGACAACTGGGTTTGACGTTTCACGCAGGGCGTCTAATTGACTGATCGGGATTGCGAATCCCAGATTGTCATCGATGGCAGATTTCATGTTGATGATGCCAATCACTTTGCCCTCGATGTTGATCAACGGGCCACCACTGTTGCCGGGCTGGGTTGGCATCGCCAACTGGATCATTTTTCGACCTTCAATTTCTTGCATGGCAGATATGATCCCGGTGACAACACTGTCGCGCATTCCAAGCGGATTGCCGAACGCAAGAACACGAGAACCCTGTGAAGGAAGAGAGTTATTTGCAAGTTCGAGTGCAGGGAGTTTCTCTTTGCCGATATCGACTCGTAACAACGCAAGGTCACTGGTGCGATCTGATGACTCGACTGCTAGTACCGGCAAGACGCGGCCAGAGGATAATTCAACAGTAAAGGGTCGACCTTCTGTGATCACATGAAAGTTGGTGGCAATCAAACCGGTCGCGTCGATGACAAATCCTGTTCCGATACCAATCTGTTGTCCGTCTCGTCCGTTGACCCGGATGGTGGCAACCGATGGCGTCACTGTTTGAATCAGATTTTTCAGGACTTGCGGTTTGACCAAGTCATTGGGTTCGTCAGCGAGGGTCGGGATCGCGACGATGCTCAGTAGCAATGCAAACGGGAAGGCAGGTTGCATTTTATTTCCTCAAGGTGGCTTCCGCATTGCGGGGCTTTATCTGTCTTTTAATCACTCAATCATAGCTGCAATGCATCTTTGGTCCTGACACATTACAGTGGTGATTGTAGTCGTGGGCGAGGCATTGAATTAAATTACCGAAGACCGCACCGTTTTCGTTGCATCATGTTTGGTAGAGGCCGGGACATGACGTCACGACTTCGCCCTATCCTCAGACATTCTACCTCTTTTGTTCTTAATGTTGGTGACAGTCATGATTCGCTTTTTACTCGTTGCGGTTTCGTTTGCAGGTTCGCTGTTCTGTGCAGAGCGTTCTGATGCAGCCGAAGGGAAACACCCAAATTTGCTTTTTGTGCTTGTCGACGACCTCGGGTACATGGACATCGGAGCCAACAATCCCGCAACTTTTTACGAAACGCCGAACATTGACGCACTGGCGAATTCAGGGATGCGGTTCACCAATGGTTATGCCGCCAATCCTGTATGTTCGCCGACGAGGTACAGCATTCTGACCGGGAAATATCCGAGCCGTGTGGATGCAACTAATTTTTTTGCAGGCAATCGTGGAGGGCGTTTTTTGCCCGCCGTTCTCAATGATCGCATGCCCTTGGATGAATGGACATTGGCAGAAGCCGTGAAGGCATCGGGTTACTCGACATTTTTCGCAGGGAAATGGCACCTCGGGCCCACGGAGGAATTTTGGCCTGTACATCAGGGATTCGATGTGAATGCTGGGGGCCATCGGGCGGGTGGTCCGTTCAAGGCCGGTAAGTATTTCTCTCCATATGCGAATCCGAGGTTGCAGGACGGTCCTAAGGGGGAGCATTTGACTGCAAGACTTGCTGATGAAACTGTCACATTCATCCGAGAGCACAAGGAACAACCATTCCTTGCCTATCTTTCGTTTTACTCCGTCCACACACCACTGATGGCACCGCGTGATCTGGTTGCGAAGTATCAAAACAAGGCCAAGCGTTTAGGTTTGTCTGAGGCAGACGTGTTTAGTGACGAAGAGCAGGTATGGCCCAATGCCCAGAAACGTAAAGTCCGCTCGTTGCAGACACATGCCACCTATGCGGCAATGGTTGAGTCAATGGATAAGGCCGTTGGGAAGGTGTTGACCACTCTGGATGAGTTGGGATTGGCAGAGAATACGATTGTGTGTTTAACCAGTGATAATGGTGGACTCTCTACGTCAGAAGGCTCGCCGACAAGTAACTTGCCTTTGCGTGGTGGCAAAGGTTGGCTGTACGAAGGTGGAATCAGAGAAGCGTTCATGATCCGTGCCCCAGGTGTCACCAAACCGGGGACTACCTGTGATGTACCGGTAATGAGCATCGATTTCTATCCAACGCTGATTGAGTTGTGTGGGATACCAGCGGTCAACCAAACACAACTTGACGGTGAGAGCCTCGTTTCCTTGCTGAGTGGTGGTAACGAAACAAAACGCACGTCACTCTTTTGGCATTATCCCCACTACAGCAATCAGGGCGGTTTTCCAGGAGGTGCAGTTCGGTCTGGGAATTGGAAGTTGGTCGAACGCTATGAGGATGGGCGAAAACACCTCTATCATCTCGGAGATGACATTGGTGAACGTAATGATGTCGCTGACAAGCATCCTGAACTCGTTCAGCGGATGATCTCTGACCTTCATTCGTGGTATCAGGAAGTGGATGCGAAATTTCTGCGGTCAAAGCCCAATGGGCCACAAGCATGGGTGCCAGGTCATTAGTCTTCTGCTGATCGTTGTTGCGAATGCGGAAGATGCAATTCGCAAGACGCTGGGTGATCTTGGGGTGGTGAGAAGTTGTTCAGGGTCGCTGACACGCCTGTACTGATCTGCTGAATGGTGGACTGCATTACTTTCGAAGCTGTTCAAGGCTGAGTGCAGGATGCGATTTGTTGGGCGTTGCCTGTTAGCGTCGCCGGACAAGGCTGTTTGACTGAGCCGTTCAGGCTGTGTAATCGGTAAAGTCGCTGCCGAGTCTAGGGGCTGTAACGTTTTCTCGGGATCTACCGTTCCGTTTCGTTGTTCGGTTGTTCCAGTTGTGTCGTGTGATCGGCCGATACCGAACATAACGCACCGTGCAGACGGTCCGGTTATCCAGATTGTCTGGTATAGCGGATTGCGTGGTAAACCAAGGCTTAATTCCATGCGACTCCGCATACCCAAAACGTTCTGTCAGCAGCATTCGGGCAGTCACAAACATCACGGTTGTTTTTCCATATCACATCGAGTGCTTCGGGCGCGGCGGTACGCCGCTGCGGTTGCCTTCGTCGCTGTTTTCATGGTTTCAACGATAACGGGTTGCTCCATTGCGCGTCTTATCCCGGATGGAAAGCACGATACAAAAAAGTCGTATCATGCAAACCATGGTTTGAGTATTCAGTACCCAGAAGTGAAGCAGTGTGAAACGCCAACTCTCTTGAAGGCACAGCAGACGACGGTTCCATTGACGATGCAGGATCCGGCTGATCTTCCAACTTTGGATTTGTCGTTGCAGGATGCAGTCAATTTGGCAGTAACTTCGAGTCCGGTTTTACGCACTGTGGGTGCATCTCAGGACGTGCGGGTTGCAGTCCAAGGAGTAGCGACTGTCTACGATCCGGCAATCACAGCTTCGTCACCACAGTTTGGCACAGAAGCCGCCTTGTCAGCTTTTGATGCCCAATACGCACAGCAGCTATTTTGGTCGTCAGTTGATCGCCCTAACAATGTCGCGCCCAACGGCGTTACCGCTGCTTTTACTCCCACGGTTTCATTGGCAAAGAATGCTGCTTTCAATGCAGAGCTTTCGAAGACAACTGCGACGGGCGGCAGTTATGCATTGCGGCACATTGTTAACTACTCGCGAACAAATCAACCCTTTCGAGCTTTCACAAGTGCATTTGATGGCTGGGTGGAAGCCGAGTGGCGTCAACCGTTGGCACAAGGGGCTGGCTCAACTTATAACCGTATTGCGGGCCCGGGATCTGTCCCCGGACAGTACAACGGAGTTCTGATTGCGCGAGTCAATGAAGATTTGTCTTTGGTTGACTTTGAGACGTCAGTCATCCAATTGGTCACTGATGTAGAGCAAAAATATTGGGACTTGGTGACTGCGTATCGTAGGCTAGATACAGCAGTACGTGGCCGCGAATTGGCCCGCCGAACTTGGGAGTACAACAAGAAACGTTTCGAAGTCGGTGCGGGACGCCTCGATGATGAAGCGCAGGCTAGATCCCAGTATTACAATTTCGAGGCTCAGGTACAGGCAGAGTTGGCCGGTCCAAACGGCCTCTATCAGACAGAGCAAGACCTGCGATACATGGTTGGCATGGTTGCCACCGATGGTCGTCTGCTGCGGCCCACTACGGAGCCGATTGATGTACGTGTGGTGTTCGATTGGGAGAGCGCACTTGCGCAGGCGTTAGAACGCCGAGCAGAAATACGCAGACAGAAATTTCAGGTGAAACGTCGAGATATGGAGCTGGTTGCCGCGCGACTCAATTACAAGCCAAGAGTGGATTTCGTTAGCCAATATCGCTGGTACGGTCTGGGGAATCACTTGATTGGCAGTAAAGATGCTGCCCTTGATAATATGTATGGTGAGATTACCGGTGGTAATTATCAGGAATGGCAGGCGGGTGTGGATTTGCGATTTCCTGTCGGACTCCGGACAGCTGGGCTCGCTATCGCGAACGCCAAACTCAACGTAAAACGTGAGCGTGCTGTCCTTGCGGAAACCGAGTTTCTAATCAGTCATAATCTTTCGAAGGCGGCGAGACAGGTAACGACTACTCATGAACTACTGGAAACCAATTATGATCGGCTGATCGCCGACCTGAACCAAGTCGACGTTCTTGATACTCGTTACCGAATCGGCTCCGACAATATACGTGACCTGCTCCTTGCACAGCGGCAATTGGTTAACAGTGCAACGGAGTTCTACAGTTCGCTGTCGAGGTATAATTTGGCGATCCGAGATTTTCATCGAGAGAAGGGGTCGTTGCTGGCTTACAACAATGTACAACTCGCTGAGGGGCCGTGGGCGAAGGGTGCTGAGTATGATGCTTATCGCACCGGGCGTTTTTTGAGGCCAAGTGTATTCCCAGCGGCGAAGAGTGTTCCCGCTCCCGTCACCAATGGTCCCTTCAATCCCTCTGCGGCTCAAAATACTTCCCTCCCTGTTCGTGCTGACGCCGAAGCGAAGCAGCAGATGCCGGTTCTAACGGAGGTGGATGGTGAAAATCGGTCAGAACCGTTGCCAACAGGTGGCCGGTAGCTTGAGGATAATGAGTAGTCGAAACCAAAAATGCTCGACGACTTTGATGATGTGACCCAATTACCCAGACTCAGTGTCGTTCCCGGCAATTTAGAGTTTGGTAAACCGATGAGAGATTGGTAAACCGTCAACTTGAATCCTGTGGGAGAGGTTCCGCCGCCCAAGTCGCTAGCACTTTAGAATAGAAATTGATTGATTGCCTTCGCGTTGGGCAACGAACGAATGTAGATAATTATTCAATGCCGTTCGTAACGTACCCGGTAAACGGGGATTTGGTGCTGTCTGCTGCGACGCTCAAAGTGGGTTCGATAGTCGAGATCGTGATTTGCCGCTGCCTCTTCTTCTGGAATTGGGACGCCGAATTCGGGAGCCAGTTCGGCGATCATTTCAACAGTGTTTTCAAAGTAGTCCAGGACATCTGTCCAGAAGTGCAAGCGTCCTCCAGGGCGTAGGACTCTCGAAATATTCCGAATGCTTTTCTCGTTTACCACTCTTCGTTTCCTGTGCCGCTTTTTCCACCAGGGATCAGGAAAGTAAACGTGGACGGCTTCAAGGCTTCCGGGGTCGATGCGGTCCTGAAACAATGGTTCTGCATTTCCGGCGACCATGATCGCGTTAGGTTTTGAATCCTGCGTGTCGATTCGTGATCTCAGAAGACGCCCGGCAGAATGAGCGGCGTACTTGGCCATGATTTCAATGCCGAGGAAATTGTGTCCTGGATTGGCAGCAGAAGCTGTCGTCATGAATAGCCCCTTCCCCGAACCGATTTCAATTTCAAGGGGAGCACTGTTACCGAACAGGCTTGAACTGCTTAATTTCTTAGGCAGTTCATCGACATCACGAAGCACTTGAGAGAGGTCGAGGCTGGCGGGGGGGCGTTTGATGGGACTGCGTGGCATGGGATTGTGTCAAAGAGAGCCTGTGATTTTTATCCTGTGCGGTGGACTACCGGCGAATACTGTTGGATTGTCCATGCAAGCACATCGTAACCGCCGGAGATTTCCCTACAATGACTCGTCCGGTTTGATCAACTTCCCAAAAACGATGTTCATGACGACGATGGCGAACGCAAAAGCCAATTTTAATGGATTAAAAATAGCTGCTCTTGAAAGCAGGCGTGCCGATGATATGGCTCGCTTGATCTCTAGGGTTGGCGGTATTTCTCATGTCAGCCCCTCCATGCGAGAGGTGCCGATCGAGCCCAATCGTGGTGCAATCGATTTTGCTTATCGGTTAATGACCGGCCAAGTGAGTGTTGTGATTCTGATGACAGGCGTGGGGTTTCGTTACCTGTTGCGTTCGGTGGAAAAACCTGTCTCTTATACACATCTCCGAGCCCACGAGACCGAGGCTGATCTCG
>OJCR01000796.1_pt1 | contig 13164 bp, 10 predicted proteins | sample 1591611 | NCBI WGS metagenome assembly OJCR01 (sample SAMN05416815, study PRJEB24817) | seawater metagenome | isolation source: Sea water | place: Canada:Atlantic | collected 2013-07
GATCAGCCTCGGTCTCGTGGGCTCGGAGATGTGTATAAGAGACAGGTAGGAAGCTGCGCGGTAAATTGGTAGGTATTTTCCATTTCACCATCGGATAATCTTAATTCTGCCGCCGAAAATACATCCGCACTTAACGGAAACACGCAAAACAATAAGCACATAAAAATGGCTGTATTTCTTAGCATGTGGCTACTCCTTAACGTTCTTAATAATGCGGTACTTGTCGCCTAAATCATCAATGTAGTCTTTCACTGCACTATCGAGCCGGTCTACCACGTAGTCGTTCGTCACCTGCATTTTTGCCTCGTCAAAAGTGAGTGGCGATCGAGGCGTTGAATGCGTAACCTTGACAAAATGCCACCCTAAAAGCGATTCCTGAGGGCCATACCATTCACTAAAGGCATGCTTATCCATGGTGTCTAAAAAAACTTTGCCGAACATGCCTCTTATCATGCTTACACCATAGGCAGGCATTAATCTGCCACGCCAAAATTCATCCCCTTTCACTTCCAAGCCACGGGTGAGTTTTACTAAAATTTCCTCACTGTTATCGGGAAGCTGTTCAAAAAATACATGCTGAAAGCTGTAGGTGGGTTCTACGTAGTAGCGGTCTATATGCTTAAGATAATATGCCACTAATTTAGCTTCGTCTGGGTCAGGTAAATAGCCGGTTATCTGGTAACGCATTTCCTGAACCAGTTTTTCGCGAACTTCGGGGTCGATCAGGTGCATACCTGCATCAATAGCTTCACGAAAAAGTACTTCTTCGCGAATATAGTCGTCTTCAATTTTTGCTAAGTCGGCTTGCGTGGCTTGGCGACCGGTCAGTAATTCAAATTGCTCAGCAAATACGTTTCTATTCGATTCACTCAGTTCAACGGCATCACTATCATCCTCTTCGAGGCCGTAATAAAGGCCAAAAACAATGACCCCTAAGCCAAGAAATATCACTAGTGGGTCTCGAATTAATACCTTCAACATTTGTACTACACCTTCATTCTTATTCTGATAAGCAAAAAAAGCCGGTAATAAATGCATTACCGGCTTCCCATTCTCTGATTTTTACTTTTTTGGCTTGGCGTAGTTAGTGTCAATTTCTTCCCTAAGCCCTTCTTTACGCGCTTTTTCACCTGCTTGCGGTTGCATATGTTCAGTAGTCAATTCAGAAAGGAAATACGGGTCTTCAATGCCCTCCCTTCTCATTGCCACACCTGTCAAACACGCATGGAGAATAAAGTTTGAATTCAGCGCAGAGCGATACGTAGGATCTAGTAGGGGATCAAGCTCGACAATTTCAAACCCAATAATATCGTTTTGTGCGCATAAGCCTCTTACGATAGGAATTGCTTCACGCATGGTTAAACCGCCAGGTACTGGCGTACCTGTACCCGGTATAAATGCAGGGTCTATAACGTCAACGTCAAAAGAGATATAGAGTTTATCTACATTTTCACGGGCTTCTTTAAGCGCCGTGTCCATCACCTGCTTCCAACCTTTTTTCTCTACTTCAGCCATGGTGTGATAACGCATACCGTTATTACGCATCCATTCGAAGCCTTCTGGACCAGGCCAAGGCCCACGCAAACCTATTTGAATGAAGTTTTCTGGTTTTACATGCCCTTCTTTTACTGCTCGATAAACAGGTTGGCCATGTGTTAACCAATGCGCTTGGTTTTTACCCGCATCATAGTGCGAGTCGAAATGAACTACGCCGAAGCTTCCCTTACCATGAACATCAGCTAACGCCGCAATATCTGGGTATTCTAAGCTGTGATCACCGCCCACAATAAAAGGCATGGTGCCAGTTTCAGCAATTTCTCTTACTCGCTCGCGCACATGCTGTACCGAAAGTTCGGTACTCATGTTATCAATGGCAATATCACCATAATCTACGATACTCAGCACCTTACTAGGATTCACCATAGTGCTCATATCAATACCACCTGCACCATACTCATTACGCATGGCTTGCGGGCCAAATTTTTGCCCGCGATAGTAAGAGCCCATATCCAAAGGAGCCCCCACTATAGCGATATCTACATTTCCTGCAATTAGGTCATCTGGATAGATAGCGAGAGGAGCGTTCGCGAAAGTTTTTACCCCCCCAGAACGGTCACTCATATAGCGGCTTAAATGTATTGGGCCCGGCTCTCTTTCAGGATTGAGGCTTTTAGGACGCTTCGCTTTCCACGCATTAAACCCTTTTGCTTCGGTATTTAAAGGAATAGACGCCATGTCCGTTTCCGGGTTAAATTTGCCCGCTTCCGCGACTTCAATCATTCCGTCGAGGTACGCTTCAATTTCTTCAGCCGACTTTCCTTCCATCGACTTATAAAAACGCTCCATAGTACCTAGCAACATGGTAGGGAGTGGTGACTCCAGAATCTCTAGTTTTTCCTCGGGTATACCCTTGGTTTTTTCTTTGAAGCTATCGGGCATGGGCATGTCAGAATCTTCCGCATACACAGATGCACCAAGCGAACAAATAAGTAAACCGCTTAGCACTGCGCCAAGAATACAAGAACGTGTAATCACTTTATTTTCCTTACATTTATTATTTGGGCTCAGCTAAACGCTGAGCCCTATTGTTACATTCCAAAATCACTACATTCCAAACTGGTAACTAAATTTAAGACCTACTGTACGAGGCGTTAAAATATAGTGCGCATAGCTTCGCTGTAAGTCACTACCTCTGTTACCATATTCAATGTCGCCCCAATTGCGAGAGGTAGATGTGAAGGCGTATTTATTGAAAAGGTTGTTTACATAAAACGTGACACTCCACGCTTCATCAGATAACTTAGCGCTGATATTACTTAACCCGTAACCCGGCAACGCTTCACCATAGTTGCGTAATCCCAAAGTCGAATACACATCACTTTGCGCAGTGAAGCCATAACTAAGATCTAATAAACGATTCCATAGTTCAGTCGAGTAATTTAGCCCTATGGATATTTGGTGCTCTGGAGAACCTGGCAGTCTATCTCCCTCGTACACAGTGTCACCTGTACTCCCGAATATTCCAAATGCATCGTCGGTCATCTCGGTTTTTGCGTAAGAATAGGCAGCATACATCGTAAGGTCGTCGCTTAACGTAGCGCGAGAACTGATTTCCACCCCTTTCGCATTTGCCCCTTTAGCATTGGTGAGAATACCCACAGCACCATTTTCGGTTATACCCGACACTTGAGGATCTTCCCAGTCAACGTTGAAGGCTGCAACGTTGAACGTAAAGCGACTCTTAAACCATGATGTTTTTATACCAGCTTCATAGTTTGTTGTGGTATCTGCGTCGTACATGGCCTCGTCAGGTAATGCACAGATAAGCTGATTGGTAATATCATCAACATTAGGCGGACAGGCTGCTACGGCGTTAACACCGCCAATTCTAAACCCTTCACTCACAGTGACATATCCCATCACATCTGACGAAAATGCATAGCTGGCGTTGAATTTAAATAAATTTCCATCATCATCGCCTTCCGCTGTATTCGGCTCAAAAACGATAGAATCGGGATCTCGGCCTGTAAAAACCGTATAATAGAGTGGAAGGTCAGTATCTGATTCGGTTTCTACTTCGTATTTGTATTGACGTAAGCCTAGGGTAATATCAAGCTTGTCGTTAAACGCATAGCTAATCTCACCAAAGAATGCTTGTTCTTTTATTTGGTCGATACCATAAGAAATGTACTCAACACTATCTGGACGAAGTGGCCCTGTGGCGCCCCAGGTTTCAATAGCGAACTCATCAAACCCCTCCACTTCTTCCCTGTAGTTACGGTTGTAGTCGTTCTTGTTGTAATAAGCGCCCACTATCCAGCTTAACGGGCCGTCGCTATTACTCACTAAACGAAGTTCTTGAGTTAAATTTTCGTCTTCACTGGTGCTGGTTGTTAACCCTGAAAATGCGGGGAACTCTTCATAACCAAAATTTAAACGAATCAATAAATCGGTAACGTCTGAATTAGAATCCCGGGTGGTCTTAGATGAACCGGTAGCAGAAACCAAGGTAGCGAAGCCTAAGTCGGCTTCAACTTCTAAACTTAACAACTCGTTTTCACGATCCATGGGTTCAAGAAAACGATAGGCGGCGTCATATTTTCCAACTAAATCCCCAATGGGGTTTTCATCACCTAAAGACTGATAGTGAACGGTAGAACGAGCACCGATATCATCTTTTTGGTAAAAGTATGAAAGTGTAGTATCTAGCCAGTCTGTGGGCACCCAGCGCAATTGTACTTTTGCTGCCGTTTGTTCGAATGTGTTTCCATCTTCGACACTATAAAGGTTCGCATCAACTTCAGATTGATCGGTAAAGTCTGGGGCCGGCAATGATGTGCCAGACTCACGAACTAAATAATCGTAGTCGATAAAACCGGGGTCATCTGAATAGTTAAATGCAGCACGAAAACCAAGGGTGCCTTCCATAATAGGCGCATTAAATACAAAACCTGCCTCTCCCCCCATGCTTTCGCTTTCACTAGTTTGATACAGGTCGCCATTTACCGACCCAGAAACAAAGTCTAAATCTACTTTTTTAGGAATATAACGTATTGCGCCACCGAGTGTTCCAGCTCCATACAAGGTGCCTTGTGGCCCAATCAATACCTCTACTCTGTCAATATCAAGTAAACGTAAATTCATGAACAAAGGAATTTCGCCAACGTAGGTAGCTACCGTTCCACCATTTGAACCTGGGCCAGATGAATTGGTGTTAAGGCCTCGAACAATAATAGGCGACTCTGAACGACCACCTTGATCATTTACCGTTAAACCAGGCACCCATCGCGCAATATCTTCGAGCTCTTCTAAATCTTGTTGCTCCATTAGGTCGTTTGTAACGGCAGAAATGTTAATAGGGACTTCTTGCAATGATCCTGCGCGTCGCGTTGCCGTGACTTCTATGGTTTCTAGTGCAACAGCTTTTTCCGCCTCTTTCACTTCTTGTGCCGCTACACTAGGCACTACAATAGCAGATGCCATTGGCACTAATGCGGCGGTGATTGCTGCAGCTATGCGATTCTTTTTATTTCGTTCAATGCTTTTCATAGTGGTGTACTCGTAATTGCCTGTGAACTTTACCCTCGTTTGACATGCAGAAAACTGCTGGACGCTGCATTGGATGATCAATTTGCGATGGGTTCTTATTTTATTTGCAGGATTATTATGTGCTGGCTAGGTTGCAACGAGTACTGGCATTATTCCTATTTCGACTACGTCATTTGACGCACTTTCTCTGCCAAATCAAATAGTTAAATTATTGTTAAGCAAATGTCGTAGAATTTAACTTATTGATTGAAGATAGCCTCTAAGTCATTGGTGTGGGGCTTGTAATGTTGCCAACGTCCTATCGAGTGCTGGTTGATGGGCATTTTCACCTGCATTTTACTCGCCGTTGACACAGGTGCGGTGTTCCCTTGCATGTGTAAACAACTTTCGTCCCACGATAATTCACAAAACGCGAGTAAATCGGCGATGTGTCGTGTTGGATTACATACCAAGGCCTCGTAGTTCAACAGCATAAAGTTATCATCATCTATGACGTGCCAGTGTTCTACCCAGTCCATGCATTGGCGGTAGAAAGACGCACAGGAAACTAGGCTGTGGGTGTAATAATAATGAGGGTTGTGAATACTAAACAACTGCCGAAAATTCCCCATACAGGTATCCATTGGATTTCGCTGCAAGCAAATAATCTTTGCATTGGGGAAAGCTCGGCGAATGTAGGGAAGATAGAAGAAATTAAACGGGAGCTTATCGACGAAGTGATCACTATTACCTATGTGCTGTGTTCGCGCAAGGTATGCCTGCGCAAGTTTATTGTAGTCGATACTTTCAGCTTTTTTTAACGTGTTAACGCCTAAAACGTTAACGCTTTCGCTACCCGACATCTGCTTTAAAAGGGTACTAAAATCCTGCAATTCACCACCGGAACTGACCTTCTGATGGCTACTTAAGATTCGTTCCACCAAGGTCGTGCCAGACCGCGGCATTCCTACTACAAAAATTGGTCGAGTGCTGCTTTGTGAAGAGGGTGACGAGGGCGAAATATGCGCGTTTGACGCAAAGGCCGCTTTTAAATAATCAAAGATCAGCCTGTCGGCCGACTCGTTATAAGGTAGGTGTTTCTGCTTCTCTTGCTTCGCCTGGGTTAATACCTCAAACGATTGGGTATAATTGCGTTGTTTTTCTAATTCCCGCGCTAGGCTGTGGCTTAAATGCAGCCGCGCTTCAAGGGATTGAGTATCATTGTCTAGCTTTTGCTTTAATTGCGTTAAATGACGGCGTATTTCATCGCCCTTGGTCAATTCAGACAGCGCAAAATGCGCTTTATAATAGGTCGGATCGTAATCTAGCACTCGCCAAAGGGCTTTCTTTGCTTGTTCAAGCTCACCACAGAACTTACTTGAAACCGCATAGTTGTAAAGAAAACTTGGCGTAGGGTTTAGGGCGTTAACCGCCTCGGAAAAATACACCAGCGCCCGAGCATGTTCGTTACACGTAGATAGGGCTACGCCTAGGGTATCGGCCTGAATAGGAGTTTGAATATCATCGACTTGCACTGTATTGGCAATAGCAATAACACCGTCGGTTTGCCCCAGTAGAGCATAAATCCGGCACAACAAAACACGAAATTCGACTACGTTCTTATATGCAATGGCGTGCTTACAGAGCTCTGCCGCTTTATGTAGCTGCCCTACACTGACATTGATTTGCGCCAGTAACTGATACGCTTCACCGACCCTTTCGCCCGCTTGAATTAAAGACACACACTGTTTATGTGCTTGTTTAACGTCACCCTTTTCAAAATGAGAGTACGCCTGTTGTAACGGGCTACTGGTATAAGGCTTTGACATAGTCATTTGCTAGTTCACTGACAGCGCACGAATCGCTATCCCTGCGGCTGTGGTTCTATTTTCTACCCCTAACTTAGCGAATACTTGCTCTAAATGTTTATTCACCGTTCGCGGACCAATATCGAGAATTTGTGCTATTTCTTTATTCGTCTTACCGTTGGACAACCAGTAAAGTACTTCTGATTCTCGACCGGTTAAGTTAAGTGTCGCTTTCAGCTTTTCTTCGCCCGACATGGCTTTTACAGCATGATTAACACGAAATATACTGTCTCCGTTTTCCCGTTGAGCCACCAATGCCAGTTCACATTCGCCACCCTCATAGGATACCTGTTGCACAACGTCATTCTGCCCTGGTGTTAACAAAACGTGCTTCACCGCAGGAATTAAACTGTCATTAAACCAGTCATCAGCGAAGGGGATATTGGATAAAAAGTCGTGAGTTTGAGGCGTAGCCCAAAGAAGTTCTCCCACTTGATTAACAGCGAATAAGTTTTGGCCCATAGAATCTAACGCTTGCTGTGCGCTAGACGTGATTTGCGCATTATTCGCGTGGATTTTTATACGCGCCACCAGTTCATCGGGGTTTACCGGCTTGACAATGTAGTCCACACCACCAGCATTTAACCCCTTCAACGTGCTTTCAGAGTCCGTCAAGCCTGTCATAAAGATAACGGGAATATGCTGTAACTCTCTGTTTTGCTTCAGCCTTGTACATGTTTCGAACCCATTTAATTTGGGCATCATGGCATCAAGTAAAATGATGTCTGGTTTGATTTGTTCAGCAATGGTGATAGCTTGGCTACCCTCTAATGCCACAAGTGTACTTATCCCTTCCTTTTCAAGAATATCGTTAATTAAGCTTAAGGAATCGGGTGAATCATCAACAACTAACACCGTGTACATAAATGCCATCCAACTAACTTAAACGTGCTGATTATACTAAAGGTTAATATCTCAGTATAAACATATATAGCGGTAATAAGAATGGGGTATTTTGCGTATTTTGAACCTTAAAAGAAGCGTTAGCTTAGCTTTTCCTCTGTCTTTCCTCACGCCAATTAAACAACATGAAAATTACTGCAATAGAAATTCCATAAGCGGATGACCCACGGCGACAGCAATCAAGGTGAGTAACATGCCAAAGACTAACAGAGAGATATAACTTACTGCATACTGTATCAACGTATTTTGGGGCTGGGTTAATAGCTGATTCAACCGCTCGCGCCTTTCACCGCTTGCGCCCTGCTCTCCTGTATGTTGGCAAGCACATAGGGGTAAATCGTCAAGGGTAGTGTCGTGCCCCGCATTGTCTAAAGCGAATATATCGCATCTAAGTTCTAGCCCATTAATTAAGGCATGACGATAGGCCGAGCGCCAGCGTCTTGGCCACAGGATCATAAAATAACGTACGCACATTAGCTTAATATTGTCTAATTGGCGTACGTGATTAAACTCATGCAACAGCACCAAGTTAAGCTGATTATCCGTCAAATTTTCCACTAACCCCTGCGACACGTAAATTTGTGGGCGCAACAACCCCGCGCACCAAGCAGAAGGAACCTGACTGTCTACTCGCTGATAAATTTGATTCATATCAGCCTGTGGGCCTCTGGCACTGGCAAGCTGTAATAACTGGTGAAAGCGTTTATTCAGGTACAATTGGCGCGCCATCATTGCGATAGTGACACACAGCAAACTAACGGCAAAGGCTAATACCCCAGCACCTAAAGTAGATGATGTGGGAATGTATAAGTCATGAGGTCCACAATGGCTTTCATGGCAATGTTCACCTACAAAATAGCGGCTTATAGGGGGAAGTTCGTTAATAATGAGGCTAAATGCCGCACAAACAAAGGGAAGCCACAGCAAAGTAAAAAGCAGTTTTACTTGTACATCTGGTGAAAACGGCACACGTTGTGTGTTTGCTACCCGCCAACATACGGCCACGCACCAAGATAAGAGTAATGACAGCAACAACCAGGAGGCAAGAAGCGCTAGAAAACTCGTATCAGTCATCCTTCTCCTCATGGGGAGGAAGGTAATCTGAGAGCTTTTCTGCCTCTTTGTCTGATGTATTCCCTTCAATATAGGACATAAAACCACTGACTATCACTTGGGATTCACCGTCACCCAACTGGTCGGCAATTTCCCCCATCAAACGACTAACCACCGTGCTTTGAGACAATGCTGGAGCATATTGATACGAGCGCCCCTGCTTATAACGGGTAAGCATGTTTTTACGGCATAAGCGTTCAAGCGTACTTTGCATTGTACTCAGCGAGAGTTGCTCATTAGCAAAAAAGGAAAGCACCTCTTGAGCACTTAACTCTCCGTGTTGCCACAACACCTTAAGTACTTCTATTTCACGCCCACCTAATGCAGGAAGATTTTGTTGCGAAGGCTTTCCGCCTAGCCACTGACTTAATCCCCGATAAAGCTCTTTCACGAACACCGACCTCTTATAGGTTTTAGTAAAGGCATTAATAATACAAAAATGCACGTTACCAGAAAGTGCCCATTTAACGTATAGCTATTAAGGAACTATTGTGAAAAAAACGCTCATAGCACTGCTTGTTCTAGCCGCTTTACAAGCTAACGCTCAAGAAGACGACAGCCATGATATTGAAAAAGTCACAGTGTCTGGTCGACAAGTCAGCTTAGTAGGAGAAGCTATTTCAGCATCACAAGGGATAGTAGGCCAGGAAGAAATTCGACTACGCCCTATTTTACGTACAGGTGAAATACTGGAATTCATTCCGGGCATGGTCGTTACGCAACACAGTGGGACGGGCAAAGCGAACCAATACTTTTTACGTGGTTTCAATTTGGATCACGGTACTGACTTTGCCACTTTTGTTGATGGCATGCCGGTGAATATGCGCACCCATGGTCATGGGCAAGGCTACACCGATCTTAACTTTGTTATCCCAGAATCGGTGCAGTCTCTGAACTATAAAAAAGGTGTGTACTACGCTGATATAAGCGATTTCAGTGGCGCGGGTAGTGCAATGTTAAATACTACCAACAGTGCCTCGACTCCATTAGTTAGCGCTACTGTTGGAAAAAATAACTTTCTAAGAATAGTAGGTTTAGGTGGTGTCACAATTAATGACACAAACCGAGTAGTTTTGGCAGGTGAACACAATACCTACGATGGCCCTTGGAGCGACATTAGCGAAGACCTAGATAAAACCAATGTGTTAGCTAAATGGGTGAATAAGCAAGATAAGGCCGAATTCAGCCTAACATTTATGGGTTATGACAATAGTTGGAACAGCGCAGATCAAATCCCCAAGCGCGCGATAGAAAGCGGGTTAATTGATGAATTAGGGTCATTAGATACCACAGTTGGCGGTCAGTCTGATCGTTATAGTCTTAGCGCGAACTGGCGATCCGAAAACCTGGTCGCAAGCGCTTATGTGATGTCGTACAGTATGAACTTGTGGTCCAATTTTACTTATTTTCTTGATGATCCTGAGAATGGCGACCAATTTGAACAAGTCGACGACCGCACAGTATATGGCGGTGAAGCCAGTTATAGGTACGAACACTCATTGTTAGGTAAGCTATCTACCACCACGTTTGGCACGCAATTTCGTATAGACGATATCGATGAAGTGGGTTTATATCACACTCAAGCCCGTCAGCGTTTGGGCGTAATTCGTAGTGACGAGGTAACAGAGTCGAGTGTGGGTGCCTATGTGAACAACGAAACCTATTGGACGCAACGCTTACGCACAGTGCTTGGCCTGCGCTACGATTATTTTGATTTTGACGTCCGAAACTTAGCCGGTGTTAATGCAAATAGCATCGATTTATCGCCAAATAGCGGTGCGTCTAGTGATGACATCACGTCGTTAAAAGCGAGTGTGGTATACACAATTTCCCCTGAATGGGAATTGTATGGAGCCGCTGGGCAAGGGCTACATTCTAATGATGCTAGAGGTACCACCATTCAAATAGATCCCAGTTCCGGCGACGCTGTTGACGCGGTAGACCCGCTGGTTCGTTCAACGGGTATTGAAGCCGGTTTGCGGGGCTTTATTGATGAAAAGCTGAATGCCTCGTTGTCAGTGTGGCAGTTGTCCTTAGACAGTGAATTGCTATTTGTAGGTGATGCAGGCAATACTGAAGCCAGCCGCGCATCTAAACGTAAGGGGGCGGAAATCGCACTTTACTATCAGCTCGACCAAAATTGGTCTATCGACCTTGAATATGCCTACACAGATGCGGCCTTTACCGATGCATCTTCTGAAGGCGCTCACATTCCAGGTGCGATCAAAAACGTGGTACAAGCTGGGGTGTCTGCTCAATTCGACAACGGCCTATTTGGTAGCCTAAGGGCCCGACATTTTGGTGAACGCCCACTTATTGAGGATAACAGTATCACTTCAGACGCAAGTACCGTATTTAATTTACGCGCAGGCTACAAAATGAATAAATGGGTTTTACAGTTAGATGTACTTAATCTCACTGACAGCGATGCTCACGACATTGATTACTATTATGCGTCTCGCCTTTCAACCGACGCCCAAGACACTGAAACCGACGATATTCACTATCACGTGATAGAACCTCGTACCCTTCGTGCTACAGTGATGTATCAGTTTTAGAATCTTACGCATTACGGCACCTTTAGCCGTAATGCGTCTCTTTTAATAATATATTACTCAGCATCTAAAATACGAGAGACATATGAAGTTAAAAAACATTAATAATCTTCTAAGCCCATCGCGATACGCTGCCTCCAAATATGTCTTTCTTTATCAAGCGTGGGTTGAAGTACGTCGTAAAAATCCTTCACAAGTAGCGCTTCGCTGCAGAATTCAGAGAGTTTATCTTCTGGATTTAGCTCGGCGATCTTAGTGAACTGTCTTAACTTTTCACCTAGAACAGTATCCAACTTTGATAACTTATTCAACCTACCGTTGATGAATCGTAAGATATCATGATCGAAGTTAGTGACGTCACCCCCTTCACTTCTAACGGCAAAATATGAACGATACATGCAAAATAAATAGGCTCCAGCGATGGCAATATCTTTGTCGTAGCGGCTCTTGAATTGGGTACTATCTACCGCGTTTAATATACCGCTAAAGTCACAAAAGAACGATGGTTTAGCAACGCAAAACTGCCCGTCCTCAAGGAATTTATTGCAATGAGCTAGCAACTTTTGAATGTTAGCAACCATATCAAAGAGCGCCGTTGATTCTATATTGACGATAGGTTCAGCCCAAAAACGGCTGTAGCTTCCTCCAACCGTTTTGCCTGAAAATTCGTAGCCGTGGAATTCAGCTACTTGTCTCAGAGTTGGCTGACAACAATTTTTTACCTTATTCCGACTAGCCGCCTTCGATATCGCCACACCATAGTTAAACTGATAAAGCTTGTTCATTTTGATGAACCTGCGGTTCAACGCACTTCCATCAAAGTTTTTAGATCCCATGCCATCATCAAGAATAATGTTGTCTTTATTGAGCTCTGCATCTGCAAAAACCACCCGCATAAGTGCGACTCTACTATCATAATCCTTGGCAAGTTCAACGCTTGATAGATCAGAAGTTATCATGAAAAGTTCTCCAAATTTTCTAGTGTCAAGTTGCCTGGTATTAGACAACCCCAATGACTAACTGCTCTTATTTGAGTATTTTTAATCACTAGATTGATTAGATCATCTTTACTGATTAGCTGTCAAGTTTCCATTTAATCATATTTGATTATTATGTTATTGTTCGTGCAACTTAATGGGCATATATGACTATGATTAGAGTATTATTTGTAAAGCTTTTAGATGACAAGAGATTCAACGAAAATCGGAAAATTACGATCAATGAAGTGGCAGAAGAAACAGGGATTGGGCGAGCGACACTAACTCGCATAGCTAATCAACAAGGTTATGCTGTTGGCACTAATATTATTGATAAGCTCTGCGGTTACTTTAATTGTGACGTAAGTGATATCTTGCAACGGGTTCCTGATAACAACGAGATTAAAAGCACATAGGAGCAGGTTGAATTGTTTTAACGTTGTCATGATCATGTCTACACCTCCTTGTGGACTAGCCGTTAAAGTATAAGCTAGGGCTAAGTTTCGAGGGGGATAAAAGAGTGTGACAGTATGACCGTCAATTGCTGCCGCTCAAGCGCCTGTGTTAGAACGGCAATAACGTCAAGCTATCAACGGCTAATACTTACTTATGGGCGTTATATACTCAAGATACTCTACAGCAATGGCACGCGGTCACCGCTCAGCTCACATGCTGTCTCTTATACACATCTCCGAGCCCACGAGACCGAGGCTGATCTCG
>OJCR01000800.1_pt1 | contig 13123 bp, 10 predicted proteins | sample 1591611 | NCBI WGS metagenome assembly OJCR01 (sample SAMN05416815, study PRJEB24817) | seawater metagenome | isolation source: Sea water | place: Canada:Atlantic | collected 2013-07
TCAGCCTCGGTCTCGTGGGCTCGGAGATGTGTATAAGAGACAGATCATATACTGTAGATGGTCATTGGTCATTTTATCTTCTTGAGACCCTGCATATCTATCAAAAGGACTTTTATTAAAGTCTTCAGTTGTTAGCCCTAAATAGGTTTCATTTGAAGTTTCATCTGAATACTGAAATTTAAATTCAACGGATTGCTTAATCCGTGCCTCTTGCTTGCTGTTTAATCTGAATTTAGCAACAACATCGTTTTTGTCAAAGCCTGTGTTGCTTTCCATTGGTAGATTTTTAAATCCATTTGAATTCATGTTTAAATATTCTACAAAATAACCAAATACAGATTTAGAGTCTCCAATTTTCACATGAGTTTGCCCAGTATTAAAACTTCCATAGCTTGATTTAAAGCTCCCTTTGAAACGATTAGGGATTTGTGTGCTTACTAAATTAAGCGCTCCTCCAGTTGTAAAAGGACCATATTGAATTTGACTGCTTCCTTTTAAAACTTCTACAGCTTGCATTCTAGCTACTGAAGGAAAGTAATACGCAGCTGGAGCACTATATGGGGCTGGTGCGATTAGCACCCCGTCTTCCATAATTGATATTTTAGCACTTCTTTCAGGAGATGACCCTCTCAAGCTAATGTTTGGACGCAGTCCAAATCCATCTTCCTCATAAATATTAACTCCAGGTACTGCTCTCAACACTCGGTTGATGTCAGTATGTGAAAACTGTTCTAGATCTTCTGTGGAAAGATAGAAAGAGGACCCAGTTCGGTTTTTAGCTTCGTATTTACTACCAAAGATAACTTGTGAGTTTATAAATACTTGATCTAGTTTTTGGACCGAATCAATGGCTGTTTGATTTGATTCTTGACTGTTTAATATTCCTATAAAAAATAGAGTGATAATTTTTATTGCTACTTTCATTTTATTTAGACTGATTAAAAATAATATTAATTTCAGCCGCAAAGTTACAAACCTATTTCACATTTACAAAGCTTATTTAGAATAAATAAAAATAATATTTATAATACATTGGTAATCAATTTTTTATTTTGATTAAATTTTATAATTTATGTATTATAATCCAAAAAAAATATCTTTTTTGGATTGATCTTTTATTCAATACCATAAAAAAATTAAAATTTTTATGACTTAATTATTTAAAAAAAAAACTTAAATTTGTATGCAATTATAAGCTATTTGCTATGAATGCACATTTATCCAAAATTGTTGGCGAAGGTCTTACTTATGACGACGTCCTTTTAATACCAGCATACTCTGAAATTCTTCCCAGAGATGTAAGTATTAAATCAAAATTTACAAAAAACATTTCTTTAAACGTCCCTATTTCTTCTGCAGCTATGGATACTGTGACTGAAAGTAAAATGGCGATAGCCATGGCGCGTGAAGGTGGGATAGGCGTATTGCATAAAAACATGACGATAGAGCAACAAGCTGTAAAGGTTAGGAAAGTTAAACGTGCTGAAAGTGGTATGATTATCGATCCAGTTACACTGCCTTTGGATGCCATTGTTAAAGATGCTAAAAATAGCATGAAAGAGCATAGTATTGGAGGGATTCCAATTATAGACAAAGATGGATTCCTTAAAGGGATTGTTACAAATCGAGATTTAAGATTTGAAAAAGAAGACAATCGCCCAATTACTGAAATCATGACTTCTAATGGGTTAGTAACAACAGCTGAAGGGACCTCCTTGCAGCAAGCTGAAGTTATTCTCCAGAAACAAAAAATTGAAAAGCTTCCGGTAGTAGATGCTGATTTTAAATTAGTAGGTTTAATCACCTTCAGAGATATTACAAAATTAACTCAAAAGCCAATATCAAATAAAGATCAGTTCGGACGATTACGTGTTGCTGCTGCCATTGGAGTGACTCCTGATGCCGTAGAGCGTACTAAAGCGCTTGTGAAATCTGGAGTGGATGCAATTATTATTGATACTGCTCACGGACATACCAAAGGAGTCGTTACTGTTCTGAAATCAATTAAAGCTAATTTCCCTGATTTAGATGTGGTCGTAGGAAACATAGCGACCGCTGAAGCAGCCAAGTACCTAGCTGAAGCTGGAGCTGACGCCGTAAAAGTTGGTATTGGCCCCGGATCAATCTGTACAACTCGTGTGGTTGCAGGTGTTGGATTTCCACAGTTTTCAGCAGTACTTGAAGTAGCAGCAGCCCTTAAAGGAACAGGTGTTCCTGTGATTGCTGATGGTGGTATACGCTATACAGGAGATATTCCAAAAGCGTTAGCAGCAGGGGCAGATAGTGTAATGTTAGGATCCCTTCTTGCAGGTACTAAAGAATCTCCAGGAGAAACCATTATATATGAAGGTCGTAAATTCAAATCTTATAGAGGTATGGGTTCAGTTGAAGCCATGAAAGAAGGAAGTAAAGATCGTTACTTTCAAGATGTTGAAGATGATATTAAAAAACTGGTTCCTGAGGGAATTGTTGGGCGTGTTCCGTATAAAGGAGATCTTTTTGAAAGTATACACCAATTTATAGGTGGTTTACGTGCTGGCATGGGATACTGTGGCGCTAAAGACATAGAAAGCCTCAAAGAGAATGGGCAATTTGTAAAAATAACATCATCAGGAATTAGCGAAAGCCACCCTCATAATGTAATGATCACAAAAGAAGCTCCGAACTATTCTAGATAGATCACATAATATTTATTTTATCCTATTTTAAGATACTCTTGTATTCTACCTCAGAATTAGTATTTTTGTTTTTACTCAAAAACCAATAATATGAAAAACTCACCTACATTCTTTGCTATATTTTGGCTTTCCTTAAGTTTTTTAAATGCTCAGATATCAGAATCAGATGTATTGTTAACTATTTCAGAGGAACCAATTTTAGCATCTGAGTTTATTAGAGTTTATAATAAGAACTTAAACTTAGTTCAAGACGATTCACAAAAAGAAGTTGAATCTTATTTGAAATTATTTATAAATTATAAATTAAAACTAGCAGAAGCTACATCACTGGGTTATGACAAAGATCCGGAGTATGTAAAAGAATTAAGGTCTTATAAAAATCAACTAACTCAAAACTATTTAACAGATAAAAATGTCACAGATGAATTAGTTTTAGAGGCTTATGACCGCACCCTTAATGAAGTAAAAGCACAGCATGTATTGGTTAGAATTGAAGAATTTGAAACAGATACCCTGCAAGCATACTCAGCAATACAGGCCTTTCAAGAACGATTAAAAAATGATGATTTTGAGTCTTTAAAAAAAGAAATTCATGATGGAAAATCTATTTTTGTGGAGGATCTTGGTTTTTTTACAGCCTTCAAAATGGCGTACAAATTTGAGTCAGTAGCATTTAATACAAAAGTAGGGGAGGTCTCAAAACCGTTTCGAACCAAATTCGGATATCATGTTGTTAAAGTCTTGGAAAAAAGAAAATCCAAAGGTCAGGTAATTGTTGCTCACGTAATGATCGCAAATACTCAAAAAGACACTACGCTAGTTGCTAAAGATCGAATCCAGGAATTACACCGATTACTACTTCAGGGCGAAGATTTTGGAAATATTGCTAAACAGTTTTCTGATGACAAGAGTTCTTCAATGCGAAGCGGAGAGTTAAAGCCTTTTAAATCTGGTCAAATAAACTCAACTCTATTTGAAAATACAGCCTTTAGTTTAAAAGAAAAAGAAGATATCTCTGAGCCGATCCAGACCCAATTTGGATGGCATATTCTAAAATTAATTGATAAACAAGCGGTAAAGGAATTTAATAGTTTAAAACCAGATTTAGAGAGCCAAGTTCGAAAAGATTCACGCTCTCAACTCGTAAAATCGAAGATGCTAGCCAAATTACTGTCTCAGTATCAACTCACTGGTTTAAATCCTAACTTAGCACTACTAAAATCTAATATTGTCTATGATAAATCTAATAAAACATGGAAGTTGTCAGATCAAATTAAAGATTCTAAATCATTTTTAGTTATCCAAAAAACATCGTATTCATTTGGTGATTTTATAAATTTTTTAAATAAAAATAATAAGTTAATAAATCCAAACTGGGCAACAGAGTTTGCTGTCAACAAACAATATAAGTTCTTTTTAGAGCAGTCTGTATTTCGGTATAAGAAAGATAACCTTGAAAATGAGAACCAAGATTTTGCTAATATCTTAAACGAATATAGAGAAGGTTTATTGTTGTTCGAATTGATGCAAGACAAAATTTGGGAAGGTGCTAAAAAAGACACAATTGGGTTAAATGCTTTTTATAATGAAAACAAAGATAACTATTTATGGCCTGAAAGAGTGATAGGTTCTGTAGCTCGATCCTCTAATGCTAAAAACATCAAAAAGGTTCGTAAATTATGGGCAAGCGGTAAATCAAATCAATCAATAGACGAATTGCTCAACAAGATTCAGCAGAATGTTATATTCTCTACTGGTGAATTCGAATTGGGACTGTCTCCTTTACCAGAAAGTTTTACTCCCAGAGTCAAGTCACAATTATCTAAAATTATTAAAGAAAATAATAGCTTCTATATTGTTAATGTTAAAGAGTTTATGCCTCAATCTCAAAAATCTTTAGAGGACTCTAGAGGCCAGCTTATTTCTGATTATCAAACAAAATTAGAGACCCAGTGGATTTTAGAATTAAAATCCAAATTCAACGTTAAAGTAAATGAAGATGTATTTCAAAAAGTTAAATCTATAATTTCTAAATAATTTTGAACCATTTCAATAAAATTTTATTCCTACTTTTCTTCGGATTTTCTGCATGTGATTTCCCTGTAGTCAAAACTCAAAAAGAACCATTAGCAAGGGTCAATGATGCTTTATTATTTAAAGACACTATTGACTTTAGTTTTATTAATGGCAGTACAGAGTCTGACAGTATTTTATTTGTACAGAATATAATTAATGATTGGGCCACAACACAACTCTTAATAGATGGTGCAATCTTAAATTTAAATGAACAGACTCAAGTTGACTTTGAACAACTCGTACAACAATATAAAAGTGATCTCTATACTTCGTCTTATGTTGAAGCGTTGGTGAGTCAAAATTTAGACACTTTAGTTTCCATTCAACAGTTGCAAGAAGTCTATATTGCTAATAAGCAACTTTTTGTGCTTAAGGACGACTTACTTAAGTTGAGGTATATCAATATCAATGCTTCAATATCCAATTTAAAAGAAATTAAAAAACGCTTTAAACGTTTTAATTATGATGACAAAATCAGGTTAGACTCTATATCTATTCAGTTTAATTCTTTTTATCTGAAAGACTCAATTTGGATTAAATCAGAGCAGGTAATTTCTAAAATAAAGCCCTTAGAATTAGGTTTTAATAAAGTACTGTTAAAAAAACCAAATTTTATACAGCTCAAAGATTCTTTAGGGTTATATTTGATGCAAATAAGTGAAGTTTTAGAGCGTGGTAAACCCGCCCCAATTGAGTATGTTTCTCCAACTTTAAAGCAAATAGTCATTAACAATCGAAAATTAAAGCTCATCAAAAAACTAAAAAGTGATATAGTTAATGATGCCATTAAAAATAAAAATTTTGAAATTTATAAATAATATTTACCTTCTTGGATTTGTCTTTCTAGCCTCTCTTAATTCATATTCGCAAGAAATTATTGAAGACTCTTCTGCAGATTCAATCGATGCATTAGATTTGGTTGCCGTTGATTCTCTCCAGCAACGCGTCAAAATCGATGGTGTAGCTGCGGTTATTGGAGACTTTGTTATCTTGGATTCAGATATAGACAAGCAGTTCATGCAGTTAGAAGCAGGAGGGATCTCCACGGATGATATTACACGTTGTCAGCTCTTTGGTAAACTTTTAGAAGACAAACTTTATATTCATCATGCGATTCAAGACAGTATAGAGGTTAATGATGCAGAAATATTATCTAATGTAGATCAGCAACTAGCAGGTTTTGCTGAACAAATTGGTTCAATGGATAAGCTAGTGGCTTATTATAAAAAATCATCCGAACAAGAACTTAGAGACGAAATGTTTGAGTTAAATAAAAATGGTCAAATGGCAACTATGATGCAGCAAAGCGTTATACAGGATCTAGAAGTTACACCTGAAGAAGTTCGTCAGTTTTTCAATAAAATAGCTCTAGATGAACGTCCAATGTTTGGTACTGAATTACGAATTGCTCAAATTGTTGTCGTTCCAGAAACCACCCAATTAGAAGTGGACAAAGTTGTTAAGCGTCTAAATGAGTTCCGTAGCGATGTTTTGGATAACGGTACTAGTTTTACCACCAAAGCTGTTTTGTACACTCAGGATCCTGGTTCGAAAAGAACAGGAGGTAAGTACACATTAAACAGGAAACGTCCTCAAATGGCGAAGGAGTTTAGAGAAGTTGCCTTTTCGTTACAAGAAGGTGAAGTATCAAAGCCCTTCAAAACTGATTTTGGATATCACATAATTCAATTAGAAAAAATCAGAGGTCAAGAATTTGATGTCCGACATATTTTATTGATACCTAAAATTACTGAAGAGGCTATAAATGTAGCTAAAGAAAAACTTGAGAAAGTTAGGAAAAGTATCGTTGCGGGTGATATCAGCTTTGAAGAAGCGGCTAGAGAGGTAAGCGATGAAAAAGAAACTAAATTTGACGGTGGCCAACTTAGAAACCCAGAAACTCAAGATTATAATTTTGAACTCACAAAAATGGATCCTGGATTTTACTCTCAAATAGAAAGTTTAGAAGATAATGAAATCAGTCCAGTAATTAAAGATGGAGATCGGGTTAATCCAATCAAATTTAAAATTGTAACCGTCACCAACAGAGTAAATGAACACGAAGCTAACTTTGCACAAGATTACTTAAAAATTAAGGATTTAGCCCTTCAAGAAAAGCAGTTGAATACAGTTTCCAAGTGGCAAGAAGAAAAGATAATGGACACCTACATTAAGATTAATGGCGAATTGCGTTCTTGTGATTTTAATAGTAACTGGTTCAAAATCAAATAATTAGTTAATGTCAGATGTGGCCTCTATAAAACTTCAGCTAGAAAAGTACCAGGCTTTAAAAAATGAAATTTCAAAAGTCATTGTTGGTCAAGACTATGTTATTGAGCAAATACTAATCTCAATATTTTCTGGTGGACATTCCTTATTGGTCGGGGTTCCTGGTTTAGCTAAAACATTAATGGTAAATACCATTTCTAAAGCCCTTGGGTTAGATTTTAAACGTATCCAGTTCACGCCTGACTTAATGCCAAGTGATATTCTTGGAAGTGAAATTTTAGATCACGACCGTCAATTTAAGTTTATCAAAGGTCCAATTTTCTGCAATATACTACTTGCTGACGAAATCAATCGAACACCCCCAAAAACACAGTCAGCCTTATTAGAGGCGATGCAAGAAAGATCTGTGACTATAGCTGGACATCATTACATGCTAGACACCCCTTATTTTGTTTTAGCAACCCAAAATCCGATCGAACAAGAAGGGACTTATCCTTTGCCTGAGGCCCAACTAGACCGTTTTATGTTTTCGATTAATTTAACATACCCAACTTTTGAAGAAGAGGTGCAAGTAGTCAAGCTAACAACTTCCACAGCCCAACCTCAAGTTGATGTTGTTTTTTCTGCAGAAGAAATTTTAAAATTTCAGAGTTTGATTAGGAAAATACCTGTAGCCGATAACGTAATTGATTACGCAGTTAAGCTAGTTGGAAAATCACGACCAGCCTCTAGTGAAGCAACTTCTTTAGTAAAGCAATATGTAGATTGGGGAGCAGGTCCTAGAGCGTCTCAAAACCTTATTCTAGCTGCCAAAACCTTTGCGGTAATTAATAATAAATTATCTCCTGATATTGAAGACGTTCAGTCAATAGCAAAAGGGATCTTAAGGCACAGAATTATTAAGAATTATAAGGCAGATTCAGATGGAGTTACTACAGAATCCATTATTGAAAGTTTATTTTAATATAGTTTCAGCTATAGTATCTTCTTTTTTTTTCATTTTTTGATGACAATAGTTTGTTATTTTCTTGGTATTTATTTTATTTCATTAGGACGAGTATGTTAATCACTTTTTATTTCAATATAATTTTATTTAATTCGTACTTTTACGAACGATTATAAAGAAATAAAATTATTCAGAATATGGCTTTCGATATAAATATTATCAAAGAAGTTTACCGACAGATGCCGGGACGAATTAAAAAAGCACGTCAACTCGTTGGGCGCCCATTAACTTTATCAGAAAAAATACTATACAGTCACCTTTGGGATGACAACTCTTCAAAAGCGTTTGAGCGTGGAAAAGACTATGTTGATTTTGCACCTGATAGAATTGCTCTACAAGATGCAACAGCTCAAATGGCGTTATTACAGTTTATGCAAGCGGGTAAAAGTAAGGTAGCAGTACCTACCACTACACACTGTGATCATTTAATTCAAGCAAAAAATGGAGCTGGAACTGATTTACAAAGTGCTTTAAACACGAGTAATGAAGTTTTTAACTTTTTAGAATCAGTCTCAAATAAATATGGTTTAGGATTTTGGAAACCAGGTGCTGGTATTATTCATCAAGTGGTCTTAGAAAATTATGCATTTCCTGGAGGAATGATGATAGGAACCGATTCCCATACTGTTAATGCAGGAGGATTAGGAATGATTGCCATTGGAGTTGGGGGTGCAGACGCTGTAGATGTGATGGCCGGTATGGCTTGGGAGCTCAAATTCCCAAAATTGATCGGCGTTAAATTAACTGGAAGTCTTTCGGGATGGACTGCACCAAAAGATGTGATTTTAAAAGTAGCAGGAATTGTTTCTGCGAAAGGGGGAACTGGAGCTGTTGTAGAATATTTTGGTGAAGGTGCCATCGGAATGTCCTGTACTGGAAAAGGAACCATTTGTAATATGGGAGCAGAAATAGGAGCAACCACTTCTACTTTCGGATATGATGAATCGATGGAACGTTACTTACGTGCTACTGATAGAGCAGACGTTGCAGATGCTGCAAATACAGTAAAAGAACATTTAACTGGAGATACTGAAGTATATGCGAATCCAGAAAACTACTTTGATCAAGTAATTGAAATCAATTTATCAGAGTTAAGTCCTTTATTAAATGGTCCTTTTACGCCAGACTTATCTACAAAAGTTGGTTCAGACATGAATACTATTGCAAATGAAAATGAATGGCCTTTAAAAGTTGAATGGGGATTGATTGGATCTTGTACGAATTCTTCATATGAAGATTTATCAAGGGCTGCTTCTATAGCGCAACAAGCTTTAGACAAAGGTTTAGGAATCAAAGCTGATTTTGGAATCAATCCAGGCTCCGAAAAAGTGCGTTATACAGCAGATAGAGACGGAATCTTAAGTGTTTTTGAACAATTGGATGCAAAGATATTTACAAATGCTTGTGGTCCTTGTATTGGGCAATGGGCACGATATGAAGATCCTAAGAATGCACCCAAAAACTCAATTATTCATTCTTTCAATAGGAACTTTGCAAAACGTGCAGATGGTAATCCAAACACCCACGCCTTTGTAGCTTCACCAGAAATGGTTGCTGCAATTACCATTGCAGGACGTTTAGATTTTAATCCTATGACAGATACTCTCATCAATAATGAGGGTGAAAAAGTGATGTTAGATGAGCCAACAGGATGGGAATTACCTCCAAAAGGTTTTGAAGTAAAAGACGACGGATATCTTGCTCCAGAAGAAGATGGAAGTGGAGTAGTCATCAATGTGAGTCCAGAATCTGACAGATTACAGTTATTAACTCCCTTTGAGCCGATTGGTAATATAATTGATAGCGCTAAACTATTAATCAAAGCACACGGAAAATGTACTACTGATCATATTTCCATGGCCGGTCCTTGGCTACGTTTTAGAGGGCATTTAGATAATATTTCTAACAACTGTTTAATTGGTGCTGTAAATGCATACAATATGAAAACTAATTTTGTAAAAAATCAGTTAGATGGGGAGTATGATGCAGTTCCTTTAACAGCAAGAGCATATAAGGCAGCGAATATAAAATCAATTGTAGTTGGAGATCATAATTATGGAGAAGGATCTTCTAGGGAGCACGCGGCTATGGAGCCTCGTCACCTAGGTGTTGCTGCTGTGATCGTAAAGTCTTTTGCACGTATCCACGAAACTAACTTAAAAAAACAAGGAATGTTAGGGCTGACTTTTGCAACGGAATCAAATTACGATTTAATTCAAGAAGATGACACTTTTAATTTTATAGATCTAAATGAGTTTTCACCAGGAAAACCATTAACGATTGAAGTGATCCATGCTGACGGTTCTAAAGATTTAATTATTGCAAACCATACCTATAACGACTCTCAAATAGAGTGGTACAATGAAGGATCTGCATTAAATCTAATCAAGAAACAAAACGATTAATTATAAATATCCTATTGTAAAAAAAAGTGCCTGATATTTCAGGCGCTTTTTTTTTAAAACCAAACGTTTAGAGGGTTTTAAAAAAAGCTTTTATAAAGGCTAAAGAAAATAAGGACTTCATGATTTTTAATTCCTCAATAAGTGAAGACTCTTCGTCTAAAAATTTAAACATAGCTTCGATAGAATTTTTAGAGTAAAACTGTTCGAATATCCATTCACCTTTTTCATTTTCATCATTCAAAACTTTTAAAAATATCTTATCATAGAACTTATACTTACGTTTAAATAAGTTTTTTGAAGGATTGTTATTGTTTTTTAAATTAGTAATTATTATTGCTACCTTTTTTTCTGAATGTTTAAAAGAATAGCCAGTAGACCCTTTAACCCAACCACCAGCCGTTCCAATTTTTGTTATGTTTTTTGTAGAATACGTTTCAAAAGGAAAATTTGTCATGGGGATGATTCCACTTTCCGTTTCAACAATAGTGTAGGTGTCTATTTTTAATATATTAGAAATGTACTCTTTTATGTAGCTATCGTATGTGGCTTCATCAACAAGTGTAGGCGTGAAATATGTAAATTCTACAAGTGCTTTAGTACTGCTTAATGGCAAAACATAAGTAAAAGTAGTTTTGTCACCATCCTTTAATCTATAGTCCATCATTGTAAATTGATCTGGACTGAAAACAGGAACTTTAGTTTCAATAATCCAACCTTTAAAATGCTGAATAATTTTAGTGAAGTTATCTGATTCTGAAAAATAATCTTCAGTAATTCTACTGTCAAAAACGTGTTTAGCATTGTAGAAGTTATTAGTGGTTATAACTTTGGGGTGTTTGGTTTTTTCTACGGTAAGTACGTCTTCTACAATAAAATCAAAGTTAGTTTTTTCTTTAAGTACATGTTTAGCTTTAGTATAGAAATCTAACGCTTGTATCGTTTTGTATTTGTAGGGAGCAAGCTCTATATTTAGTTCCATTTTACTGGAAAAAAACAAAGCTTTACTCCAAGTTTTAGAAACAATTGACTCCCATTTACCATTTCCTTTTTCCCAAAAACTCCAGGTTTTATCGTTTTGGGTTTTGTGAGATTTATCAATTAAAGCAATTTGCTTATCATTAAAAAAAGAGTCTTTAGAAAGCGCTAATGCTAGCTGAAAACCAGCAAGGCCGTTACCAATTATAATATAATCATACAGCTTGCTGTGCGCCATTTATTTAGAGTATTAACGCTTAAAATATTTAAAAGGAACAAATAACATTCCGTAACATTCACCATCTGCTTTTCCTAAGTGTTTGTGATGTATTTTATGGGCACGTCTAAGTCCTTTGGCATACCAATTGTCTGCTTTTCTAAAGTACTTGAATCTTTGGTGAATAAATATATCATGAACTAAAAAGTATGTTGCTCCATAGGCCATAATCCCCAACCCTATAGGAAGCCCAGCCCAAAATCCTTGATAGCTCCAGAAGTAAAAACAAGTCATACTTACTACCGCGTAAAATATAAAAAAGGCATCGTTACGTTCAAACCAATTCTTGTGGTCTTTGTGGTGATGGTCTTTATGTAGGCTCCATAGGAAGCCGTGCATAATGTATTTATGGGTAAACCATGCCATAAACTCCATGGCTGAAAAAGTCCCTAAAAACACGAGTATCCAAAAAAATATATTCATAGTAATAAGCGTTATAATAAATTGAGTTGGTATTTAACATAACTACGGGTAAGTAGTTCTATTTTTTTATAATTTGGCACTCTAATTCGGGTGCTTTTAATTTCTAAAGCTGGAGTTGTTTTTAGTTTTTTAAGTAACTGGTTGTAGTAGCGATACGCCATAAAAACGCCGAATTTCGCTTCTAAAGGGAGTTGCTTTATCCCGCTTAAGCCTTCATTGAAATCTTTTTCAATATCATCAATAATGGCCTTTTTTGAGTTTTCATCTAAGTTGTCTAAATCTGTATTTGGGAAATAAGTTCGGTTTAGTTCATCGTGGTCTGCTTTTAAATCTCTTAAGAAATTTACTTTTTGAAAAGCTGACCCTAATGCCATAGCGGTTTGTTTTAAGGCTTCATATTTAGCAGTATCTCCTTTTACAAAAACCTTTAAACACATAAGTCCAACGACATCGGCTGAGCCATAGATATAATTTTTATATTCTTCTTCAGTTGCGTATACAGTTTTGTGTAAATCTTGACGCATTGAATTCATGAATGCATCTACCATTTCCTTGTCGATCCCATATGTATAATAAGTTTGCTGAAATGAGTTAAGAATCGGGTTTAAGCTTATCCTGTTAGTTAATGCTGCTTCTAAATCAGCTTCAAACTGTGTAAATAGTGTTTCCTTATTATAGTCGTGAAAAGAATCTACAATTTCATCTGCAAGACGTACAAATCCATAAATGTTATAGATGTCCTGTCTTATTGTGTTAGACAACATTTTAGTTGCCATAGAAAAAGAGGTGCTATATGTTTTTGTAACAATTTTGCTACAATCTTGAGAAACAGAATCAAAAATTGATTTCATAATTTTAAAATTTAAATTTCAAATTCATAACTAAGTAGTTTGGCATTACTTGAGCACCTTCATTATAAGTTCAGAAGTCAATTTTCCTGAAATTAGAGAAGGTGGCACTCCTGGTCCAGGTACAGTTAGCTGTCCTGTAAAATATAAATTATCTACCTGTCTCTTATACACATCTCCGAGCCCACGAGACCGAGGCTGATCTC
>OJCR01000803.1_pt1 | contig 13088 bp, 8 predicted proteins | sample 1591611 | NCBI WGS metagenome assembly OJCR01 (sample SAMN05416815, study PRJEB24817) | seawater metagenome | isolation source: Sea water | place: Canada:Atlantic | collected 2013-07
ACGAGATCAGCCTCGGTCTCGTGGGCTCGGAGATGTGTATAAGAGACAGATCCGATACTGGTTGGGACTGCGATAACGGGTTGTGCCACCAGGCCAGCAACCACGCTGGGCAGAGCCCCTTCCATACCTGCAGCGACAATGACGACGTTGGCAGATTGAAGGCGATCCACTTGCCCCAGGATGCGGTGCAGTCCGGCAACACCAACGTCATAAACCCGATCCACCTCATTCCCCATGACTTCCGCAGTCACAGCCGCCTCTTCCGCCACCGGTAAATCGCTAGTACCTGCGGAAACAACGCAAACCTTTCCCAAAGTAATCTTCACGGGTTCAGCTTGCCAGACAAGGCATCGAGCTTGGGGATGCCATGTAACGCCCCCCATTGAATCCTGAACAAACGAGGCCGTGGGAGCAGAAATACGAGTGACGAGCGCTGCCTTGGAGGATTCTGAAATTTTCTGGAGAATGGAGAGGATCTGTTCATCTGTTTTCCCCTGACCAAAGATTACCTCGGCAAAACCTTTCCTCAGAGCACGATGGGTATCGACTTTGGCAAATCCCATGTCCACAAAGGGAGCTTGCTGAAAGCTTCGAAGGACGTTCTCCCTTGAAACTGCTCCATTTTGAAATTGATCTAATAATTGACCCGCTTCTTCAGATGTCACGGGATAGGAGTATGACTCGCAGCAGCCACGAGGTCACGCTCAAAACGACTGGGGTTCTGTTATTTTTCATGTATCCGTTTTCATGCAAAGCTGCGGGCATTGGGTGTCGTTTGATAAATTGACTAATTTTCATGAAAAAGAAATTCCCTTGAAAAAAACCGCCTGCAAAACCGAATACCGAAATCGGCGTCAAATACTCCAGCAAAGGCTTCAATAACATTTAAGTTCCCGTTGATTTACCCGAGTCGCCACAGGACCTTTTTCGCTTATCCCTTAAATCCACTTCCAGCATCAATGCAAGATGCCATTGTCTTACTGCCACACCCACCTTGGTTGATGATGGTAAACCGGGGAAATACGGGGGGTTATTACCTGGCGCAAAAACGTCTATTTGCAGGTGACTTGCAGGGACGGATCAAAAAAAATCAGCAACTGGAACACCCTTGAAGCAAATATGACGCATGGCCAGAGGGTCTTCTCATGACTTGATCCTGGTTGATTACGAACGGAAATACAGGGCTCAAACACATTCTGCCTGGCAGCACCGCAGAAAGCGCGGTGCCGTATGCTGCATGTTCCGTGTTCGTTGCTCGCTAGAGTGACTTGAGATAGGCCATTAAATCACGCAGCTCCCGGTGATTGAGTGCGGAAGCAATCCCTTCCGGCATAGAAGATAGCGTCGCAAACCTTTGTTGCAGCATATTTTTGGCAACAGATAAACTTGATCCGTCGCCTTGCCGAATGAGTATCCTTTTGTCATTTTCTTCAAGGACGACGCCCGAGTATTCCTCCTCATCGCTCATCACAAAGCGCTCGGAGGCATAACCAGGAACGATGCTTTCGTTGGGGGCAAGAACAGCCTTCAATATCTGCGGGGGAGCAAGACGCTTGCCCAACCCATCCAGAGACGGCCCAACAACCCCGCCCTGCCCTTCGGCGATGTGACATCGCAGGCACGCAATCTCCGCTCGATCATTGAACAAGATTCCACCTTTTTGCACATCGCCACCTTGAAGCACCTCAAAAGGTAATATTGCCTCTTTTTCATTGCCAAACTGACCACGGTAGCTCTGCCACAAGGCTAATAAGTCGGGATGTGAGCTGCTTTGGACCACCTCAAGCAGCTCAAGTTTTAGTGGCTCCGGGAATTGTCCAGCCAACATGGCCTTCCACCAGTCAAAGACTGTTTCACGCGCTTTATCGGATTTCAATCTACCAACCGCAATGATCACCGATTGACGCAACCGCAATTGACGGTGAGGCTCCAGCCATTCGAGCAGTTGAGACAGCAGAGCATCATCATTCACCTCCTCGATCACAGACAATGCCACCGTGCGAAGGTGATCGATTTCGCTGTTCATTCCATATTCAAACCATTGCGAACGTTTCGAGGGGTTGAGTTGCATCAAAGCGCTGAGCGCTGCAGCTCGGATATCTGCTTGTTGGCGTGTATCGGCAACAAGCATTTCCAGATGAGGTATAGCGCTCTTCTGATTCCTTTCGACAAACAAATCCATGAGTGCCGTTAAAAATGCCCTATCGTCAAACTCAAACAGGGCCTTTTGGTTTTGAATCAACAAATCATCCAGCAGATGATTTGCTTTTGTAATGACAGGTCGCCAAAGGCCTGTCACTGGATCAATAGAACGCGCTGCCCCCCATTTCCTGATGACATCTAATGCAGCCAGAAGCTCCTCTGATGAGGCAGGGTGAACCTTGCTTTGCGATTCAATCAGGAAGGCAAAAAGTTTTTCCATTTCATCGTCCCCTCCCACCATCTCATGTGCCCAGAGCCAGCGACGAAAGGCCCCTGAATTGACTTGGTAGCCTGGGTTCCACTTGATCAATGAAGGAAGTGCTTCGTCGATACGCGCATCATAGATCGCCCTCGCCGCTGACTCCTGGATTGCATGTGAATCATCCTCAAGAAAGAGGGTAACCTGTGCATCACCCATACGCCGCAAAGCCTGCAGAACAGCCATCCGGATACTTTCCGACTCATGATCCATCCATCCGTTGAGTATCGCCAATTCAGCCTGAGGATGCTGGAAGCATTGGCTTAGCAGAAAATGAAACCCATGCCTGTAATGGGAATCCCCCTTGAGTGGTGCTTTTTCAATCAAGGGTTCCAGACTCGTGATCAGTTGTTCGATTTGCGATTTATTCCATCTCAGACGTTTGTCACTCAACCATTCACCCAACGTGATCAAGGCGTTCATGACAACTGACTGATTTGCATCGTGGAGGCATCGTATGACATCGTGAAGCAGTTTCCACTGGGGCTTTTCAGCCAGCCATTGCAGGGTGGCATTGCGGACAGCCTCATGAGAATCTGCCAAGCCTGTTTGCGCCGCTCTCAAATGTCGTGACTGATCAGAAGCACCGATAGTGCGTCCCATTTGGTTCAATCCCCATAACGCATGCAATCGTCCAAAAACAGATACTTCTTGATTCAATGTATCAACCAAAACCCGTTCGGAAACGGCTCCCAAATCTACCAACCGAAATTGAGCTTCTCTTCGAACCCAGCGGTTCGGATGCCCAAGAAATTCTGCGACTTGTTCAGGTGAACCCATTGCATTCAGGCTGGCAATGACAGACCTGACATCCGCACCCAGTATCGCAGATGCTCCATCATTGGCTGTAATGCGATAAACCCTTCCTTTTTCAGGCTGAGGCCAGCCTTCCACCCAGTCCGATACATAAACCGCACCGTCCGGTCCAAATGCCAGATCGGTCGGCCAGAGATTCCAAAGCCATTTCCGGTTATCCAAGGTGGTGAAACTTGCCCCTTTTGGGCTTAGATCAAATGAGCGAATCCCTCCGGGGAAATCGCATATGAAAAAAGGACCTGGGATGTTGTTTCGAGATCCAGCTTCAGGGTGAAGAGCAAACCCTGAAGGCCCCTGTGAAACGTAGCCTGAGGAGGACAGAATATCATCGATATCCCCTTTCCAAAAAACATCCTCAATCCACGGACCAAATCCCTTCATATGCTGGTAGGAACATCTCCAGCCATAATCACCATGAGGCACGATGTGTATGATCCGCGACTGATCCTTGCCCGAGGTGTCATTGTCTCCTGCAAACAGGTTTCCGTAGGCGTCGAAGACAATCTCTTGAGGATTGCGAAGTCCATAGGCAACGACCTCCAGATTCGATCCATCGGGTTCACATCTCAGAACGGCACCTGTGTCTGGGTAATGCAATGTCTTTTCACTCGTTTTGACATGCAACCCTCGATCTCCCATGGAAAAATAGAGTCGTCCCTCCGGCCCCCATGTAATGCCATGTAAATCATGTCCGGAAACCCCTACATGCACACCGAATCCGTTATGCAATTCTTGAGCTGAGTTGACCGCATGTGATTCAGGATCCCATTCTAAACGCCAAAACCCGGGAACACACTGAAACCAAACTCGACCATGATGCGCCAGGATTCCTGCTGCGGGGCCTGTTGGAATGGAAGAAAACCCATCAGCCAGCACCCGACTCGATTCCGCAGCACCATCCCTGTCTTTATCTTCCAGCAATCGAACCCGCTCAGAACCTCGCGTCAAGGGTGTCAGATGATGCCTGAAAGTCTGCTTCAGGAAGTCCGTGCGGTCTTGAACTGAGCGAAATGACAGGTCTTTGGGAAGCCATTCCGGCTTTTGAGTTACCACATCAAAAACCGCATCCCGATAACGATCGGTTTCAGCCAGATAAACACGACCAACCTCATCCACGCTGATGGCTACAGGATTCAGCACCTCTGGTTCGGCCGCAAATAACGCAACATGATAATCCTTTGAAATTTCCAGAGGAGCAACCATGGATTGGATTGACGCTACCGAATAGTCTGGACTGGCAGCCTCCAGAGAGATCATACAACTCAGATTAAAGCCGACACAGGCACTGATCAAGCTGAGGTGAAAAAGCAACGGCCGCGTGGAGCGCAAAGAGATCAACATATTTAACCTATGAATAACAATTAATGCTTTTGATGCCCGGCATGCCCTCCCGCTTCGAGATAGGCCAGAAGATCAAGAATGGCTTGCCGGTCCATGGTGGAAAGCATCCCTTCAGGCATCGGTGAGACAGCCGAAGTCTCTCTCGTCTTGATCTGTTTTTTGCGGAGGCTCAACAGCCCATCAGGTGCGAACAAACTTGGACGTAACTGGATACTTTGTTCATTTTCATCTACCAGATTACCACTCCATTCTTCACCATCTTTGGTTTCAACGCGGACTAACCTGTAGGGTTCATCTATATGAGAAGAAGGTTTGAGAATTTGTTGCAGCAAATCCTTCCCCCGGAAACGCTCACTCACATTGGATAGATCCGGTCCCAACTCGATGCCACGTCCGTCCATCTGGTGGCATTGGTGACATTGAGCATCGAGGAAGGATTTCATCCCACGCATGATAGCATGCTCGTCTTTGGAAACTTGAATGGCTTCGAAATCAGCCATTTGCCAGTCCTTGACAAAGATCGGAATGGATAAGTTTTGCTGAAGATCTTCTTCACTGACTTCATCATTCGTCACCCATAAAGCACCATTCATGACGACCCAATGCCCCGGAAAGGTGCAAAGATAGGGGTAAATCCCGGGTTCCTTTGGAGCAATAAATCTCAGTACATTCACCTTGCTGTTTCGACTCGGGCCAATCAAGGGGGTGTATTGTAGTATGTGACGATCTGGATCCTTGGGTATGAAATCGGACCGGGCGTTTTTCGGGTTTTTGACCATTTCATTTGCAGCCATTCCAACCTGATCCATGAAGCCCGGCTGAACCAGAACCCAGTTGTGATCGGTGGCATCTGGGTTGGTAAAGATCAATTTGACAGGTTGACCAGCCTTGACTGAAACCTTTTCCTCCGTGAATCGCATCTGCTCCGGGATGCAGGCGATGCGCAGGGTGACGAGGTCTTTTTGCAAATCAAATTCTGCATCTTTGGCGCTCCCTGGCGGTTCAAGAAATGATTCCACCTTCCTGGCATCACGCAACATGACAGGCACCAAGGCGTAGCGAGTATTGCCTTCCCAATGACGGCGCATATTTTCAGATCCAAGTGAACATACAAGCGCATAACGCAAATGATCTCCCAAAGGCTGATCGGCCACTCGCAATAAAATATCCAAAGCCTCCTGAGTTCCAAACCAAGAAGCCGCAATGGCAGATTCAAGTCGCACTAATGGATTTTTATCCGAAACGGCTTTAGCAAGGAGGCCGTGTGCATCCGGCATTTCTCCATACCAACTACGCAAGACGCGAACAGCGGCGGCACGGGCGTGATGTTCCTCGCACTGGATCAGCTCTCTCAATAAATCGTGGTTGGTTGCCCCGATGTTGCGATACAACCAAAGAGCCTCGACTTGATGATGACGGAATCGTGGATCAGCCCGATCCAAGCCGTTCAGCCATGAGGTGAGCGTCTTGAAGACATCTTGCTTGGATCGTGATCGCAATTCATTGCGTGTCCAGTAGCGATACCGATATTCAGGACGTTTGAGCACATCCAACAATGACACAATCGGTTGATCATGGATCAACGGAGGATCTTGAAGTGTGGTCCCTTTTGGGACGATTCGCCAGATCCGACCCGCACGACGGTCTCGGCGTTCATCCCGCAAAGAATACTGGGCATGCCCTTTCACAGGATTGTACCAATCGCAAACATACATGGCACCTCTCGGTCCAAAGCGAAGATCCACGGGGATAAAACTTAAGTTGGAAGAATAAATAATGTCGCCCTGATATGCCTCTTCGAAATGATCTTCTTTCTCGATCCATTGATGAATCTCCACACGGTTGGACGGCTTGTAACGCACTTTCACAAAACCTCCCTGCATTTCTTCAGGCCAGCAATCGAAGTCCACGAATTCATGACCACAAACGCCGGAGTATGCAGGAAGTCCTGCCGCTCTGGGGTGTTGCTGGGGATAGGGTGGATTCAAGGCATGGAAGGCAGAGGCGAAAACAGGATGACTGGCCACATGATATCCCCAGTCATCAAAAGTCACTCCCCAAGGATTGGTATTGGGGTAACTGCCAAAAGACGTAAGTCGATGGCTATCAGGTCGAAATTGAAACCAGGCACTATTGTCCGCGCGCACGGGACCATAAGGGGTCTCGATCTGGCTGTGATGAAAAATGGATTCCCTGAAAAGCAGATCTCCTTCCGGGGTCCAAACAAAATCGTGCAAGGCATGATGCGAATCTTCACTGCCGAAGCCGGCCAGCAATCGAACACGCTTATCGGCTTTCCCGTCTCCATCCGTATCTCCAATCCAGCTCATGAAGGGCTCTTCCGATACGTAAACACCTCCATCCCCCAGTTCAAAAGAAAGCGGAATATGCAAATCATCGGCAAAGACCGTGGATTTATCCGCTCGACCGTCTTTGTCAATGTCTTCAAGGATGATGATTTTATCGCCAGGCTCATTCCCCGGATAGACATGAGGATAGGTTGTTGAGCAACTGACCCATAGGCGCCCTCGTGCATCCCAACGCATCTGGATGGGACATGCCAGATCGGGAAATTGCTCCTCTGAAGCGAATAGATTCACCTCGAATCGGGGATCGATCTTGAATTCTGACAACTCATCCTCGGAAGAAAGCCAACGATTGGCACCTCGACTTTGAGGGGTTTGTGGCATTGCGGGGATATTGGAATCATCCAGGGTGGCTTGTAAATTGCCCTGAGCTAATTGCCATATCCACTCATCTCGATTGCTGACCATGATGTCAAAATTTCGCATGGCAGGCAGAAAATCGAGGTAACCGTATGTTTTATTACGCGCACCAGTGTAGTAGTAGGTGTTCAAGGGACGATAACGCTGGAAGTATTGCTTACTTTTCTCGACAACTGCTTCACGAAGTTTTTCACTGACGTTTGGGGATTCTTTGTCAAAAACCGCATTGAATAAATCCGAAGCAAATCGAGCATACCCCTGCTCTGTCAGATGGACGCCGTTGATGGTGTAATCTGTTTTGGTATCGGATAGCCAAGCTCTCGAACTCGCAAGCACATTCGCAAATCCGATATTCAACTCGCCTGCAATTTCCTCCATCACTTGGGTGTAAGCCAGAAGACGTTCATGGTTCATGTCGTCGGCAGAAACTCCCTTTATATTTTCACATGCAATGGGTGATACCAAAATGATCTCAGGCCCCGTGCGTCCGTTGAATGCCAGCGATTGCAAACGGGATGAAAATTCTCTCAATGCATTCCGGAAAGCCTCCGTTCCATCCTCACCGTCAAACGATTCATTGAAACCAAAGGCGGCAAAGATCACATCCGCTTGCTCCCGAAACAAATACTGTTCGACATCCGCGAAATTGGAGGGACGCGGTTGCAGGTCAGGTGTGTCTGCAGACCATGATAAGTTTCTCACAGTAAGTGCATGTTTGGGAAATTGCGCATGTAACATGGCTTCGAAAAAACCAAACTGACCAGCTCTCTCAAACAGAGTATTTCCGATAAAAGCGATATGGGCGCCCTTTTCTAATTCAAGCGGCAAGGAGACGGTGCGAGGTTGCCCGGCCACTTCTGCCCTGGGTGCATTCTTGCGATAGAGCGCATATTGCTCATAGAGAGGGTCACGACTCGCCTGATTACGATTTTTACGATTACTCGCCGGTTTTCGATTTGATTGGGCTTCCAGCACCGGAGTCAGAAAAAACAACCAGAGTAAGGCTCCAACAAGCACAATCCTCAAGGGCTTGGCATCAATGCGTGCGTTCATGTTTCAAATCATGACAGACAGTCCATAACGGATACAAGCCGGCATTTGAACGTGACATTTGGTGGCACCCATGGAAGATTCCAGACACATGAACGATTGGATCAAATCTTATATAGAGGCTCAAAAAGCGGCGCTCGACTCCATCCCCACCGAAAAGGTAGCCGATTGCGTTGGAGTGCTGCAGAAGGCATGGGCGGAAGAAAAGAACATTTTCGTTTTTGGAAACGGAGGGAGTGCTGCAAATGCATCTCATTTTGCCACGGATTTGGGAAAAGGTTCCTCCGACATCATGAGCAAGCGATTCAAGGTATTGTCAATGAATGACAATGTCAGTTGGATGACGGCCATCAGTAATGATTATGCTTATGAGGATATCTTCAAACGTCAGTTGGAGAACTATGCCAATCCAGGAGATATCGTGATCACCATGAGCGTCAGCGGCAACTCGCCTAATCTCGTTAAAGCCGTTCGATGGGCAAAAGAAAAAGATCTGACTGTGATGGCATTTGTCGGAGCAAAACAAGGAGGCCTTGCGCCTCTTGCTGATCACCTGGTTGTCATTGATTCTGAGCATTACGGTCGGGTCGAGGATTGTCATATGGGCATCTGCCATATGCTCTGTTATGCTTTCATGGAACTGGATTCATTGAAGCATTAGGGAAGATGCAGATCCATCGTGGTGCCTGATACGCGTAAGACCGGGCATTCTTGACCATGCCTGCCAACGAAGCCATTCGAAAAAAAATTTCCAGTCTGCCCCATAAACCCGGGGTTTACTTGATGAAGGACCGGTTTGGCACGGTCATTTATATTGGAAAAGCTCGAAGTCTGCGGAAGCGAGTCAGCCAGTATTTTCACCCATCACGCCGCCAACGTTGGGACATGAAACTCAATGCACTCGTCGAGGCTATTCACGACCTTGATGTTCACCAGGTCAGGAGTGAGCCTGATGCGGTCTTGCTGGAAGGCAAGTTGATCAAGGAATTCAAGCCTCGTTACAACGTTAGTTTTAAGGACGATAAACGTTTCCTCTTGCTGAAGGTCAATCTCAAAGATCCCATTCCTCGGTTCACACTGACGCGTTTGAGACAAGATGATGGCGCCAGGTATTTCGGCCCATTTGCAAATTCTGGTGCTATTCGCCGCACCATGACCATGGTGCGACAGAAGTTCAGCCTGCGAGGCTGTCGCCCATTGACCCCGAACAGGCACGATTACAAGCATTGCCTCTACGGTCATCTCAAGCACTGCACAGCACCCTGTATCGATAACATATCCACCGAAGATTATTTGAAGCAGGTAGAGGCAGCTTGCGAGTTCCTGACAGGGCAATCGCAAGAGATGGAAAAAGATCTCAAGCAAATGATGCAAAAGGCGGCAGAAACGCTTGACTTCGAGAAAGCCGCTGAACTGCGCGACATGCTTCAAGACCTCAAGAAAGCCACTCAGAAAACAGGTAAATTTTCACGCCTTCCATACAAACTACCATTGGCTATCGACCCGGTATCTGATTTAACAGAGCTGAGAAAAGTTCTGAGCATTCGAAAAATACCGGTCCGAATCGAGGGTTTCGACATCTCCAATATCAGTGGAACCTTCAAGGTTGCCTCCATGGTCAGGTTTAGAAATGGTCGCCCAGACAGATCCAACTACCGGCGCTATAAAATGAAAACCGTGCAGGGGCAGGATGATTTTGCCTGCATGGCGGAGACAGTTCGACGACGGTACACGAGACTGCTCAAAGAAGCAGGAGAGCAAAAAACGGATCTGGAATCCAGTGAATCACCTTTTCCTGAATTGATCCTGATAGATGGAGGCAAGGGACAACTCGGAGCAGCCTGCGAGGAACTTGCCAAACTCGGCCTCAGCAAGATTCCCATCATAGGACTGGCAAAGGAATTTGAAGAAATTTACCAACCCGGAAAACCCGACCCCATTCGATTGGACCATCGTTCCGGTGCACTCAAACTCCTTCAACGCGTCCGTGACGAATCGCATCGATTCGCAAACACCTTCAACGCGCAATTGAGGCTCAAGAAAATTTCAGAAAGCTTACTGGATGAGTTCCCGGGGATCGGTCAATCCAGAAAAGCCGCGCTTTTAAAAAAGTTCGGATCCGTTCAACGCATTAAGACAGCAAGTCTGGAAGAAATATCACAATTACCGGGGTTTGGTGGTAAAACGGCTGAAAAACTAAAACTTTTTCTGGCCGCAAGGTGAGCATACAAAAGGCCTTTAACCCGAGAAAAAGGTAAGCTCCTCTCAGGCCTGTCTAGTCGTGGTGCGCTCCAAAAGCGCCTGTTTCAATCGCTCGGAATCCCATCGTTCTCTCAATGCCCGTAACCAAAGCTGTTGACATGTTTCAGGCGCACTGCCATGCATGGGAGGATCAGAATCCAGGTTGGTTGGAAAGGAGTATCCATCGGCAAAGGCGGAAACCACGTCTCGCAATTGTCGCTCCGAGATTGCCCCTTCCTTCAACCGATCCAGGAGTCGAGGATGTATCAACTTGACCATCTGAGTTCGATTGACTTGCTCCATCGCACGGCCGAATGCTGACGAAACCTGAAGCAAATTAGCCATGCGATCCTTCGCCGTTCGGTTCGCACCAGCTGCATGAAATAAAGCAGGGCTGAAGAACAGCATATCTCCACATTTGAATGCAAGCTGAGATCGATGTTTTTCAAAAACCTTCATGAAAGCAGGAAGACGATAAGCAAGATAACCTGGCGGAAAATGATGTGAAAAAGGGAGCAACAAGGTAGGTCCGGATTCAACAGGCATGTCAGTGTGCGCTACGGCCCCCTGCAGTGTGAGGTATTGAGATGCCATTTGAGCATGGGCAGGAAACTGGTGACTGACTGCTTCAGGTTGAAATCCGAGATGATAATCACGGTGCACCGATTGTGCCTCCCCACCCGGTTTCACATTGTTGACCTGAGCGGTGACTTGATAGCCCGGCCCAAGCCAGGCTCTCGAGGCCAGAGCAAGCAGCGGATTACCATAATAATCCACGCAAAGCCCAGGGTCTACACTACAAGCCTTTTGAAGGGAATTCCAGATGCGCTCATTGGTTCCAAAATGGTCTCCCTTTACTTGCCCATCGAGTTTTTCCTGGTAAATTCGCGTCTGAAAAACCTTGGTCATTTGGTCTACATGCGAAAGATTCTCATAGGCGTTCCGGATCACAAAAACCCCAGGCCCATCCCGCAAACAACGACAGAGTTCAGATGTAAGAACGAGCTCCTTGCTCGGATCCATCAACGCAGCCCTGAGATGATCCCCCTGATAAATAAGGATATTCTGTTCTACAGCTTCAGCGTGCGGATAATTTTCCAGAGAGAGCTGATGCTCGCATTCGGCTTGCAGTTTCTCTGGGTGGAAGTCATTTACCGAAAAGAAACTTGGTAGGCCCTTATTGAGGGGGATGTCCATAGTAATTTGATCCTTTCAGAAGGATGATCATATAGCAACTCGAATGGATAGAGGGTGATGTCGATTCATGGTGAGCCCACCTTGGAACCCATGGTTTGCCACCGGTTCTGGCAGAGGAGAAAGACAATTAGGATTTCGCGGGCTTCTTGAGGGTAAAGTCAAAGGATGGGTTGACTTGGATCTCATTGATGAGGTCCAGCTGACATTTCAGTCAAAAGCAGCATCATTTTCTCGCAGGGATAAAATCCACCAAGCAAGTAAAGCTGGCAAACCAACCATCAATTCCCGAGCTCTTCTTGCCAGCGAAAGTGCCAACCCTTGACTTACAGGAATGCCCAGGCTGGCACCAATGAGGGTGATCGTTCCTTCCTGAGCTCCGAGGCCGCCGGGAATGAGGAATGCCGCCATTCGAATCGTTTGTGCAAGACTTTCGAGGATGACCGCTTCATGGTACTTGATGGGATGTCCCATCAGGGTCATGATTAAATATATTTCACCGGCCATCCCAAATCGGAAAGCCATCCGCCAGCTAAAAGCACGCATCAACACAAGCGGGGTGCTGTAGATTTCTCTGACTCGAAGGTCCATGGATTCAGACAAGCGGTTGAGAGACTCTGATTTTTCCTGCTTCATCATTTTTTGCAGCAGACGCGAAGACATCGCAAACAAACCCCGTTTTTGAATCCGCAACAGGAAGATAACCATCGCGAGCAAAATCAGCATGGCAAGGCCGCCACCAATAAAGAAAGCCTTGTCCCAGCGATGAAACATCAACAACACGAGACCGAGGGGAGCAAAACATATCTGTGTCAATACCTGAAATGTTTTGTCGATGACCATGGTCGCCCAAGGTTCGATGTCCTTGTTGGGTTTTGCAAGAAGCCGCGCCTTGACAATTTCCCCACCAATTTGCGCTACGGGCAGTAGCCAATTACAGGCAAGCCCAATCCAGAAGGCAAGGAAGAAAGTCCAGAACCCACGATCGCGATTTTTGGCAAACAAAGTTCTCCAGGCCTGTCCAGCCAGCGCGATTGGCAGGAGGAAGTAGCATCCCACCCAAAGAAACTGCCAACCGATATAGGCAAGTATGGGAAATACTGTTCCCCACACCATACTTTCTTTTGCATTATTTAACTCTAATTTATTAGTGTACAGTATTTTACTTACTTTTACTCTTTCACTTATTCATTAGGAATAACACTCAGGCATAACATCTTTCGTTGTGTCAGCTGTAATATTAGTGTTTTAAGGTAGCC
>OJCR01000807.1_pt1 | contig 13074 bp, 10 predicted proteins | sample 1591611 | NCBI WGS metagenome assembly OJCR01 (sample SAMN05416815, study PRJEB24817) | seawater metagenome | isolation source: Sea water | place: Canada:Atlantic | collected 2013-07
GATCAGCCTCGGTCTCGTGGGCTCGGAGATGTGTATAAGAGACAGGTATATAGGTGTCCCCCGCTGCGGAACCACCGTAAAGAAATGGGCATGGAGCAATGGGCTTTTTATCGCGTAATTTAATGTTTTTTTGATCTCAGCGAGCGTTTCGGTGGGAAATCCATACATAAATGAACCATGAACGACAACCCCTTGCCGATCAAATTCCTCAATTGCCCATTTGGCTTTATCAATATCCAGCTCTTTCTCAACCAAAATCTGGAGTCTTGGCGTGACAGTTTCAATAGATATCGTCGCGTTGTATGTTCCTGCCCTCACCATCGAATCAATAGTTTTTTTATCCAAAATATCCCCTCGAAGCCCATTTGGAAAAGCAAGAAATAAACTTTTTCCCCAACGACTGGCAATAGCGTTCATAACATCTTGAGCATGTGGACGATGAAGATTAAATATATCATCCACGAAGTGAAATTCGCTCACCCCATAATTGTCATGCAAAAAGGCAATTTCTTCTATAATACGATCCCGACTTTGGTATACAAATCGTTTGGTGAAAACATCGTGGCAATAGTTGCACAAATAAGGGCAGCCTCTAGACGTAAAAAGGTACGCGTAGCGACGCTCATCAAGATTAGTTATGATTCGCGCCTTATCTCTTTTTCTATGGGTATCAAAGTCATGGAGATCCCATGCCGGGATGGGAATATTGTCAAGGTCAGCAATCAAATCTTGCGTATTGTTGCGAACGACATGGCCATCTTTGTTACGATAACTGAAACCAGAAATATCATCGCCAAGCGGAAAATCATTAAAATGCCGACCCAATGCTCGGGGAAAGCTGCGATCTGCCGCCCCTTCAAAAACCCAATCAAAACTACTTTCCGAAAAAATCTTATCAGTCTGCCTAAGAGTATATGGCCCACCCAAAACCATCAGAATAGATGGTTTTATTTTCTTACAAATACTTGCAATGGAGTGACTGGCTATCGCCTCAATATTTAATGCCGAAACAGCAACAACATCAGGCGAACAATCATTTATTAACTTTGTTATTTCCTCTGGAGATTCACCGTAGACTTTCATGTCGCGAAAGATAGCACGAACACGGTCTCCGAAAAGGTTTCTTAGCACTGCGATAAGTGTAAGTACACCGAGCGCTGGACCGTGCGCCATTTGCTCAGAGGGTTGGTACGGTTTAATAAACAATATTGTGAATGAACGACAGCTCGTAAAAACAGTGTCATCCTGATTCATCTTGGCATACTGGTTGACCGAAACTCCGGAAAGATTTTCAACCCTTATCGTTCTAACCATATCCATCTCATATATAAGTTTTATTGGCTTTTCTTATTCTCAACGCTAGTAAAAAAAGAAGATATTGGTATAATCACGAGGAGAGATAGCGGGATATTGGTTAGGGATAATGCTTGGCATCTTAACTGTCGCCACATGATCTAGCAACTAGGAATTCGGCCATTTCAATGTCATGATTCGCTGACATATAAATTATGTGCTTAGTCGAAAATAATAAACAATAAAGCGAGCCAAAATAAAAAATCTTACCGTTGAAAGCACCCTATAACTAAACCAAATAAAATCTTCCGGGACTGCTTTGAAAGCCCTGAGAAATTACAACAACCTGCATTTCCTATGACGACGACTATCGAACAGCAAACCCTGGAAGCAATCCGCGCCCTAAGTTTGGATGAATTGACGATAAATACTAGGTATCGCGACCACCCAGAGCTCTGTAAAACCGACCATGAGCGCTTATTTCGCTACGAATTGTCTTCAGCTATTGAATCTGGCGGCATTTGCGCTAGTGCCAGTTCAGGGAATAAGGCAGTCTCCATTTGCGCTATCAAACCTCTTAACTGGGATTCTCGACATTTCGGGCACCCCATGGCAAAGCTTACTTTGGCAGCCGCTCCAGAGTGCGCCCCTGATTCCGTGCTTGAGCTCCTTGATACGGTGATCACATCAATGAAGAAGGATAAACCGCACTTACATATCTCTTGCGAGGTAGATATTGATGACTACAATTGCTTGAATCCCCTTCTCAATTTGGGCGCAATAATTCTAGATATAAAGCGAGAGTATCGCTGGACCTCACCCAAGAACATAAAGCCTCCTAAATTTCTCTCCCAAATTCGCGACTATAGACCAGAAGATAAAAATCGGGTCATGAGCATTCTTCACCAGTCAGACTTTAAAAGCCGTTTCACAAGGGACGCGCTACTCAATCCAAAAAAAACCACTGAACTCTATAAAATCTGGCTTGAGAAACTACTCGACGGGAAAGAAGGCGACAGGATTGCCCTTGTCGCGGAAAGAAATGGCGAAGTCCAAGCCTGCGGAACTATTGAGAAACATGATTTGAGCCATGCAGGGATAAATATAAACATGATGAGTGGCGGCATTTATGTGTCCACTCCCCTGGCGAGGGGGAGTTATTACCCGATAATCTACTCTCTTACAGAGAAAGCTTCGTTAATTTGCAAGACCTCCCAAACCTGTGTCTCTCTTAACAACCATCCTGCCATAAGGGTTCTAGAAAGAATGAACTTTGGGACAAGATCGACAAGGTATGCATTGAGACTAGTAAGATGAATAGTGAAAAACTGATTTTATCAATCATCACCACTACTGATCCGGTAACTCAGAAATTGCCTTTCTTGCTCGAAAGTCTGTCTTGTCTTGCACAAAGTCGAAGTGAACACTATGAGGTTATAATTGTTGATGACTTGGAGCAGTGGAAAAGCAAGAAACATGTAGAATTTACTTTTCCTTCACTTTCGGTTAAGCCAATCCAACCAAAAAAGAAACAAGGACAGCTTAAAGCTATCCTGACAGGGCTTCAAGAAGCCAAGGCGCCTCTTTTATTAACCATTGATCCGGATTTATATCCTTGTGTCCCAGAAATCCCCAACATGATGAAAATGATTAATGAAAATATCTTTGCAGTGCATGCAGTTAGAAGCTCTCGACCAGGGACCAGCTTTTTTCGACTTGCTGGCTCAGTCGCAATCAACATGCTGGTGCGGAAAATAACAGGTTTGAAGGTGCATGACATTGGCAGCCCTATCACACTATTCGACAGAAAAGTTTTCTCTATTTTACCTCTCCACCCCTCTAGCAAGAATTCAAACCCAAGACTGCAATATTACCTACGATTAAATAGCAAGCTCACCAGCTATAAACTAAGGCAATGTTCAACGAGTAACGGTTTAAGTCACTACAACTTATTACAGCTAATAAAAACCAGTTACAAGCTATTAGAATCAGCTATGAGTTTACGGAAAAGTTAAGATATGCCGCTGAATCCCGCGGCTACCCCAGCCTCCAAAAACGCATTTCAAGAGAAACTCTTGTCTTATCACTAAAGTTGACTGCCCCGCCATGAATCAAATATGGAGAGAAAATCATGCCTTCCGTTTCTCTTATAACTGGGCGGGTCATAGTTAAAGTTCCATCATCCATTACTGCAGATGGCACACTAAACGCAACTCCATTCACACGACTCCCTGGCCCAGTCTGTAGAATTCGAGATTCAGGCCAATAGTGACTGCCTGGAACAATGGAAAGCGACGAATTGTGGTCACTCCCCGCAAGCGGAAAGTACAGGTTAAGGCCATGGCGCAACCGGTCTAACCAGACATCTTTATGAGGAGGATTGTTATCTTTATGAGGGAAGGGACGAACTAAACGAATAAAAAAATAGCCTGCAGCACTATTATTAACTGCTACACAAGATACTGTTTTACCGCATAGTTGGCTAACCTGCTCATCCATTACACTATGATTTACGGGCAAATTTTCAATACTTGCTTTGCTTCTAAGAAACTCTATCACCCTCAAATGGGTTTGTTGGTCAGGACAATAATTATGGTAGTGTTCAAGCTTGAACTTCCCAGCATCAATTTTGCAGCCAGCATTATTTAGTGCCTCTAGCAGTAAGGCCAATACACCGCGGTAAAGCTTATGAAAATTTTCACGTCCCACCATTTGGGAAACCAAAAAACCTTGATCTTGCCAAGAGCAACCAGAAACAAGATTATCATCTTTTTCTAACAAACATAGGTTCTCGCCACGCACGGTATGACCAGAGATATCAAGAAAAACCTCGGCACCATCAATCTTGTATCTCATTAAAAATCACCACCACTTATCATATGCTTTTTTCATATGCTCAAGATCGATTGTTGGAGCATCATCCAAGCTTTTATTGGGTTCAAGTGAGCGGCTATAAGAAAAAAGATACATTTCATAGTCCGAAAAATTCCACATATAGGGATATCCAACAAGTGGCATTTTATCAACATAAAGAACCCTTTTTTCGCCAGCAGAGAATTTAGGCTCTCCAAGATCAAGGTAACTATACATTTCACCACCTGGATGCTGCGAGAATACCTGGCCATCAAATAAGATATGAAAAACCCTGTACCCATTTGTCGCATACCCAACTGTTACATAGTCTGGAATTGCATATGGATCTAAGTAATAATAAAAGCCATGATCAAAGATAGTCAGCCTATCTACCCCTTCATCCTCAGCAAGCATCGTTTCGATTACTGAAACTGCTCTCTTCCATGCTTCGATGGTTTCTTGCGGTTTATATAAAAAGATCTTGTCCCATCTTCCGGAAACAACATTTTTTATTGTGGTAGAAACACCCGTAAATTTAACACTTCCCTTGATCATGTACATATTGCCAAAATGCATCATGACAACAATTGACGCATAGAGAGTTACAAAAGTTGCAAACCAATGTATAGGAAGCTTTAAACGGGAGAAATTCCCCTGAAGCCAAGAAAAAAAACCGGCCCAAAGAAGAATAATTATAGGTATTAAAATATATGTGTAACGATCCTCGTAATCACTAAAGTCACCGATGATCAAGATCATCAGCCACCCGAACCAGACAGCCCCCCCAACAAGAAAGGGCCAAAGAATTCTTAACGGCCGATAAAGCCAACCAAGGAAAGCCGGAAAAACCAAAAGCAACGAATAGGTTTCCACCCAGTCCATCGATGACTTATTAAGAACAAGCTTATTAAGAATTTTTCGAAGCTCAATTCTCCAGTAACCATAATCGGAAAGGGAAGGAAGCGCCCAGGTGAGGTATAAAAAATAGATCAAACCCGGAAAGAGCATTATAAATGCTTCTTGCCATCTTCTATTTATTACCATAAACAACCAAATTGGAATCCAGAAAAACATTCCCTCCGGTCGAATCAATGGCAGCATGGAAGAAAGCAAAGCTACCAACAGATACTTTTTATGGAGATAGGAAAAGACAAGCGCGCATAGAAAAAAAGCTAACCAAGCCTCACCATAAAAACTTAGCGATGTTAGTGCGAACCTCGGCAACAGCCCCATTATTAATATCGCAGAGATCATGATGATTTTATTAATTCCAATATGGCGTCCAGAGCTCCATATAAAAGCAATAGAAAGCGCCGCCATCAAAGCATGCAGGCAACGCGAAAAAAAAATGTCACCTCCAGCTAATGTCACAACAGCCCCATCAAGAAACAAAAAAACAGGGAGAACAAAGTTGTATGTGTATAGATCTGGATTGATCCAGGCAGAACGCGCCAAAAAAAAGCGATAGGCATCATCACCATAAAAAACATTTGAACTATCTACATAGTCAACAATCCACCACTTATCTCCGCCGCAAACGACCCAGGCAAGAAAAATGTATAGGATGGAAAACCCAAGAAATATGGCAAACGCTTCAGATTTAAAGAGATGGGCGCGGGGAATAAAAGAATAACGAAACATATTGATGCCAAGTAAAATGATCAAACCAAAAGAGGGACTTAACGCCCCTCTAAAGATACGACAGGATCATCAGGCTTGCTAACAGAATCTAGCGGATCCGTAACAGTTGGGCGTGACACTCTGAGCCCCTAGTTTCAAATCATTTAACGGGAAGTTCAAATTAGCAGGCACTGTCATCAATCCGACCGGGAGACTATCCCCCCCCAAACAGTCTGAAAGTGAAGGGCATGTTACACCGTAAGTTTGTGCCGAACTTGTACCCGTTGACAACCTTCGGTAAAGCGCGCAGTTAATACTGGGTACCTGACATAGTTTCGGTGACCCAGAAACCCCGGCGTTATTTGTTGTCCACGGAGGCCCAGAAGCGCCGGTTAGTGCCTGCAATAGAACGTCATTGGTCAGTGGCACTTTAGCTTCCGGGCTTATATTACCTATATCAATCTCATCCTCAAATGCCAGCCACCAGCCTGACATTGCAGGAGCGGAAGCCCCGGGCCAGAGAACGTTTTCTCTCTGCATGGATAACGAGAAAGGATTGTTAACATCGATTTTATGGATAAACTTGAGGCTTTCCTGAATGGGGACAGTAGCAGTAAGCCCCCTCAACGTACCGGTAACCTCTTTATCAAGTTCGAAGCCAATACCTAACAGCGTCGCATTCGCGGTCATTTGACCCGCAAAGGAAATATCGTCAATTGTGGCATTACCCAGCAAGTCAACAAACGTCTGCCGTTTACCGTTTACCGTAGTTGGATTGGTTACAATATTTGCATTGGCCTCTTCCAGGTTGAGTCTGTAAGTATCTGACCAGAAATCCCCGGTAGCCCAGCCTAAGATGTCTGTGTTGGCCCGTATTCTGCCCATCATCCTTGCTGCGGCCCCGACTCCTCCTTCGCTCAAACCCGTACTGCCATCGTTACATTGTCCGGTCGCGTAACACATTTGTCGGGCTTCTGTCTGTGCAACACCCACAGCCGAACCAATCTGCATATAACCACTCAAACTATTAATACCACTGGTGTTGCCCGGATCGCTGCTGCCCGCCTGCTGATCACCAAAAGTCATCATGCCCTCAGCGCGCTCTGCGCTCAACCGGATACCGACAACCTCTCGGAGTGTTTTAGAACCATCATTTTTTATTGCGAACTCGAAAAATGGCCGGGTCAAAACTGCGGCCGAACTAGGTCTACCATCCGGTCCCCAAGTGGAACCGGAAAGACCCATGCGGTCAATATCGATATCACAGTGCTGGCCGTTAATTGCATTGGCAGTGCAACCCAATTGCAGCTTCTCAATATTCATATTGAGTTCAACTTCCGCATCCAGCCCCGCTTTGTAGAAGGCAAGCCCGCCAGTTTCTGTTTTTCCCATCTGCATGAGTGCCTGACCGCTGACATCGGAGAGCTCCGCGTCTCTCATTTCTGTCATTGCACCTGCGCCTGAAACAAGAAAGGTTAGCAGAAACGCTAAACAAAACATGATGGACGGAGCAGATTTGCCCGCCTGGAATTCAGCAGAGTTGATACTTGAGCCGGGAAAGTGCGGTCTGCGGGCTACAACTTTAGGCATATAGCTATCGACCTCAGAGACGCACCTCGAAAAAGGCAGGAAATTATTAATTATTATTATCTTTTCATGCATGGTTAGAATCCGTACATATAAAAGTTGCCACCGAAAGCGATGCCAGCCTGTGCCCCATTGTTGTCGGCAATATTGAGGCCGAGAAAGGAGCCGTTGACATTTTGCTGCCAGCCATCTTGCACACCGGGAACACTATTGAATTCTATTGCCATGCCTTCGTAGTAAATGCCCAGCCTCACATCGTTATAGCCAGTGCTTGTACCATTACCCGGATTATAGCTGCCAGCCGTTTCCGGGTAATGAGTGCGAACAGCAGGCATATTATCGATATAGCCCGTGTTGCAATTGCCCGCCCCTAATAAACAATCTCCTCCGACGGCTTCAAACTTAGCCTGATTGAAGAAGGAGCTGTAAGCGGCTCCTGTTGCTATGGACTCCCCCAACGTGGATGCATCGAGACTCAAGCGGTTAACTACGATTGAGGCGTAACCATTCTTTATGACCAGCCACTCGTCGCTTCGGTTTTCCAGCTGGATGGCGAGCCGGCAATCCATATCGGCCAGACTGCTACTTCCATTTTGACCGCTACAGCCACCATCACCAAAGGTTCCTGCGGCACCAGAACCAAGCAAGGCATCGCCATCTGTTGCTGGATTGCTGTTGTAATAGTATTCCATGCTCAGAAGAACGCCTTCCTGCCCGATGACAGAGCCCATCTCATCGTCAGACAGGGGCTGAAGATTCACGGCATGGAGCACTGGTGAGGAAAGCAACAAAGATAGGCATGCAGCGGAATAAATCCCGACTCCTGTCACTGTCAAAGATGAGAGCAATCCATGAATCCTCATCTTCATATGCCCGCACCCAGAGTCGTGATTTTCAGATGGTGGATTCGCATGCCTTCGATGCGAGAAATACCAATATTGGTAGGGATGCTGCTTGGGTTGCCAACACCATCATCACCACCAACGAAATAGATACCATTTGTTGTGTCGCTTGCTCCTGGCAGGCCAGCGCCGGTAGCAATGTCCACACCGCTGAAATCCCCCCAGCGAACATAGCCGCGAGTATCATTGTTGGGGTTTTGAATGCTTCCATCCGCATTCAAAATACAGTTAGCGGGGGCCTGATTTGTTCCACTACCACAATAAAAGTGGTTATAGATATCTGCGATATTGGGGATCTGGGTCAGCTCGATAATAAAATTACCGTCCCCGGTCGAATCAAAGGTGATCGCCTGGTAGTGCAAAGTTCCCAACGGCAGGTAGGCATCCACATTTTTGAAATACATGCCTTCGGTGTCGTTGAAGTCAGGAACCCAATGTAGAGCATCCGGTGAGCCACCGTTCTGCCGAACAGAAAAGCGGAAATCGCCTGAAAGAGCGCTTTGATAGGTAATCCCAAAGGTGTCTTCGGTTGCCCCTATACCGGTCGTGCGCATAAGGCGCAGGATGGCAGGTTTACCGTCAGTGGTGACGGGCTTGCCGTGGATGATGGTTTGACTCTGCAGGTGTCCGCCATCAACTGTTGGATCAACATTCTCGTTGAAACGGTCAATTTCCAGCTCACCCCAGAAAGACCAGCGCCAAGGGTCTGTGCTGCTAGGACCGATGAGCTCCATGACGGTAGGCATATTTCCAGGCGTACTCAGGTAAGCCCCCGTATAGTCATGCCCGGGGTATTGGAAAACTCGCAACAGATACGGATCGTAGGGAGACGCGAAGCCAGTGACCCCACCATTACCTAAAGGGCAAGCAAGTGCGTCACCTGTACATCCATTGCCAAACCAGTCCTTCCCACTGGCTGCACCGCTAGTCATGGACAAACCATAATATCTGGCATCACCTCGCTCCCAGCCCGCACCTTGTGCTGCAGTGCCCGTTAGTTCGATAAAGCTGGTTGGCGCGAACTCCATGCTGAAGTCGTCCATAGCAAACGCCAACCCCGCTCCCTGTACTTCAGACAGCGAAGAATCGTCCAGCTCTTGTAGAGCCATTGCCTGGGAAGCGCCGAGGATGAGGGCCGCTCCCAGCAGCATGTGGGAAAGGGAGTTGTTGCGCCGCACTGTGACCTCTGTCTTGTTGTTATCAGTCTGGCCGTAAGGTGCTTGAGGCAGGACTGGTTACTTATGCCACAAGACTACACAGCATGATAACGCACGACAACATGTGTTAACACAAACACTACACGGTGACAGGTTTTAATTTTTAGCTATTTCAATGGGTTATAGTAGGTAAACATTGAGTTTACACTTTCTATGAATATACGTGCGCGCCGAAAACAGCGAACTTGTTACAAATATGCACACTTTGGCGGGGATTGTAGATGCTTGGGCTCTGCAGGTGTTGTGCACGAATATTGAAGACGTGGAGAGGGTTCGCCATGCAAGCATAGCTCCTACGGGGAAAGGCCTGACTCATTTGGCTTTACAGGTCTACAGCGCAAGCATGTCCATGAACTCGTTGACTGGCATGGCCTCCAGTTCATCTCGGTCCCGGCAGAGTTCCAGGATGCGTTCTGCTCTCGCTCGCGGGAAACTGGTCAGCAGGTTTCGTCGGAATTTGCTTTCCAGAACAGGGGTGCCCTCTTCCCTGCGACGACGGTGACCAATGGGATACTCTACGGCCACCTTGTCCGTGTGGGTGCCGTCCTTGAAGACTATCCGGATGGCATTGGCGATAGAGCGTTTGGCCGGGTCGTGGTAATCCGCTGAGTACTGCTTGTCTTCCTGCACTTCCATCTTGTCACGCAGGGTGTCGATCAAGGGATGGCTTTTGTGGAAGTCATCCTCATAGTGCTCGGCAGTCAATTCACCGAATATTAGCGGTACGGCAACCATGTATTGCAGGCAGTGGTCCCGGTCGGCCGGATTGGCCAGCGCACCCTGTTTGGAAATGATGCGAATGGCCGAGTCGTGGGTGGTGAGTTCGATCTTGTCGATCTGGTCGAGACGGTCCTTTACCTGGGCGTGCAGCGTAACAGCAGCTTCACAGGCGGTCTGGGCATGAAACTCTGCCGGAAAGCTAAGCTTGAAGAGGATATTCTCCATGACGTATGAGCCATAGTCCCGCTGAAAACGGAATGTACGCTCCGTTTCAGGTTTGACCTTCTGGTCCTTGTTGGTTTTGGAGAACAGCACGTCGTAGAAGCCCCACTGTTCTGCGGTAAGGGCACCGGGTATCCCCATTTCTCCCCTAAGGGCAATATCGGCCAGCCGCACGGCTCGACTGGTGGCATCCCCGGCGGCCCAGGATTTCCGCGAACCCGCATTGGGAGCATGGCGGTAGGTACGCAGTGATTGGCCATCCACCCAGGCATGGGAAATCGCAGACAAGAGCTGTTCGCGGTTGGCGCCCATCATTTTTGCCGCAACCGCAGTGGACGCCACTTTTACCAGCACCACATGGTCAAGCCCGACCCGATTGAAAGAATTCTCAAGCGCCAATACACCCTGTACTTCATGAGCACGGATCATGGCATCGAGGACATCTTTCATGGTCAGCGGCTCCCCACCCTGTGCCGCTCTCTGTTGAGATAGGTGGTCTGCCACAGCCAGGATCGCACCCAGATTATCCGACGGATGCCCCCACTCCGCAGCCAGCCAAGTGTCGTTATAGTCCAGCCAGCGGATGGTACAGCCAATATCCCAGGCGGCTTTGACCGGGTCCAGTCGATGCGGGGTTCCCGGGACCCGGGCACCATGGGGAACCAGGGTTCCTGCCACCAAAGGCCCCAGATGCTTGGTGCATTCCGGGAAACGCAACGCCAGCAGACCACAACCCAGGGTATCCATCAGACAATAGCGAGCCGTGTCCCACGCCTCTTCCGAGTCAATTCTGTAATTGAGGACATAGTCGGCGATAGCCTGGATTTCCTGATCGTAATCCGGGCGTTCATTGTGGTCGACGTTGGTGGACATGGTAGAAGCCTCCCCTTGCTGGGTTGGCTTTCAGGGTCGCCCCAGGATGGCGGAGGGTCAAGGGCTGGAGGAGACTAAATCGGTGGGTATTCGCCTTGCGAGCAAGGCTCCAACGGGGATAGATGTTGTTGGAGCTTAGCTCACAAAGTGAAATCAGCCTGGCAAGTCAGAAGCAGTCACCAGGGACACGCACCCAGCCTTCCATCAGCACGCGGGCACTGCGGCTCATACTGGCTTTGGTGGCAGACCACTGACCGTTAACTTGCTGGGCTCCAGCGCCGACACGCAGGGTGCCGGAGGGATGGCCGAAGGTCACGCTGTCGCGCTCGCCACCACCGGCTGCCAGATTGACGAGGGTGCCCGGCACTGCCGAAGCGCTGGCGATAGCGACTGCAGCGGTACCCATCATGGCGTGATGCAGCTTGCCCATGGACAGGGCTCGAACCAACAGGTCCACATCCGCCTCGCCGATCTGCTTACCGCTGGAGGCGGCATAGGCTTTCGGTTTGGAGACAAAGGCAATCTTGGGGGTGTGCTGACGGGCTTCCGCTTCCTCGATGTTCTCGATCAGCCCCATACGCACGGCAGCATAGGCACGAATGGTCTCGAACCTCTGCAGCGCGTCCTTGTTTTCGTTGATGTCACCCTGCAGCTCGGTACCGGTGTAACCGATATCTTCTGCATTCACGAAAACCGTAGGGATACCGGCATTAATCATGGTCGCCGGAAAAGAGCCCACACCGGGAACTTCCAGCTCGTCGACCACATTGCCGGAGGGGAACATGGCGCCCTCGCCGTCTGCCGGGTCCATGAAATCTACCTGCACTTCTGCGGCAGGAAAGGTCACCCCGTCAAGCTCGAAGTCACCGGTTTCCTGGACTTCACCGTTGGTGATCGGCACGTGGGCGATAATGGTTTTCTGGATATTCACCTGCCAGATGCGCACCACGGCAATGCCGTTTTCGGGAATACGGGCGGCGGCGATCAGCCCGTTATTGATGGCAAAGGCCCCTACTGCAGCCGTCAGGTTGCCGCAGTTGCCGCTCCAGTCGATGAAAGGCTTGTCGATGGACACCTGGCCAAACAGGTAATCCACATCGTGGTCGGGGCTTTCGCTCTTGGCCAGAATCACCGTCTTGCTGGTGCTGGATGTGGCGCCGCCCATGCCGTCGGTGTGTTTGCCATAGGGATCCGGGCTGCCGATGACCCGCAGCAGCAGCTTGTCACGGGCTTCGCCGGCCACCTGGGCCACGTCCGGCAGGTCGGTGAGGCTGAAAAAGACGCCTTTGCTGGTGCCGCCACGCATATAGGTGGCGGGGACTTTAATTTGAGGTGCATGAGCCATGCGAGTTTCTCCTTCAAAAAAACCCCGACGTGCGAAGCCATCGGGGTTTCAAATTCTTCACCTTGCGAGCAAGGCTCCAACGGTTTGCTGTTGGGGCATTGCCCGCATTATCAGGCGAATGTTTTAGCTGGCTTCTGCCATGAAATCCTTGGCGAATTTCTGCAGGATACCGCCGGCGGAGTACACGGAGACCTCCTCCGCGGTGTCCAGGCGACAGATCACCGGTACGCGCTCCACATCGCCATTGGCGCGGTGAATCACCAGGGTCATGGTCGCACCCGGCGCGCGCTCACCTTCCACGTCGAAGATCTCGGTGCCATCCAGGCCCAGGGTCTTGCGGGTGGTGCCTTCCTCGAACTGCAGAGGCATCACGCCCATACCGATCAGGTTGGTACCTGTCTCTTATACACATCTGACGCTGCCGACGACTCCTTACGTGTAG
>OJCR01000823.1_pt1 | contig 12931 bp, 7 predicted proteins | sample 1591611 | NCBI WGS metagenome assembly OJCR01 (sample SAMN05416815, study PRJEB24817) | seawater metagenome | isolation source: Sea water | place: Canada:Atlantic | collected 2013-07
AGATCAGCCTCGGTCTCGTGGGCTCGGAGATGTGTATAAGAGACAGGGATTCACAGGGTCGATTGCCTCTGCTTACCCCGATGAGTGAAGTCGCTGGCCGCATGAGCATTCAGGAAGGTGCCAAGTATCTTGAACGACCGCAGATGGGACGCGGGATTCTGCTGGGTGGAGTGCCCGGAGTTGCGCCTGCACATATCACGATTTTGGGAGGTGGCGTGGTTGGAGCAAACGCTGCCCGCATTGCTGCTGGTTTTCAAGCAGACGTTGCTATTCTGGATGTTGATTTGGATCGCCTCCGCTATCTAGATGATGTCATGCCGGCAAACGTGAATACGCTCTATAGCGATCGACATACCATCATCGAACAACTGCGTAGGGCAGATCTTGTTATCGGATCAGTTTTGATTCCTGGGGCAAAGGCGCCGCAACTGGTGCGAGCAGACGACCTCAGTATGATGAAAGCGGGAAGCGTCGTCATTGATGTGGCTGTCGATCAAGGTGGGTGCGTTGAGACTAGCCGTCCGACCACACATAGTGACCCAACGTACGTCATCGACGAAGTTGTGCACTATTGTGTTGCCAATATGCCGGGGGCAGTAGGACGAACCAGTACTTTTGCTTTATGTAACGCAACCTTGAGTTGGATCACTCGCTTGGCAGATCTTGGACTTGAAAATGCACTGTCCGAGTGCCAGCCGATCATTGACGCAATTAATATTCATGATCACCACGCGACCAATGCGGCGGTAGCAGAAGCTTTTGGCTTGTCGTTTGTTCCGTTGAAATGAGTCTCGAAGGTCCCGTTGTTCCATACCTGAGGTTGGCCTTCAATTTCCGATTCAGATTTTCACTCCGGTGAACTGAAGCTTCCCCCACGCAATTCGGTTGATCCGTGAAACAAAATATTTGTCGAGTAATTGTCGGATGATCGTGGGTTGGTTTAGCCACTGCTCGTAGGTCTCTCGCTCGTGTTCGATCATCACAGCGAGTGCGTCGCCTTTGTCATAGACCTTTCGCACCCATGGTGTTTCAACTACTACGTGAACGAAACGAAGGAAAGGTGTAAGCCATGGTTCAACAGCATGAAATGTCCCATCAGTCTTAAGTACACGATGGATTTCAAAAAGAACCTGTTCAAGATCGTCAGGTAGCTGTGGCAGGTGATGCAATCCGCCATGAATAATCACAGCGTCTACCGTAGTGTCTTTAAACGGTAACTTCCGGCAGTCTGCGAGGTGCAATCTTGCCTGCGTTTTGTTTTGGAGTAGCAGGGTTTCAGAGAGATCCACGCCTTCCATCTTTGTGAAGCCAAGCCGTTTTAACGCGATGAGCCCGCCGCCTCGACCGCAAAACAGTTCAACAACTCGAATGTTACGCGGGCGATCTACCAGGCCCATGGACTTCAGGCGTTTAATGAACTTTTCGATTTCTTCTTCTGGGCTTTCGAAGCGTTGATAAGCTTCTTCCCAGGCTGTGTCACAACAGACTGCTCCCGCCTGAATATGCCGTTGAATCATCGGCTTGCTGTCGTTGGCTGTGTCAGGTGCGTTCATGATGTCTGCGATGAAAACGTAATCGCCTCAGGAAACGAGGGGTTCCCGGTCTGAGCTGAGGGAGTGGTGGTTTGTTGCTTTGGAAACTAGCATGAGCCGCGGCAGTACATGAGATCAGCCGTGGGGGTGTCGACGCTGCATACGAAGCACGCCGGCCATCAGGGATGCCATGGCAGTTTGAAAACCAATCGCCACGAGAGTGACGCCCGGGACCACCAAACGCATCGTTTGTGGGTAATCCAATTTCCCAAAATCACCTTGCGACCATATGAAAATTACACTGCCGATCAGCGTGGTGCCGGTTGCTGACATGATCAAGCCGAAGCCAATGCCATGTTCCACTGTGATTTTTTCCAATTTCGGAAGTGGCGGCATCATGCCTTCGCGGGCAGCAAATATCTGTGCAAGAGTCGCCAAGAGAATGCATTGCCATCCCATCAAAACGGTGAGGCTTGCAATCAATAAGGTGTGCACATCCAAGGCGATGTTGAAAATATGAATCTGTGGCAACGCGAGTGCGTAGCCGAGCAGTCCAATCAGAATCAATAGCAAGCCTGGGCGAAAAAATGTCCACTTGGGACTGAATACCAAAAATAAGCGCAGGGTTCTCCAGCCATCACGAAAAGTGCGTAGGTGTGGCCCATGCTCCGTTCGTCCATCCGGGTGCAGAGTAATTGGCACCTGAGCCATGCTTGCTTTGTGAAGCCCGCTTTTGATTATCATTTCTGTGGCGAATTCCATGCCGGGGGATCGCAAGTCCAGGTCGGTGTACAGATCTTTTGTAAACCCACGCATTCCGCAATAGACATCGTGGATTGGTATCCGAAACATCAGCCGCACCAACCATGACAGCACGGGATTCCCAAACCAGCGATGCAGAAATGGCATCGCGCCCGGAAGAACTTGGCCTCCGCCACGCGGAAGCCGGCAGCCTTGGACCAAGTCGGTTCCCTTGCGAAGTTGATCAACAAACGCGGGGATTTCCAAAAAGTCATAACTGTCATCGCAGTCGCCCATGATGACATACTTACCGTTACTGGCCTCTATGCCACCCATCAAAGCAGCACCGTATCCCGGTTCTGCAACATCCACTGTTCGGGCACCCACAGAAACAGCGATCTCTTTCGAATTGTCAGTGCTGCCGTTGTCAGCGAGCACTACTTCGCCCTGTATCCCATGCTCCCGCATGGCTCGGACAGCCTTCTCGACACAGATACCGACGGTGTCTGCTTCATTCAGGCAAGGCATGACAACGGATAACTCGGGAAGTTCACTCATGTTGTCGTCAGATGCGATGTTGTGAATGGATGTCGAAGAGGTGGCGGTGAAAGCGTGACGAGAATCAGCTTGGATGTTGATGGGTTTTGTCATGCTATACGCATGTTTTTTAAATGAGTTCAGTGCATCATGCGACGTTTGTGACTTTTGCTGTTTTTCGAAGGCGTGACAACAGTATTGCTAGGACTGATCCAAACGACAGAACTACCAAGGGCTCAACGACAATTCGGTATCGATAATCAGGTATCTCTAGAATCCCCGTGACCAGAGAAAAATAAGCGAGCATAGATAACAGCCACAGCCCATAGACTCGCGTCGGGTAATTGACAATCAATAGTACGATGCAGAAAGCAAGCCCACTTAGTAGCAAGGTGTTGAGGATCACAGATTGGCTGAAACGGGTTTTCAATGCAAAATCGACAAGAGGAATCGAATGGCTCCACGTCTGCTGGCCATAGAACGGGGCATTGGATTGACCTTGGGAGGGAAGGTGAGTAGCGGCGCATCGCCAATAGTTGATAACTCTTCGAAATGCTTTGTAGGCAAAAGTTGATGGATCTTGCTGCACTGCTTGGAGGGCTACTGTTTGCATCAGTTGGTCTGCGCCTGCATCGCTAAGCCCTGAGCGAACGAGAGCATTTGATACCACCCAAGTATCTTGCCATTGATTGGCCGCATTGACCTGCTCAAGGCGTTGCATCAATTGATTAGCGGTGTTGCTTGAAGGCATTGCAAGTCCAGCACCGGAGCCGTCCTTGAACGTGACGATCCAAATGTTCCTGCCAACAAATTCAGTCAGAAATGGTTTTCCAAACAGAAGTTGATTTCGAACTATCCATGGTGCAGAACAACCAGTGACGATCAGAATGGTAACGATCAAGTGGTACAGTCGAATTCGATAAGGAATCGTCTTCATTGAAAGACTGCGAAGTCGGCCGTTCTTGCGAATATGAATCAACAATAGAAAAAAGAGGTGCGGTATCCAAATCAGGATGACAATGGGGCGGGTCAACAGCGTTAGCGCAAACGTAAAACCCACCCATGATGCACGTGTTGCGGTACCGTACTTGGCGTAGTCCAGAATCGCCAGCAGATTGAGCATGAACATGAAGATGAACATGGACTCAGAAAGAACTGCAGCATCAAAGACAAAGCTAGAGACGATGGGTAACGAAACAATCAATGTCAGCAGGAATGCTTTGGGGAGTTTGGTGATTCTTGCTGCAATGGATGCTGCAATGACCAGCGATCCCAAAGAAAAAAAACCTTGAAGTACTGTCAGTGTCTGTAAAGCATGCGACCCGCTGAGGAGACGCACTACGGCCAGAAACCAGGGATAGATGGGAGTGCGGTAAGCAATGGGTGCCTCAAACATCAGCAGGTCTCCCTGCATCACGAGAGCGCTGAGTTTCCAGTAGCCGAATGCATCAAGTTCAATCGGCACCGGTCCCCCCATTAGAATCGCAACCGTTTTGGTTGCAATCAGCAGCAGAAGTATGAGGACGAGGAGTTTTCTCATCAGTCTGGATACCGCCTGCGGAATGGATGACGAACTGCTTTATAGTCTAGTTCCTCATAGGCTTGGTGCGTGGGCAGAGAGGGTGTTCGGGGGTGGAGAGTGGTAGTTCCAAGCTCAAATGTCTGATCCTGACGCCTGCGCTGAGATTCAGACGCTAATGCCGTAGGCAGGCCTGTTACCGTTTCCGCTTCTTTTTCTTTTTTTTGTCCCGCCGATCTTTTTGACGCTTGGACTTGTAATTCGGCTTGGATGATTTGGGTTGTGGGGCATCAGCTTCACCGTGGGCCGTATGATTTTTGACTACATCTAAGTAAAGTTGCCGGTCCTGCAGGTCGACTTTTGACACTTTCACGGTCAGCAGATCACCGAGACGAAATCGGTTTCCTTGTCGAAAGCCACTGATCATCTGCCCGCGACGCTCGAATCGATATTGGTCGTTGGGAAGTGTCGTGATCGGGATGAATCCGTCGACAGGTAACTTGACACAGCGGGCATGTATGCCGTCAGCGAAAACCCGGCTGATGACCGCTTCCATGGATTCACCCACATGTTTATTCAGAAAGTGCAGAAGTTTTAACTGGATGAGTTCACGTTCGGCAGCAGCAGCATTACGTTCCATGTCACTGCAATGGTGGCCCAGTTTTACCAGCGAGGCGAAAGCGTCATCCGGTGTTGATTTCTTCTCCAGTATCTTTTGCACGAGGCGGTGGACTGTGAGGTCAGGGTACCTTCGTATTGGGCTGGTGAAGTGGCAGTAGTGTTCCATGTCGAGAGCGTAGTGCCCTTCCAGTTGCGGAGCATAAATCGCTTTATTCATGCTTTTGAGCACGGCGAAATTAACCGCATCTTCCAGTGGCGTTTCCTTCACTGAATCGAGGACTTTTTGGATGTCAAATCGACTTTCGACAGTTCCAGCATCAAGGCCAAGGTCTTTCACGAAATTGGATAGTTGCCGGAGTTTGCGACGATCTGGTGGAGGGTGGAGCCGGTGAAGATGATTAAGCCCGAGATCATCCAGCCATGTTGAAACTGCTTGATTCCCCGCCAGCATGAATTCTTCGATGATCTGGTGGCTTTCTGTGTGCTCGACACGATGAGCCCCGCGAACTTTTCCACTTTTGTCGAGGTCCAGTTTGATGTCCGGCATGTCCATCGAGAGGGCTCCGCCTTTGAACCTAGCCTTACGCATCTTCATTGCCAGTGTGTGCATTTCCTTCAATAAACTGCAGATCGGCGCTCCCCATATTTCCAGCCGTGATTCAGGATTTGCAAGGAATTGATCTACCTGTTCGTAATTCAGCCGCAGGTCACTATGAATCGCTCCGTTGTGCACTTCTGTGTGTGTGATTGTCAAATCATCCTGGATCTCGATTTCAACGGTTTTTACCAGTCGCATACGGTCAGGCTGCAGGCTTGCTAAGTGGTTGCTGATGATTTCGGGGATCATCGGAATCACACGATCAGGCAGATAGACACTGGTGGCGCGTTTCCGCGCTTCTTCGTCGATCGAACCACCAGGGGGTACAAAGTGGCTGACGTCTGCGATGTGTACCCAAAGTCGCCAACGCCCTTCTTCTCGTTGGAGTGAGATCGCATCATCAAAATCACGGGCGTCAAATGGATCGATTGTGATCGTAAGCATGTCAGTCAGGTTGCGACGCCCCGACGGCACCTCCTCATCGTTGAATGCATCTGCCTGCTGTCTCGACTCGTCCAGAACAGCTTCCGGAAACGCATCCGGAAGTGCGTACTGCCGCACAATCGAAAGAGTGTCAATTGATGGATTCTTGTTGCTTCCCAGTCGCTCTAGAATGACAGCTTCCCCGCCCACACCACTCTCGTCTGGATAGTCGACTATCTCGACGAAGACTTTGTCGTCGTTGGTCAGTGGTAAGCCGCGGATGTCCCCAACGCTTACCGGGTCCTCGTAGTGGGTGCCATCAAGCAAGACAGATGCCTGACCGTCGATGTTTCGATACGTACCCGTAAATTGTCTGCGTGCTCGTTGTAGAACTTCAGTCACACGCCCTTCGTTTCCGCCTCGTCGACTCGGGCGGACCTCAACATTGACAAGATCCCCTTCCATCGCACCACCGGTCCGACCTGCTGGAATGAATACATCCTCAGGTACATCGGCGTCATCCTCTGCGTGGTTGGGACGCACAAAACCAAAGTCACCCCCCATCGCCCGCCGAAACGTTCCACGAAGTGAATCATCTGGGCCACCAATTGCTCCGACACTTATCACGAGGTGGTTAGAGCCGTAAAGCAAACGGCCCTCAAGCACCAGTTGTTTGATGACGCGACGAAGTTCTCGATACTCGTCGGGGCCAAGCTTAAGGTCAGTTGCAATTTGCTTGGGCTTGCTGGGCCGGTAGTCGGCCGAAACGACCAGTCGCATCACGCGATCAGCCAGTTCTGTTGGTATATCCATGCTGAAAACATATCCGATTTGAGTCAATCTTGGACCGGGACACGGCGGGGCTTGTATTCGGCGTTCAACAAAATGACGCGGAAACACACATTTACCTGATCCGGTGCCCCAATGTCTTCCCAGAAGATTGTATTCGGGATGGGATCACCTCAGAGATCGAGTGAAAGATTGAAAGGCCATCGATTGGTGATGGAAAGATAGGGCCAATCGGTAGGCCCAGTTCGGGGAATCAGCAACACTCGCTGATCGCTCACTGAATGATGGACACATAGTTAAGAAGCAAGGTTCACCGAAATTCTTCAAAATGCGAAACCCTTGGATAGTTGAAAAAAAAATACGAAATGAGAACGATTTTTAATCGAGATCGTGATTCCCATGGGCACTGGTGGCTACGAGGCAGTTTGTTCCTGTTGGAACGCAAGGCGACACCGGAGGATTCTTATGGACTTGGAGAAAGATGGCTACGGAATTCTCGAGCAAGCTTTAAGTGAGAGCGAGTGCCGCGCGGTCATTGATGACTTGGAACTCGCTCTATCTGATATGCCGAATGGGTCCATCAAGACCAGTCGCGGTGCATTTCTGGGGGGAAGAAACTTATTGACATGCTGGGGTGGATGCTCGGCCATTGCGATGCATATCGCGATCAAAAATTTTGCGACCCGATTTCTAGGGAAAAATGCAGGGTTGGTGCGGGCTCTCTACTTTGACAAACCACCAGGTAGTGGCTGGTCTTTGCCCATGCATCGGGACACGGCGATTGCAGTCGCGGGCCACTGTTTTCCCATAGCACCCTTTTCTAAACCAACCATGAAGGCGGGGACGCCCCACGTCGAGGCGACAAGCCAAGTATTGAGCGGCATGCTGACGCTGCGTTTACATCTCGACCCGATGCTACAGGATAACGGCCCGCTGGTGGTCGTTCCCCGTTCACATCGTGGCGATTTTAAGGAGACGTCGGCTCTGCAGAAGACCATCCATTGCAATATTGGTGATCTCTTCGTGATGCGTCCACTGCTGTTGCATGGGAGTCTGGCGGCAAGTGGTGATACCCGCTTGCACCGACGTGTGATTCATCTTGAGTTTGCACCGAGCCACAAATTGCCTGGGCTGTATCAATGGCATCAGTTCCTGCCGCTTCATGCTTCTTAGCAGTAACCGTTATCAGCAGTAACCGTGCAGAAATTTGCATGCCCTCTGCCCTGCCCTGTTTGCCCCGTACCTGTCTGTTTGCCCCGTACCTGTCTGTTTGCCCCGTACCTGTCTGTTTGCTCTGTACGCTTGGACCGTATGATTGCCTTGCGCCCCAATTGCTCACCTACGTGCAAACCGGGTGAAGCGTATGGTCAAGATCAGGATCATGTTGAGCCGATGTCTGTTGAATTGTCAGAGTCAGTCTGGGTCGTAGGCAAGATTCGGACTGAGCCATCGTTCGGCTTCTTCGATGGGGATACCTTTTCGCTTCGCGTAGCATTCGATCTGGTCTCGCGTTACTCGATCGACGGCAAAGTAGCGTGCATCTGGGTGGCCGAAATATAAGCCACTTACGCTCGCACCGGGCGCCATTGCGAAGCTTGAGGTGAGTTCCACAGAAGTGTGTTGTTCGGCCTGTAGGATTTCAAATAAGGCCTGTTTCTCTGTGTGATCGGGACACGCTGGATAGCCAGCCGCAGGGCGAATGCCACGGTATTTCTCTGCGATCAGATCGTTTTTGTCCAATCCCTCTCCCTGTCCGAATCCCCAGTCCCTTCTCGCTCTCTCGTGCATCAATTCAGCGAAGGCTTCTGCAAGACGGTCCGCCACAGCTTGAACCATGATGGCTTTGTAGTCATCCAGATCAGCTTTGAATTTATTGGCTAGCGTATCAGCACCGACACCGGTCGTGACAACAAACCCACCGATGTAATCTTCTCGACCGCTGTCAGATGGGGCGACATAGTCTGCGAGGGATCGGTAGTCTTGTTGACCACGGCGTTCCCACTGCTGACGCAACATATGAAAACGCGTCAGTTCTTCGTTTCGGGAATCGTCGGTGAACAGGACGATGTCATCTTGGTCGCTTGCTGCTGGCCAAAAACCGTAAACGGCGTTCGCCTGTAATGCATTGTCATTGATGATTTGGTCGAGCAACTCGTTAGCATCGGCATAGAGTTCTTTTGCTTGTTCGCCGACGATCTTGTCCTCAAAGATTCGGGGGTATTTTCCCCGCAGTTCCCAAGTCATGAAAAATGGTGACCAGTCAATGTAGGATCTGATTTCCGAAATCGGGAAGTCGTTCAGTGCTTGGGTACCCGTAAAGCACGGCTTATTGATGGTGATGCTGTTCCAGTCGGTAGCAAAACGATTTTTCAATGCTTCGGCATAAGGAATTAGCTTCTGCTTTCGACCCTCGTATCCAGCCACCAGCTTTTTCTGTTCTTTTGCATTTGCTTCGATGAAGTTGTCACGGGCTTCTTTATTCAACAGCTTTTCGACAACATTAACGCTGCGGCTTGCATCCAGGACGTGGATGATCGGCCCGGGGTAGACAGGCGCAATCTTGACAGCCGTATGTTTAGCGCTGGTGGTCGCTCCCCCCACAAGCAATGGGATTTCCAGTTTTTTGCGTTTCATTTCGCGTGCAACGTGGACCATCTCATCTAGGCTCGGCGTGATCAGCCCGCTGAGACCCACCATGTCGACGTTCTGCTTTTCTGCTTCGGCAATGATCGTGTCTGTTGAGACCATGACACCCAAGTCGATGACATCGTAGTTATTGCATTGTAGGACGACACCAACGATGTTTTTTCCGATATCGTGGACATCACCCTTCACGGTGGCAATCAGAAATTTTCCGCGTGACGAGTTGGTCTCAATTCCTGCCTTTCGTTTCTCTTCTTCCATGAATGGCTCAAGATAGGCAACAGCTTTTTTCATGACTCGAGCAGATTTGACAACTTGAGGGAGAAACATTTTTCCTTCCCCGAATAGATCGCCAACAATTTGCATTCCGTCCATCAAAGGACCTTCAATCACTTGCAAGCAGCGATCAAATTCCTGCCGCGCTTCCTCAGTGTCTTCAACGATATATTTGTCAATTCCCTTGATCAGGGCGTGTCGCATGCGTTCTGTAACCGGGGCTTCTCGCCAGGTCAGGTCCTCGCCACTCTTCTTCTTTCCGCTGCCCTTTACTGTTTCAGAAAGGTCCAGCAGTCGGTCTGTCGCATCAGCGCGACGATTCAGCAGTACATCTTCCACACATGCCAGCAGATCCTTCGGAATCTCTTCGTACACTTCAAGCTGTCCAGCGTTGACAATGCCCATGTCGAGGCCAGCTTTGACAGCATGATAGAGAAACGAACTGTGCATGGCTTCACGCACAAGATCGTTTCCGCGGAAGCTGAAACTGATGTTGCTGACGCCACCGCTGGTTTTTGCATTGGGGCACTCTTGCTTGATGCGTCGAACTGCATTGATGAAGTCGACGGCATAGTTGTCATGTTCTTCAATGCCGGTGGCTACCGTCAGAATGTTGGGGTCAAAAATGATATCTTCGGGTGGGAAGTTAACTTCATTAACCAACAAGTCATAAGCACGTTTGCAAATGCGTACTTTGCTGTCTTCGTCCGCTGCCTGACCTTTCTCATCAAACGCCATGACGACCGCTGCGGCGCCGTATTGTCTTACCAGTCGGGCACGCTCTAGAAAAGTTTCTTCACCATCTTTTAACGAGATGGAATTCACGATTGCTTTGCCTTGGGTGTTTTGTAGACCTGCCAAGATCACCTCCCATTTGCTGCTGTCGATCATGACAGGAACCGCGGCAACGATATCGTCACCTGATATCAGTCGCAGGAATCGCGTCATCGCCTCGGCGCCGTCCAGTAGTGCATCATCGAAGTTGATATCGATGATTGTAGCGCCGTTCTGAACCTGTTCGCGGGCGACCTCGACTGCCTCCTCGTAGAGTTCTTCACGAATCAAACGTGCGAATTTACGACTTCCGGTTACATTGGTTCGTTCACCCACCATGGTGAATGGAATCTCGGGCCGCATCACCATCGGCAATTGTCCAGACAAACGTGTCCAGACTGGACCTACGGTATCTTGCTTTGGTCGGAGACCACGGACACGTTCTTCTATTGCTCGAATGTGGTCAGGCGTTGTTCCACAACAACCGCCAAGAATATTGATCCATCCGTTGTCGGCATATTCACCAACAATATTTGCCATTGCAGTTGGCCCGAGGTCGAATTCACCCATGTCGTTGGGCAGTCCGGCATTAGGGTGGCAACTGATCGGGATGGCAGTTGATTGGGACATCTCCTCGATGTGCGATCGCATCACGTCGGGACCCAGGGCGCAGTTCATACCGATTGACAACATTGGGAAGTGCGAAAGGGCTGTTACAAACGCTTCCACACTTTGTCCACTCACGAAGGTTCTACCGCCTTGATCAAATGTGCCACTGACCATCACCGGAATGCGTTTACCACCGGCATCAAAGAAATCTTGAATAGCGAAGAGGCATGCTTTCAGGTTCAGCGTGTCGATAGCAGTCTCGGGCAGCAGAATGTCGACGCCCGCGTTCACTAACGAATCAATCTGCATGCGATAGCTGTCTCGCATTTCGTCAAAGGTGGTATCACGGTGAGCGGGGTCATCAACATTGGTGCTGATCGCCGTTTGTTTGGTTGTCGGTCCGATTGAGCCAGCGACGAAGCGAGGTTTGTCTGGCGTACGTTCAGTCCACTCATCAGCAGCTTTTCTGGCACACGTGACGGCTGCAAGGTTGATCTCATCAACCAACTCGACGGGCAGATCAAACTCCAGCATCCCGACCGGTGACGCACCAAAGGAATTTGTCTCGACAATGTCGCTACCTGATTCGTAGTAAGCGTGATGGATGCCTGTAATCTTCTCCGGGTGAGTCAGACAAAGAATGTCCGAGAAGTTTTTCAGGTCTTTGTGGTGCTCAGCAAATCTTTCTCCGCGGACCGCAGCCTCATCCAGTTTAAGACGCTGGATCATGGTACCCATGGCACCATCCAAAAGCAGGATTCGCTCGCGAATCAGGTTGGAAATGAGAGAAAATTTGGTATCGGCTTGAAGCATTCTAGGGCCAGTTTTACACAAAAGTATCGAAGGATTCACACATAGTTTCGTTACCGACGTCCTGATTCACAACCCGAACTGAGCGAGATTCGGATTCAATCTTGCCCCAGCGTCTCAGTTTGGCTATTCCGCAATGCAGAAAGATCGCACAAGTGCTTTACGATTATCGAGAAGCGTGGTGAATTCGGGTTTACCCGTCTTGCCACATCTCAACTTCCGCCATCCAGAACTCGACCATCCAGGAAGATCGCATGACCGTCTCGCCACAATGGCCAGATGAGGGGAAAACATCGCAATTCCCCGAAGTAAATCCCGACTTAGCCGAGCCGGTCGGTCCTCCTGACGCCTTGCCGCCCACCCTTTTTCAGCTGCCAAATTTGCGTGTTGAACGCCGCACAGATCCGGTAGTAACCGAGGATTCGGAAGCTAAATCAACCCCAGCGACACCAGATTTCACGAACCAGGTGGCCGAAATGCCTTTTGGAAACGTGGGAACTGCCGAAGTGCCGGTAGAGCTGAATCCGACCGCAGAGAACGCGAGGCTTGTGGAACTGAGACACCGAGGTGACGACGCGATACGTGTTCCGACGCCGCCTGTGGTCGTAGATGGCACTGAAACGTATGCCAGTCAGCGTTCCGATGGTGTCAATCGCGAATCAATTTCTAGGTACGGTGCGAATAACCTCGTTTCAGATAGTGGGGAATCGATACCGCTCGCCCCCTTGGACAGGCCAGCAGCAAGATCCTGGATGGACTCCATCGGCTCGCATGGAATTGTGGTGGCACTTCTTCTGATTGTTGTTGCTGCTGCGCTGTATACCGGACGTGCCGGCAAAGATAGCTCGGTTGATTCATCGTTGGCAGATGGCCGTGATTGGCTTGAATATGATACAGGCGAGGAAATCAGTCTGCCAAACGCTGCGGTTGTAGATGGTTCCGCCATTGACACGATTTCAAATTCCGAAAGTGCTTTAGCTCAAGCCACGACACTCGGCAGTGACGGCAGAAGCTGTCTCTTATACACATCTCCGAGCCCACGAGACCGAGGCTGATCTC
>OJCR01000825.1_pt1 | contig 12866 bp, 10 predicted proteins | sample 1591611 | NCBI WGS metagenome assembly OJCR01 (sample SAMN05416815, study PRJEB24817) | seawater metagenome | isolation source: Sea water | place: Canada:Atlantic | collected 2013-07
AACCAGTAGTCTGTGATTCGTATTTGTAAACATCGACCCCACCTGTATTCAGGTGGGGTTTTTTTCGCGCGAATAGAAACAAACCCCCTGCCACAAACCCAGAAGATTGGATCGATCTGCGGAACCTGGTTTTCGTTCCTTGGTTGATAATTGCGAAAAAGATACCGTGCTGGCAAACGCCCCCGATGAACATCACTCAAAGCGTCGCGTCAACGCGATCTGACCCGGCATCGAATCGAGTAAACGGGTGCGATGGCGGGGCTCCGATTAGCAGCCCACAAACGCTACCAATCTTATTTTGTGGTAAGTCGATCGAACCGCAGCTACTAGCGAAGATTTTTCAGAAACTCATCTGTCGCTTGCTGATCGACCCGAATGTGGTGATCTCGTAATGGCGGAAAGATGTTACCGTCGCGCGTTTCAACCTGCAGGTTTTTTGTTGCACGCATCGGCATGTGACAATCAATGCAATTATCGGCTAGGCGTGATCCCAATTCATCATGCATGCCACAATTCTCTTGCTGGTGGCATTCAAGGCAACGCTTTGAGAACAGACCAACCTGACCCCGCTCATTTCGATGTGGATTATGACACTCAACACAGCCCATCTCTGACTTTTGAAAGCAAGTACTTAGAGCGAGACGTCCGACTTGATTTGCCGTATGAACACTGTTTGAGACATCTGCCTGATGTTCGATGGGATCATAGTGATCCCCCAACTTATCACCGGGGCGAAATTGGAATACCTGTTCGCCCTTAGGCAGTTTGTTAGTCGTGTGGCACTGGCCGCAGACATCCATCTGAGCTTGACGAGATAGCTTACTCGGCACCTCCATGTATTTCGACTGCTTCGTATCTGGATGTGCGTGATGGTAATCAACGTGCTGTTTCCCAGGACCATGACACCGCTCACAAGAGATCCCGAGGATCATCGATTTTGGCGTGTAGTGATTAGCGGACTTTCGGTAATCCACATAAGTGACATGGCAATCCAGACATCCCGACCGTATCGGACGTGCAAAAACCGCATCCCCATCAATGAAACCAGGGCTGTTAATCCAAGTATCACTTTCAGTCAGATGAGTGCAGTTCATCTGAAACAACTGGTCGCCATGCCAGTACAAATACGACTCTGCCATTTTCGATGACCCAACCACGATATTGAACGGCACTTCGAATCCCCAGTCAAAGAAGTTGACACTCTGGAATAGCTCGTCCCCCCTTTTTTTCATCGTAAAGAAAACTTCTGGAGTACTGGTGTTCATCCGATTCCCCCCCTCTTCAAAAGAACCCGAAACTTCCTCCGGCAGGGCTAATCGACTGGTGCGATGATGCGCGGTGTGGATGAATGACTCATGTTTTTCTGCGTGGCACTCTCGGCAGGCATCGGCTCCCAAAAACCCTGGGTTCGGATTGAGTGGTTCAGTGTCGGGAGGTGGTAGCGGCAAACTTCCTGGTTCGAATGGGATCTGAACCCCAGCAGTGCTATCTGGTTTGCCGATGAACCAGAAATTCTCCTCCCGATCGATCGAAGACATGAGGTAATCTGGAAGTCGCTGACCGCGTCCCTGCTTGGCAAGCAAAGCTAGATCAGTTTTTGCCCGCCGATCGGCTTCCCGAGCTGCCGCTTTGCGTCTTGCCTCTTTCTGAAGCAAGTTCACCATCTCGTCGGGATTTTGGCCCTCTCCTACCGGAAACAGCAAGAACCAGCAGCCGGCCACGGCAACCAGTCCAATAAGGCCAAGGATGAGGTTACGCTGCATTGGTACAATTTTCATGAAGAATTGACAGAGAGACAATTTCGGCACTGCTCCAGCTTACCGTTGATTTGGGCTTCGCGGGACTGTTTTTTTCAGCATAGATGAACTGCATCAGGGGCGGGTTACGTAACACACTCCCTAACGGTTCTTTCAGCCTAGGTTAGAATGCGTCTGCACACCGCTGCCCACTACCACCTGTTTCCGCTGTAAGGAGCCCGATGAACATAACGATCCTCATTCTGGCGGGCATTGCGGGGAGCATTGTTGGTTACTTGGTCTTTCGGCTTTCGCAGAACCGGGGATTTGCACTCATCATCCCGTTGCTGATTATCGCGGCAGTCGCCGTGCTGGTGCCTCCGCCCGAAAAGCAAAATGAGGCAACCGTTGCGTCGGGAAACTCGAACAGTGGGGCACCCGAGAACAAAGCGGAGCAAGTTAGCGGCGACCAAGGTGCCGCGGGGCAAGCAGAATCATCAAGAGCCGTTGGCAGTCATTCAGCGGTCGATGATGCCGTGACCAATCTCCTGACTTTAGCGAGTTTCGACCAGTCACGCCCAATTGAAATCCCAAACAACGGCTATTCAGGATCCGATTCCTGTTTGGAATGTCACCAAGATAACCACGCGACTTGGGCAAATTCATACCACAGCACGATGACACAGTTGGCAACGCCTGATGTCGTCATGGGAAACTTGGAAAGCGTCCGATTGTCATTTGCTGGACAAGACTACGAGATCCACCGCGAAGGCGATGTTTTCTACGCGGATCTACCGGATGAGAAATCGCCCGACGACAGGAGCAAACGCAAAGTCGTCCCACTCGTAATGACGACCGGCTCACACCACATGCAGGTTTATTGGTGGGCCACCGGCGACCAACGAACCACTGCCATCCTGCCGTTTGCTTGGGTCGCTGAAACGCAGGAATGGATCCCCCGAAATGCATCTTTCCTGCAGCCGAACATGCCCGTCAGTCAGGAAATTGGTCGTTGGGGACAAACCTGCAGCATGTGCCATTCAACACACCGACGAGTCAGATCCATCGATGAAAAGACGTGGGACACCCAAGTCACAGAATTCGGGATCTCGTGCGAGTCCTGCCATGGCCCCGGCCAAGCTCACATCGCCTACCACCGCAAACTCTCAAACGAACCCCAGACTGGGTCCGTGGATGCCGAGACAGACCCGATTGCGAACCCCGAGTCGATGGACAAGGAGAAATCGGCAATGGTATGTGGTCAATGTCATTCGGTGGTAGAAATCATGGCGGGTGACAAAGGGTACGCACACCTTAATGAACATGGGCATGATTTCCGGCCTGGCGCAGACCTGACGGAGACTCACAGAGTCGTGCGGCTCCATGACCACGACGAAGCCCGGGAGATCATGAATCCCGAAGATCCTGAAGCGGCAAGATTCAACACCACCTTTTACAAAGATGGCATGGTGCGGGTTGCGGGTCGGGAATACAACGGGCTCACAGATTCAGCTTGCTACAAGAAAGGTGAAATGACTTGTATTTCCTGCCATCAATTACATCAATCTTCGCTCGATGATCGACCCGTGAAAGAATGGGCCAACGACCAACTCAAGACGGAGGCGTTGAACGACCAAGCCTGTTTGAATTGCCATTCCTCTGATGAGTACAACGAAAACCACACACACCACAGCGTGGGATCCTCAGGCTCAAGTTGTTATAACTGCCACATGCCTCACACCACCTACGGGTTACTCAAGGCGATAAGAAGTCACACAATCACAAGTCCAGATATTGGGAAAGACCTGGCAGCGGGCCGGCCAAATGCGTGCAACCTCTGTCACCTGGACCAGACCATGAAATGGTCGGCCGACAAGCTTCAGGAGTGGTATGACATCGCCCCCCCTGAACTGTCCAAAGATGAAAAGGAAGTCGCGGCCTCCCTGTTGTGGATTCTCAAAGGTGACGCGTCCCAGCGAGCCTTGGTTGCATGGAGCATGGGTTGGCCTGTTGCACAGGCGATCTCCGGGACCAATTGGCAAATGCCCTTCGTGGCTCAACTGCTCGACGATCCCTACCTGGCGATCAGGTACATTGCACGAAGGTCACTCCGTAGCTTGGAGGGACTCGCCGATCTGACAGTGAACATGTACGGTCCGCTGGAACCGCGTCAACGAGCCATCGCTGCGATTGCACAGTACTGGTATGAGAATCAGGAAAGTGGTGTTGAAAAACGACAAGAGTTGCTGTTTCTCAATGGCGAACTCGACTACGAACGTGTACAGCGGCTGATCCGCGAGTGTGACAAGTCACCTGTCTTCCTTGACGAATGATCTGCTCGCAGAAGCGTAAAAGACGCTGCATTAACGCTCGGTAATCGTCTGCTGACCTTCCACCAGGAGGTAGCGTTGATTGATTGCGACGCTCTCGAAAACTTGTGGCTCCGATGCGGGCCAATGCACCGTCAGTTTATCAATCGCGGTCTGACTCCCTAGGCCAAGATGGATCAACGGTTCATTCGTGCACATGTAACCATCGCCTGCGATTTGCCAACCCACCCAGCGTTGGCCGCCAGTTTCGACTTCGATTCTGGCACCAATTGCATCGCGTTCCGAAACCGCGCCAACCAATTCAATCTGCAACCAGTTCCCGGAATCACTTTCGTTTTGCAGTAACGACAATGGCTGATCGAGATGATTGGCAAGCAAGTCCATTTTCCCATCCCGATTCCAGTCCAACTTTGCGAGCGTTCTACCCAATTGGGGTCGCTGCCAATAGTCAGACAAAGTATCGGAGGGTTGCATCGAAAATCCAGCCCGACCACCCCGGAGCAGCTGAGGCTGCATTCGAAAGGGGATGTCTGCATAGCTCGCATCATAGATATGCCCGTTGAGAACAACGATGTCTGCCCAACCATCGTTGTCATAGTCCGCAGCTTGCGTTCCAAAACCGAGCATGTTTTTTGATTTCTCGACCAAACCAAACCGCAAGGCTTCATCCGTAAAAAAGCCCGCTTCGTTTTGCAGAAACAGATTCATCGGTTCGTTGTGAAAATTTGTCACAGCCAAATCAATGCACCCATTACGATCAAAATCGCTGGCCGCAATTCCCATGCAAGCCTGGGTGATCCCAGAGACACCAATGCTACACCCTGAGACTCCAGCAGATTCCAACAACTTCCAGCCCGCTCCACCAGAGGACTCCACTGGAAAACTCTTCCAAAAGTGATTGAGGTCACCATCGTTGGAAACAAAGATTTCATTTCCTACGAACCGACCAAATGTGGTCACGATCAAGCCAAAACCATAATTCGGGCTAGCCTCCATGCTACCGCTGCCAGCCTTTGCGACAGCGAATTTCCCATTTCCACGATTTTCAAAGATGCGATCTGAAGCAGCTCGAAAACGTTGCGGCGTGCAGTCCAACCGTTTGCCTTGACACTTCCGTTCAAAAATCAGGGGATCATTCAAGTAGTTCACCTCAATCACATCTGGCAAATGATCACCGTTCATATCGGCTAAACCAATACTGGAAGTCCAACGTCCATCAGGTGACAGAATTACTGTCTTGTCTTCACGAAAAGTACCATCACCCTGATTTACATAGACTGAATTCTGACCAATGTTTGCAACGATCAGATCGGGGAAGCCATCCTGATTGATGTCGCCTGCACAAACACCCTGTCCGTAACGTCGATCCGCTACGTCAGCGACTTGCTCAACGGACTGAAACTCTGCATCAGGCAATTGCCTGAAAAACTGATTGGGTTCAGAGCTACCGGCGACCTGAGGACTCCCACCTGTTTGCACTACATACAAGTCACAGCGACCATCAAGATCGTAGTCCAGTACCGCAAGTCCACCACCGTTCGCTTGGTACAGATAAAAATCAACCTCATCGGTGGGATACTCACTGATGAACTCAACATCAATCCCAAGCTTGGGAGCAATGTCGCGAAACGCAACTTGACGCTGAGGCTGATTTCCGGAAAGTGTTGACGATGCTACCGGCCCCATTCCCTCCAACGTGGGTAACGGATTCTTCGCAAGATCGATACCCACAAGGTGCTTAACACGTGATTGAAGCACCCCATCACTGGTTACATTTTTTTCCCACAAAGCAATCTGGTCGAGACGCTCTTTGAGTTGTGGACTTGAGCGGGGATCGGATCCTCGCATCTGAAAGGCATATTGATACCACCCCAATGATTCCCATGGTCGAACCATATTCTGTAGCTGCTCGCCAATCCACATGACTTGAGTTTCATCAGCCACCGCAGCGATCCGAAACAACTGATCTAAAACGGCGAGATTCTTGCGTACCGTTACAGCACGATCACCATCACCGGTTCTTTCCAACGCGGCGGCTAAGGATCGCAAAGAAGTTCGATCAGTCGAATCGAGCTTTACCGCTTGTGCAAAAGCTCGAATCGCTTCCTTGTCCCGACCTGACCGAACCAGTCGGATTCCAATCGCAGCCCAATACTCCGGATAATTTTCCGTCCCAGGCACCACAGCTTTTAGCCACTTCTCAAAGGCAACGTCATTAGCAGTCTCAGCAAGCAAACGCCCCCGAAATGCATCCAAAGCCGGATTCGAAATCTTGGTCGCCAGACGATTCACTTTCTCAAGTGCCGACTTAGCATCTGAATCGGCAACAAACAGATATCGGGCCTTTCCCAATTCCAATAGGGTATCGGTCGGATCTCCCACCACCTCGTCCAATGCCACCAACATGAACGGACTGTTAAGCTCAATAAGACTCAACAGTTCGCGGGGTTGTGCAGCATTGAGTCGAATGAGATTTAAGATGAATTGACGAGACTCAAATCGACGCCCCTCGGCGTTTAGCAATTGAGCCATCGTACGATGAGCCCGAGGATCACTCGGTGCAACACGAATGGCTTCTCGCAAATTTTTCTCGGCCGCCTCCAGATCACTTGCTCGCAAGTGCCAATCAAAAGCGGTCAGCCAATCGCCTATCCCCTGATCACCATTCAGTTTCCCAAGCTCGCTCGCAATGCCGGCCGCGTCGGCAAAATCTCCACGGGACGCATGCACCGCTGCAATGGTCTGTAACGCATCCCTGTCTGTCGGTGACCCCAGCAATGTCCGCTGAGCCAAATCAAAAGCCTGATCAGACCTGCCCTGCTGCAAAAGCATCCAAGCCTGTTGTCCTGATGAGATTTCAGGAGCACCCCCCTGAACTGCTTTATCTCCACCCTCGATGCCCTGCCGATCCCCTGCCGGTTTCGTTGGAATAATCTGCGGATCCTTCGTAGTATCGCACCCCACCAACGACAGGCTCCCGAGCGATAGCAACAGCAGCCAGCAGTAACATGCCCCTCTCCCAAACACACCACCTTTCCGATGGCTGGGTGAGAGTGTTGTGCTGGAATTCATAGTGAACCTTAATTGTATGGTAAGCCTGTTCAGTCGCACCGTTGCCAACGCAAAATCGTGAGTTACGACACGCGAACGGACATCGTTTCCAATCAGCGGACCGCACGTGCAAGCGAACGCCACCCAAGAGCAACCGCTACTTTACGCCCTGAAACGCAACACGCCTCACGGGCTTATGTCGGGGCCCCCTCCAAATGGAAACGATTGCCGGACTCAGTCGCACTTCTCAGGGGACTCAGTCGCACAATCAAGGTGCATTCTAACATTCTGGCACAAACTGCGGCGATACTATCCAGAACGCCTTCTGCGGCGATACTATGCAGAACACCTTCTGCGGCGAAGCGAAGACTGAGAGAAAGCCAATGATGAACCGCAACAGCTTCGGTTACTGCCAGCAAAGATCCTGTTGGGATCTGAACCTAGCCGATTCTTTTAGCACCCAGGTAAGACAGCGACCATGAATGCCGCCAGTCTTCAATCGTGCCAAGATGATCGTTTTTTCTGAGGGGAATGTGGAATCTCATCGGATCCAAACAATCGTCACGCCCATGCGGTGCTGCTCTTAGCGAAGCCCCGCTGCAATTCGCTTGAGTGTGTTAAAGCCGGATGCCCAAAACTTGCTAATTTCTCAGCATGACGGGGAGCAAACCAGTGGTAACCAGATCACGAGGTGTTGGGATGGCAGTCCCTCGATAGTGTCTTCGCCGAATCGTGTTACCATAAAAATGGAAGGGACGGTAAGGTCTTCTGACAATTGGTGTTTTCTCCAACTGCTGGCGGTAATCCCCGGTTGCGACGATCACGGGTGACCAACCTGGTTCAGCTGCTTTCACACCTGAAAAAGTCATACAGGTCGTAAGCAAGGCACATCCGATTAAAAGCAGATTCTTCATGATGTCGATATTTCCTTTCTGCAAGTCACTGATATAAAACAAACTGGTTCTGCGAGGGCGAGCAAAATTGCAATCCACGCTGATTGGCCTGACAACAGCCCCACTGTCGAAAGCAGCGTCCATGAAAAAACCGAAACAAGCATTCAGTGGACTTGGCGTTCTGTTGTTGGTACTGGCGGGCTACGCCCTGTTACCGCCTTCGTTGCAGCAACTGGCTCAGCCAATTCGAGATGCGGCCATCTCCTCCCAAAGTAGTTCGGAACGCCAAAGGCTCAACGGATGGGATGGAAAACCAGAGCAACTTGGTACCGATTCCAATGTGCAGGGAGCCGCACAATCCGACCAGATAGATTCGACTGTTAGAAACCCTACAAACGTGGTCCGAGAAAACCCAACATCCAGCCAGACTTCCGAAAACATTGGGCAAGCCAAAGCCTCGAAAATTGACGAATCACGTCAGCAAATGGGCACATCCCAAGAATCGCGAAAAGCTGCCGCTGAGAAGCAGTCCGCCACTGGGCAGCCCCGGGGACCGCCCAGTGTGCAAAACGATCGGGCTCAAAAGTCAAATGCCAGTCCGCAAAAGCATGGACAAGCTGAAACCCTGCTTCACGGTTTACTGCAGGAATTTTCAAAGGACCAATACCTGTCCCCCGCGGGTTTGATCTACGGACCGGGAAGTGCAGAAGGCCATCGCCTAGATCATCTACGCCGCCACATCACCGATCAACCCACACGTCCCGGCAAGCACGGTGTGTTTGATGGAAATATGCAGGGAGCGTTGCAAACCATCGATGATGCGTACAAACGCGCGATGAAAGGTCAACGAACAACAACGACGATTGATCGCAACCGTACCATCTACACGGTTGATCTCGGGAAACGCATCGGATTCGTTGGCGGACAGGATGGCGACCGTCGCCGAAATCCAATGGCCAGACGGGTACAGATAGTACTGGAGGGCAAACGCATAATCACTGCCTATCCCATGTGATTTTCGGAGGAATAAAATTAGCACATCGGCATTTGCTGGTTAGATAATGAATCGGTGAAATGCAGTTTCCGATTACTGAATTCAATTGTCGAAATCATTCGCAACATTCCCCCAACACACCCCTTTCGGGGATCACCGTTTTTTAGCCCCGGATGGGCATTTGAAAATCATACACAGGGCGGCTAATCCGTTCGCATGATATTTGTGTCCATCAACAATGCAATCTCTGATCCCGAAAATTCAACAGCGCAAGGCATTAGGCAGTTCCCACCGTCATGCGATTAAACAGATGGATAAGAACACAAGCCCAATTACATTGCGAACGCGAGTAGAAGGTGACTACATGCTGCATCCGCATGACCCCTCACTAATCGACACGACCGATGTTCCGTAAATCACAAGACCGATGGCCCTCATTTTCTCAGTTGGTTGATAATTCCATCGGTGATTGCATGTATCATTTGTGTGGATGCTACTGCAATTGGCTGGGTCGATCATGATGCGAATCCCGCTCACGCTGGCGGCCTTGATGTTAGACGAAAGAGACCGAATCAAATGTCAGGCAAAAAAAATAGGCCAGTGGAGCACACTCGCAGGAAATACAAATAAGTGATCAACTCTGGTCGACACCACTGATTCGTAGAAAGACAACAAAACCCGATCGATGCATTTTGCTGGCCGTCCATCATGCTGGCGTTTATCCAACACCATCCGAACATCTTTCCCCCAACATGAGCCCCCAACATTCAATCGACTTTTGCCCCGTTTGCGGTGGCGGACTTTGCGGAATTCGAATCTGCGGTACACAACTTGGCGATGCATCGAAACAAGATTTCGGTACCAACTCTCAATCACCTCATGGACTTGTCATTTGCGATGAGTGCGATGCCATCTGGTTGGAACCCGATCTGACCACTGCCCATCAATACCCGGACGTAGAGAACGCAAAATGTCCAGTCTGCGATGATGGGTTGTGGGGCCCAAACAGTCGCTGGGCCGACCGCAACGACCTCGCCCGTCTGGAGTGGGAACTGGCCATCAATCCCGCGTTGGACATCACAGAGGGATAGCTTCTTGTGGGGCAGATTCTCAGGAAACCCGACAAACAGATCCAATCTCCGGATGATCTGATCATTCAACAGAAAAGAAAATCAGTGATGTAAAAAATGCGACAGTGATGTGAAAAACGTGGCAGTGATTGCGAGGAATCTGCAAAATCCGAACTCCAACGCAACGTTAGCGATAAACATCAACCGCCCGCACTGTCGTCACATTTCCCTTGTAAATCACTTCATCGCCGGGTTTCAGATGCCTCAGTTTATCCCAACCTCCATCCATCGGCCACAAATCACGAGGCTCACCAGGACGCGCAACCACGAACCGCCGTGTGCTCAAACAAATCAACACCGCCTCACAATCTTCGACTGTGACGTCCTCGACACTCGGTGGTGAAAGCGTTTTACTGTCCATCACTCAGGATGATTCACATACCTTTGACAAGTCTGGTCAATCGACACCCCAACGCATGCCGTGCTCACTCGAATCCAAATTCCATCATCAGTCGACACCACGCCTATCCCCGCCGAAATGGCCACCAGGATTAAGTCCGCGCTTGGCGAAATCGAAACATTCCAGGACCGCTGGGATTGCCCCCAAATCGAGCAATTCGTTGCCGCCGACTATCCTCTAGTCTACCAATGCCTGAACTGGACCCTGAAGTCCCAACCTCTGTTGGGACAGCGTTTTCTTGAATGGGGAAGTGGCTTCTCCATCGTCAGCGCGATTGCTGCCGAAATCGGCCTGAATGCCTTTGGCATCGAAGCAGAACCTGATTTGCTAGCAATGGGTCGCAAAACAATCCAGACATGGAATGTTAGCGTGGAATTAGTCGAAGGCAACTTTTTGCCACCCGGAGCGGCTGAACTTTCGGACGATCCAATGCTTCCAAGCCTGAGCCATGACGTGGCTGACGCATACGAAAAGATCGGCTTGGATCTGGATGACTTTGCGTTGGTGTACGCATATCCGTGGCCTGGCGAAGACGATTTTCATGAATTCGTCTTTGATCGTTACGCAGCGTCAGGTGCCTTATTGATGCTGTTCTGCGGACCGAACGATGTTCGACTGTGGCGCAAGACAAGCTGACATTTTAGTGATCCTGCACCCATCGGCCTCAGGCGTCTACTTCGAAGATAGCTTCAATTTCAACTGCAATCGTTCCAGGCAGTGCATTGGTTCCAAGAGCGCTACGAGCAGCGACCCCGACATCTTCACCGAAGACGTCCCGAAAAAGCTCACTGCATCCATTGATGACTGCGGGCTGTTGATCGAAGGAGTCCGTGCAACGGACCAAGCCCAACAATTTCACGAGGCGTTTGACCTTATCGAGACTTCCCAAGTGCCCCTGCAGGGTCGATAGCATTCCCATTCCAGTGACGCGTGCAGCTTCGTAGCCCGACTCGACGTCCATATCCAGCCCAAGTCGACCCGTGATCAATTTGCCAGTAGAAAGCAATGGTCCATGACCAGACAGATAAGCCATGCCCCCGGACACAACGATCGGCTTATAAACCCCCATCGGCTTGGGTGCGGTTGGAAGCTCGATACCCAATTCTTGCAGTCTTGCCTCAGCGCTCATGGTAATTCTCCGGAGGGCAGGTTCGCGATCGAGCAATGGACAAAACCGTCTCGATCAAGTGTTGTTATTAAGCAGGCAGGTTGAAAAGATCGTATTCCGAGCAACTCTGAGCAAGGGGAGGTACCCTAGAAATGGGATGATTCCATGCGATTCTTCCTAGCACAGGTTCTTTCACAAACTCAGCTACATCTTGGATTGGACTGAATACCAATCCTGAATCAATATGGCAACTGCTTCGAGTGCATCAACCAGTCGTGGCCCTGGTCGATTAAAGAAAGCAGAGCCATCAAACGGATAAACACGTTTTTTACGAACCGCATTCAACTCCTGCCATGAATCACCAGCGGTTAGCTGGCCGGATGTAAACGCGGCCAGTTCCCTCCTGGTGCGTTCTTCATCCATCCCACAGCATGCCACCAGCAGGATATCGGGATTCGCCTCTGCAAGTTCATCCAGTTCCAAAACCCGCGATGGCTGTCCCGCCTGACCGATCGGATCGACTGCACCAGCCCAATCAATCAACTGAGGTGTCCAGTGCCCCGAACAGTACAGCGGGTCCAGCCATTCCAGCAGGGTGACCTTGGGTCGCGACATTGGATCTCTGGAACATCGATTGCCAACAGCATCACGAACATGGGCGATCCGTGAGTCCAGTGATTCCATTGCCAGTGCACCGACCTCTGTTTGCCCCGTTGCTTTCCATATTGCACGAGCATCACCCAACACATCGGTCAGTGTTCGAGCCGGCAAGTCCAGAATCGCACAACCATTTTCGAGCCCTCCAACACTCTTGAGCACATCACGTTCACTGACAGCACAAACATTGCATAATGTTTGTGTCAGAATCAGATCAGGCTTCAATGAGCGAAGCATGCTCTCGTCGAGCTGATAAAGAGATGTCTTTGTATCGCTAAAAGCCTTCACGGCTTCATCGATATCACGACTGGATTGCGTGGAATCGACTTTCGACATGGTGACTTTGGGCCTTGAACAAACCACGTCAGGAAAATCACACTCATGTGAGACGCCAACCAGACGATCAGCAAGACCAAGCTGACAAACCCATTCGGTGGCTCCGGGCAGCAGCGAAACGATCCGCTGCGCGTTTGATCTGGCATTCATTTTTTGGTTCCGTAAACCTGCTCAGGGTCCACCCTGTCTCTTATACACATCTGACGCTGCCGACGACTCCTTACGTGTAGA
>OJCR01000826.1_pt1 | contig 12862 bp, 15 predicted proteins | sample 1591611 | NCBI WGS metagenome assembly OJCR01 (sample SAMN05416815, study PRJEB24817) | seawater metagenome | isolation source: Sea water | place: Canada:Atlantic | collected 2013-07
GGAGTCGTCGGCAGCGTCAGATGTGTATAAGAGACAGACATGCTGCTGCTGGATGAGCCCACCAACCATCTGGACGCAGAGTCCGTGGCCTGGCTGGAGCGTTTCCTGCACGAGTTTCCCGGTACCGTGGTGGCGGTGACTCACGACCGCTACTTCCTGGACAACTCCTGCGAATGGATTCTGGAACTGGACCGCGGCGAAGGCATCCCCTGGAAAGGCAACTACTCCTCCTGGCTGGAACAGAAAGAGAAACGCCTGGAGCAGGAAGCCAAATCCGAATCGGCCCACCGCAAGACCGTGGAGAAGGAGCTGGAATGGGTGCGCCAGAACCCGAAGGGCCGGCGCAGCAAGAACAAGGCCCGGGTGAGCGCGTTCGAAGAGCTGGCCAGCCAGGAATTCCAGAAACGCAACGAAACCCAGGAACTCTATATCCCACCGGGTGACCGCCTCGGCGAGCAGGTTTTCGAGTTGCACGGCGTGGGCAAACAGTTCGATCACAAACTGCTCTACGAAGATCTGAGCTTCCAGATCCCCCGTGGCGCCATCGTCGGCATTATCGGCCCCAACGGTGCCGGTAAAACCACCCTGTTCCGCATGCTGGCCGGCCAGGAAACCCCGGATAGCGGTGAAATCGTCACCGGTGACACCGTGCAGATGGCCTACGTGGACCAGAGCCGCGAGGACCTGGACAGCAAGAAAACCGTCTGGGAAGAAGTGTCCGAGGGCAACGATATTCTCAAGATCGGCAACTACGAAGTTCCCAGCCGCGCCTACCTGGGCCGGTTCAACTTCAAGGGTGGCGACCAACAGAAACGGGTCGGCGACCTGTCTGGCGGGGAACGAAATCGCCTACACCTTGCCAAACTCCTCAAGCAGGGCGCCAACGTGCTACTGCTCGATGAGCCCACCAACGATCTGGATGTGGAAACCCTGCGGGCCCTGGAAGAAGCCCTGCTGGCCTTCCCCGGCTGTGCCATCGTGATTTCGCACGATCGCTGGTTCCTGGATCGGGTGGCTACCCATATTCTCTCCTTTGAGGGGGATGCACGGGTAGAATGGTTTGAAGGCTCCTACACCGAATACGAGGAATTCAAGCGCAAGCAGCTGGGTGACGACGCCCTGCAGCCCAAGCGCATGAAATACAAGCGTATCGAGGTGTAAGGCGAGAGAGGGTCACCCCGGCAGCAGGAGCGTCGCCGGGGTGCGGGGATCGACAAGGACATAACAACATGAATGAACGGCGCCGGGCGAACCGCGTTGCCTTTGATGGCGAAGCCACACTGATCTTTCAGCAGGATACCTTTGCGGTAGAACTGGCGGACCTGTCCGTCATGGGCGCCCAGGTACACAGCAGCCAGCCGCTGGCCCTGCCCGATGCTTCGCCGGTCACCCTGACCATTACCCTGGAAGATTCGGACATTCACCTGACCCTGCCCGGCACCGTGAAACGCCAGCAGGGCCTGGAAATCGGCATCATGTTCAGTCGTCCTTCCGTGGATGACATGCAGCACCTGCGCCGCTTGGTGATGCTGCACCAGGGAGACGATGGAGAGGACGACCCCAGCAATCTCCTCCCGCGCTAGCCAACCGGAACTGTCAATGGCCGATACCCATCTGGAAGAGCCTCGCTTTATTGAAAAACTCCGCCAGGGAGACCGGGCGGCCTTTGGCCAACTGGTCAAAGGCCATCACAACATGTTGCTGGCCACTGCACGCACCTTGCTTAGCCCGGCAGATGCCGAAGAGGCCGTGCAGGATGCCTGGATAGCCGCCCATAAAGCGATCGCAAAATTCGAGGGGCGCAGCCTGTTACGCACCTGGCTGACACGCATCGTGATCAATCAGGCGAAAATGATGCTGAGGAAGCGAGGTCGGGAAATTCAGTTTGATCCCACCAGCGACCCTGACGCACTGTCACATCGCTTTCATGGTGATGGCCACTGGCAGCACCCACCGCAACACTGGGAACTATCCAGCCCGGACAACCTGCTGACTCGCGAAGAACTGCGCCACTGTATGGAAAAGCACCTGCATTTCATGCCTGACAGCCAGCGCCTGGTGCTGGAGCTGCGTGACCTGCAAGGCCTGCCCGCCGACGATGTCTGTAACATGCTGGAGATCAGTGCATCGAATGTTCGGGTATTGCTTCACCGAGCAAGGGCCCGTTTATTCGAAATGGTGGATCACTTCCAGGAGACAGGCGAATGCTGAAATGCCAACACCTCGTTGAAAAGGCGGACGCACTGGTTGATGGCACCCCGATCAGCCGTCGCGAGCGCTTTGCTCTGCGCTTGCATCTGATGATGTGCCACCATTGCCGGCGCTATGTGCGCCAGCTTCGCGCCCTGCTCGGCTTTTTGCCACGCGACAAGCAACCTCTGGAAGAGGCAGCGATTGAGGACATTCTGAAAAAGCTGGATACACCACAAGATCAGCCCTGATCCCCTGCTGTTTTACTTAGCCAAAGCCTCACCGTTATGTTAGCCCCGGTGTTGCCCGGTCACCTGCCACCCACTTGGCACTGTCCATCACATCAAAGGCCAGGCTGATGCCATTGACCACCAGCAGCAGCACCGCCAACCCCAACTCCAGGGCTCCCGCTTCGGCACGGAAGCCGCTATCAGCCAGCAGCATCAACAGATAGATTTGTAGCGGCCCCCAGGCAATCAGGTGCGGGATCGACAACACCTTGTTCATGCCTTTGTAAATCCACATCAGCGGCACATTGGTCACTACTACGAACAGCGCCGCCAGACTGGCAGCTAACCCTACCCGGGTATCGAGCAGAAAAAATGGCAAACTATTCACCGGCACAAGAATCCCTACCACCCAGATTTGCACCCACAGCGGCAAGCTACGCAACGAACGCCAGATGTCATTGATACGGTTCATAATGGTCCCCGGTACATTGTTATTGAACAAGAGAGACGCCCGGCAACCTGGGTTGTTACACCCTGGCAATAGGAAGATGTATCAGCCAGACAACACCGATGCCGACCAGGTACGCAAGAACCTGACGATATCAGACGATTCATACAGCCACCGGACTTGCTCGCCCTCGTAATACGCAGACAGGGCACGGTGGTGCGCCCACCTCCCGCCTTCAGGGCATCACGGGCACCTACATCCTGCCGAATATTGCGACACTCGATGGTCAGCTGCATGCGCTCAATCTCACGCAACACCTTTCGACAAAATGGGCAGGAGGGAAAAAAGAACAATGTCAGGTTTTCACCGGCCTGATCCAGTGTTCGCTGCTGTGCGGGAGAGCGCTCTAGCGACGGTGAATCCGAGCCCTGAAACCAGCGCTTCCACTGTGTCACCAGTCTTTTCATTCCCTTTTCCTCCTTTTAATTACCGCTCCCCCCTTGGCGAAAAAATGACACACGCTGATTCACATCAATGATCAATGCTGAGCAGAATATGGAGCAAGTTGTCCTGAAAATTCACATTGCCAGTGAGACCATCATGTTGCTCACAAAGAAAAAAAGCACTACGTGCAGGAAAGTGAATATGGGGGTGACGCGGCAAGGCCGGGTTCAATACATTACGCGCCAACAACGAGGACTTGGTGACCACACCATCCCCCGGCTCCAACATCCAGCGCTGATAGTCCCGGTCCGGCTTTCGGTCCGCAATGTCCTCAGGCCACAGCCGCAAATGTGACGTCCCGTTAACCTCCTCCACCAGAAAACGGCTGGGAGAGGGATGGCAATCGCCGCCAAGCTGGTAAATGTCTGTCTCACCCGCCGGCACCGGCACCGTCAAAGACCAGGAGAACCACCGGGCTCTTTCCAGATAACGTTGGCTGGCCTGCTGCAGGGACTCAAGGCGCTGCGGCTCTATCCGCTTCGCCAACGCCGGATCCCAGGGTCCGATCTGAAAACGTTTCCAGATATAGGCATCAAACTGGTCACGGGATAAAGGCTGACCGGTTTCCGTCACCAGCCAGGGCGTCAGAGCATGGGGCATCAGTTGATAGACGGAAGGGAACGACAACATCACCTCCGCCGGTACCCGACGCAGCCCCACTCTCTGCCCTTCCAGCAACGAGGTCATAGCGGTAATCGAGCCAAGATTCGGGGTACCCAACAGGATCAGCCGATGAATCCGCTCGGCGCCCACGCCGTTGACAGGAAAATCGTTGCTTTCCAGCACATCCACGGTGCCATAACGCAGGTAATAACGTAGCGCCAGGCCACCCATGGAGTGGGCAATCACATCTACTTTCAGGGCGGGATCATCATGGTCTCGACGAATCTGTTCGATCAGAGCATGCAGGTGACGGGCAGTGGCCACGTTGTCCTGTCGCCAGTCGTAATCAAACTCGTAGTAGCGAGCCACCGATTCATCAATCGGGCTTCCGGGTTCGGTACGCTGGTAACCCGCCGCCTCTTCCAGGGTGCGCACAATGCGACCATAGAAATCCCGACCTGCCACACCATCAAAGAACCCGGCCACCTGCCACTCTGACTCCTGAGGGTCACCCGACAATGGCAAGGCCAGATCCGCATAGTCAGAAAACAACAGCCGCCCGAGCCCACCCGGCCAGACCTCTTTGCCGCTGTCCGTCGCCACCAGCCGGCTGCCCATGACCCCCGGCACCACAATCAGCGGTGGAGGCACCCGGGCTTCCCGTGCCTCACCGTAAAGCCAGTGCAGATCCGGTTGCGGCTCTGAGCAACCAGCCATGATGAGCCCGACCAACAACCCTAGCCGCCACATGTCACTAACCCGCCTCCCCGGCACAATAGGCGGCGGTGATCGGGTGGCTGGGGTGTTCGAACACCTGACGGCAGCCGTTGGATTCCACCACGCAACCACACCCCGCTTCGACCCAACACACCGTCACGCTGTCAGCAATACGCCGGGCTTGCGCCAGATTATGGGTGACCATCAGCAGGGTATAACGGCCTTTCAGAGAGACAATCAGCTCCTCCACCACCTTTGAGGACACCGGGTCCAGTGCGGAACAGGGCTCGTCCAGCAACAGCACCTGCGGCTCCAGCACCAACGCCCGGGCAATGCAAAGGCGCTGCTGCTGACCGCCGGACAGCCCCAGGGCCGACTGATGCAACCGCCTTTTCACCTCCTCCCACAGCCCCACTGCGCGCAGGGCCTGTTCAGCAAGGGCATCACGATCGCGACGAGGCACGCCGTGTTCAGAGAGGGGAAAACGCAGATTATCGATGATCGACAACGGGAAGGGATTGGGCTGCTGGAACACCATGCCGATCTGGCGGCGCAGCGTTGCCGGATCGCGGCGGGCAGAAATGACATCACCACCCAGCAATACACGACCACTGACCCGACATCCGGGAATGCTGTCGGTCATGCGGTTGATACTGCCCAGCAGGCTGCTTTTGCCACAGCCACTGGGGCCGACCAGTGCCATCAACTCACCACCACCCACGGTCAGGCTGGCCTGTTCAATCGCTGCCTGGTTGCCGTAATGCACACACACGCCTTGTAGTTCCAACGAAGGGGGCATCATCAGTACAACACTCCTTGAGCCGGACGCAGCCAGCGCCGCACCAGCAGATTCAGTATCACCAATATGGCCACCAGCACCAGGCCGGTGGCCGCGGCCCGGGGCATACCGCCGGGCACGTTCATGGCCAGATCGTAGATATGCACGCTCAGGGCACGACCGGAATCCATGACCGAATCCGGCCGCCGCAACACATAGCCGGCGGTGAACAACAGCACGGCGGTTTCTGCCAGTGCCCGACCGATGCTGAGAATAATCCCCACCGCAATCCCCGGCGCGGCCTGCGGTACAAGGATGCGTCTTACCCAGCCCCAACGACTGATCGAGAGCGCCTCACCAGCCTGCCGATAGGACAGCGGCACCGCCCGCAGGGCCTGCTCGGCACTACGAATCATCAGCGGCAACACCATCAGCGCCAATGCCAGACCGCCACTGAGAATGGAAAAACCCAGCCCCAGACTGATGGCAAAAAACTGGTAGCCGAACAGGCCGTAAACAATGGAGGGCACTGCCGCCAGCATATCCAGCACGCCACCCAGCCATTGGGCGCGGCGGGTGCCCGCCGGCACCTGTTCACTCAGATACAGTGCGCAGCCAAGCCCCAGCGGCACGGCCACCAGCAGACACACCGCCAGAATCCAGCCAGTGCTAATCATCAACGCCGCGATACCACCGGCACGGCCAGCCTGACTCGGATCCTCAAACAGAAAATCGACGGATAACACACTGCTGCCTTGCGCCATCAGCGACCACAACATCAAGCCCATGGGCACCAGCACCGCCAGCAGCAGCAATGCCCCGGTCACTGCCGCCAGACGATCAGGCCAGCGCATGCTTTTCTCCCCGCAAACGCCAGCTCAGCAACAACAGCAGCGCGGTAACCAGTAACAGCAACAGCCCGCTGGCAAACAGTGCCACTCGATGGTCGCCAGTGGCATAGGCCATTTCCAGGGCGATATTGGCGGTCAACGTCCGTACCGGGTCGAACAAGGAGGTTGGCCACTGCACCACATTACCCGCCACCATCAATACCGCCATGGTTTCCCCGAGGGCACGACCGAACTGCAGCACCAGCCCACTGACTATGGATGGCCCGGCCTGGGGCAACAGGATCCGGCGGAGCATGCCCACCCGGGACAGGGACAACGCCTGGCCGGCCTGCAGGTAGCGAGCGGGCAACTGGCCCAGGGCCGTATCGATGACCAGCAATGCCAACGGCAAAATCATCAGGGCCAATACCAGCGATGCCGCCAGCCAGGAGGCCCCCGGCGGTGCCCACTGGTTAATCCAGGGCACCAGAACCAGCATCCCCCACAGGCCATAAACCACCGAGGGAATCCCAGCCATCAACTCCACCAGCGCCAGCGTCGGCCGGCGCAGTACAGGGACGAAATATCGTAACCAGGCGGCCAGCAATACCGCCAACGGCCCGGCCATCAGCAGCGCCAGCACACTCACCACGATGGAGCCGGCCACCATGGCCGCCATGCCATAACGGGCCTGACCAGGTTGCCAGTCGTTGCGCCACAGGCCACTACCATGATCAAACAGAAACGGCGCGGACTGTATCAGCAGTACCAGCACGATACCGCCGAGCACCAGCACGGCCATCGCGCCGGCCAGCCTGAGCGCCCAGCTCAGCAGCCGGTCAGCGCGTGGCGGGGAGGAAGTAGTAAGCATGGTATATCTCGGCCTGGACCGGGTCGGAGATGAAATCCAGCAGCGCCTGTGCCTGGGCCTGTAGCTCTCCCTGGCTGACCAGGTTCAGTTCGCGGCTTAACGGGTAATCGCCTTGATCCAGCGTCGCCAGGCTGGCCGGCACACCCTGCAGCGGCAACAACCGCAGCGGCACACCATGGTCCGCCTCATAAACCGCCGTACCAATGGAGACATAGCCAATGGCATACGGGTCGCCGGCGACCGCCTTGATACCCTGCTGGTTTTCACCAATCACCAGGTCCGCCCGGATCTGATCGCCATCCAGGCCAAAGTGCTCAAGAAAAAGCTCCTGCGTCGATCGGCCGTCGGCCTTGTGCACCACAGTAATGGGCCGATCTGCGCCACCCAGCAGCGACCAGCTGTCCAACTTTCCGGTGTAGATGTCGATCACCTGGTCCCGGGCAAGCGGCGCCACCGGATTCTCTGCGTGCACAATCAGCGCGATGCCATCACGGGCGATCACATGAGCGGCCAGGTCCTGCTCGTCCTGCTTCAGCGCACGGCTGACCATGCCCAGATCCGCCAGCCCCTGACGCACATCGCTGATGCCGCGACCGGAACCGCCGCTCTGCACATCCACCTGCACCCCGGTTTGTGCCTCATAACGTTCAGCCAGCTCCGCCATCAGCGGCGCGATGGTGCTGGAACCGGTAATCACCAACTTGTCCGTTGCCGGCTGACAGCCCGCCATTGCCAGCACGAGCAATAATGCGCTCCATCTTTTTCGTTGCATCTGTTGTCCTTGTTTTCACTTTTTACTGCCGTCTTGGATGCCATCTTGACGCAATAATTACAGTAACGGCCGCTCACCGGTGTAACCTGAACACAAAGATGGCATCTTTACTTCATTGCGCTAAACCGTACGCAGTGAAACCACGTTACACCGAAGCCACCACCAGAGGATCAACAATGCGTGAAGAGGTACAGAACTACTACGGCCAACAGCTGCACTCCAGTGACGATCTGCAGACCAACGCCTGCTGTGACCAGGAGCCGCCGGCCTATCTGAAACCCCTCCTTGCGCAGCTCCATGATGAAGTGGTCATGCGCTACTACGGCTGCGGTCTGGTGGCCCCCCAGCAATTGAAGGGCATGCGTATTCTCGACCTGGGCTCCGGCTCCGGGCGCGACGTCTATCTGTTGTCCGCCCTGGTCGGCGAACAGGGCGAAGTGGTAGGCGTGGACATGACCGACGAGCAGCTGGAGGTAGCCAGACGTCATCAGGACTACCACCGGGACGTGTTCGGCTACGCGAAAAGCAATGTGCGCTTTCTGAAAGGGTATATCGAAGAGCTGGATCAGCTGGATCTGCAAGAGGGCTATTTCGACATTGTTATTTCCAACTGCGTGATCAATCTCAGCACCGACAAGCCCAAGGTAATACGTGACGTGAAACGTCTGCTGAAACCCGGTGGTGAGTTCTTTTTCTCCGATGTATATGCCGATCGTCGCGTGCCTCAACCGCTTCTCAACGACCCGGTGCTGTACGGTGAATGTCTGGCCGGTGCTCTGTACTGGAATGATTTTATCAACCTGGCCAAGCAGAACGGCTTTGCCGATCCCCGCCTGGTGGAATCCCGCCGGCTGACCATCGAAAACCCGGATATCGAAGCACGACTTGGCCAACAACGTTTTTATTCCGCCACCTACCGTTTGTTCAATATCGAAGGCCTGGAACCGGCCTGCGAAGACTACGGCCAGGCGGTGATCTATCAGGGCACCGTGGACCAGCATCCCCATGCGTTCATGCTGGATGATCACCATGTGATTGAAACCGGCAAGGTGTTTCCGGTCTGCGGTAACACCTGGCTGATGCTGGAGAAAAGCCGCTTCGCCGAGCATTTCACCTTTATCGGGAACTTCGATACTCATTACGGCATCTTTGAAGGGTGCGGACTGAACGTCCCCTTTGAAGAGAACGATGCCAGCAACGGTGCCGCTCCCTGCTGCTGAGGTAACGCCTGTTGTTATCGACTCGCGCTGTAACACCGGTTCTCGACACGCATCCTATTGCTGCACCCGGTGACCAGGAGAAGATAATGCAACGGGCCATGATCGTGCTGGCATTACTGGCATTTAGCAGCCTGACCCTGGCGGGCACGGCTTATCCTCCTGGCGAGCAGGAGCTGCGCTCGCTCTGGACCCTGATCGACCAACCCTGGATTTTCCAGGGTTAATCCGGCAAGGACTTTTCCATGAATGTTCGCAAACTCATCCTGCTGGCGGTCTTTGCCATCCTGATCGCCAGCTACTTCTTCTTCGATCTTGGCCAGTACCTGAGCCTGGATTACATCAAGAATCAACAAGCCTCTTTTGATGCCCTGTATCAGGAAAATCCGGCACTAATTCTGGGTGGTTTCTTTCTCATGTATGTGGTGGTTACCGCCCTGAGCCTGCCCGGCGCTGCCATCATGACACTGGCCGCCGGCGCTCTTTTCGGTTTCTGGGTGGCCTTGCTGCTGGTGTCTTTTGCCTCATCCATGGGGGCCACCCTGGCCTTTCTCGCTTCCCGGTTTCTGTTCCACGATACAGTGCAGCAGCGCTTCGGCGACCGCCTGAAAAAGCTCAACGAAGGCGTCAAAAAAGACGGGGCGTTCTATCTCTTTACCCTGCGTCTGGTGCCGGCTTTTCCGTTTTTTGTCATCAATCTGGTCATGGGTCTGACCCCCATCAAGGTCCGCACTTTTTACTTTGTCAGCCAGGTTGGCATGCTGGCGGGCACCGCCGTCTATGTACTGGCGGGCACGCAACTGGGTCAGATAGAGAGCGCCAGCGGATTGCTGTCACCGGAACTGATCGGCGCCTTTGTATTGCTGGGCATCTTCCCCTGGATTGCCAAATTCATCATGGCCAGACTCCAGGCCCGCAAGGTGTATCGCGGCTGGCAGAAACCCGATCACTTTGACCGCAACCTGATCGTCATTGGCGCCGGTTCCGCCGGGCTGGTCAGCGCCTATATCGCTGCAACTGTCAAAGCCAAGGTTACCCTGATTGAAAAGCACAAGATGGGCGGTGATTGCCTGAACACCGGTTGCGTGCCGTCCAAGGCATTAATCAAAAGCGCACGTCTGGCCTGGCACGACAAGGAAGCAGACAAGTACGGCTTCGATGCCATCCGTAGCGATTTCCGTTTCAGCAACCTGATGGCCCGGGTGCACCGGGTGATCGAAAAAATCGAACCCCATGACTCCGTGGAACGCTACTCGGAACTGGGGGTGGATTGCCGCCAGGGAGAAGCGCGCATGGTCTCACCCTGGGAAGTGGAAATTCGCAACGGTGACAACATCGAGACACTCACCGCCCGCAGCATCATCATCGCCACCGGCGCGCGCCCCTTTGTGCCACCCATTCCCGGCATCGAGGACATGGATATCCTTACTTCCGACAATTTGTGGGAGCTGCAGGATCAACCCAAACGGCTGGTGGTACTCGGCGGCGGCCCGATTGGCTGCGAGCTGGCCCAGACCTTCGCTCGCCTGGGCAGCCAGGTGATGCAGGTGGAAATGCAGCCACGGATCATGCCCCGCGAAGATGACGACGCCGCCGCCCTGGTCACCGCCTCACTCCGCGACAATGGCGTGGACGTGCTCACCGAACACAAGGCCGTGCGTTTTGCCCGGGAAGGCGACGACAAGGTGCTCTATGTCGAACACAACGGCGAAGAAAAACGCCTGGTGTTCGATGCGGTACTGGTGGCAGTGGGTCGCCGCGCCAATACCGATGGCCTGGGTCTGGATGAGCTCAACCTGCCCACCAACGGCAATGGCACCGTCACCGTCAATGAGCGACTGCAAAGCCGCTACCCGAACATCTACGCCTGTGGCGACGTAGCCGGGCCCTACCAGTTCACCCACACCGCCGCCCATCAGGCCTGGTATGCGTCAGTGAACGCGCTGTTCGGTTCCTTGAAAAGCTTCGCCGTGGATTACCGTGTGATCCCCTGGTGTACATTCACTGACCCGGAAGTGGCTCGCGTTGGCCTAAACGAACAGGATGCCGAAGAGCAGGGAGTGGATTACGAAGTGACCCGCTATGGTATCGACGACCTGGATCGGGCCATTGCCGACAGCAATGATCATGGCTTCGTGAAAGTGATTACCGCCAAGGGCAGCGACAAGATTCTCGGCGTTACCATCGTCGGCGCCGGTGCCGGCGACCTGATCGCCGAATATGTGTTGGCCATGAAACACGGCCTGGGTCTGAACAAAATTCTCGGCACCATCCACATTTACCCGACCATGGCGGAAGCCAACAAGTTTGCCGCCGGTGAATGGAAGAAGGCCCACAAGCCGGAAGGCGTGCTGCAGTGGGTGGAGCGCTTCCATAACTGGCGACGATAGATTGCCATTTTCATCCGGCGCTCTCGTCTTGCAGACCGGGCGCCAACAGATTTTCACATCGTTTTCTCCGGAGGCCCCATGGCTGCTCGGCTACTGCTACCACTACTGCTATTACTTGCCAGCCCGCTGATGGCCTTTGATCACCAACGCTGGGATGCATTGCTGGATAACCATGTGCAATGGCAACGGGGCGGCGTCACCACCAGTGTTGATTACCCTGGCTTGCGCAAGGATCGGGCAGCGCTCGACGAGTATCTGGACGCTCTCTCGCAGGTATCAAAAGAGGACTTCGGGAGCTGGCCTCGGGATGAGAAGCTGGCTTTTCTGATCAATGCCTACAATGCCTTCACCATCGACCTGATACTGCGCCAGGACACCCTACCCGACTCCATCCGTGATATCGGCTCCTTCTTCTCGGGCCCCTGGGATCAGCGCTTTTTTACCCTGCTGGGTGAAGCACGCACCCTGGACGAAGTTGAGCACGACATGATTCGCGGCAACCCCGCACTGATGGACCCGCGCATTCATTTTGCTGTGAACTGCGCCTCCGTGGGCTGCCCCGCCCTGCGCCCGGAAGCCTATCGGGCCAAGGAGCTGGAACAGCAACTGGCCGACAGCACCCGCCGCTTTCTGGCCGACCGGCAGCGCAATCGCTTCAATGAAAAACCGCCCCATCTGACAGTCTCAAAGATCTTCGACTGGTATGAAGACGATTTCATCAATGCCGCCGGCAGTCTGTCTCATTACCTTCTGCAGTATGCGGATACGCTGGAGATACCCGCCAACCACCGAAAATCACTGGACGCAGAACGGCTGAAGATTCAATTTCTGGATTATGACTGGTCACTGAATAGTGAAACCAACGGGAGCTGAGTCATGGAAGGCAACGCCACCTCACATCGACTGCTGGGCATCTGGCATTCCTTTCGCAACCTGCCCCTGTGGCTGCAAGGCTGGGTACTACTGATCCTGATGCCCCTGAACGGCGCCAGCCTGTTACTGCTGAGCAGCTTCAGCGGCCAGGCCACCGCCCTGGCCCTGTTGCTGGTTCTGGCGGTCAACCTGTCACTGATGTGGCACCACGGCGGCATGAACAAGGACATGTCCCTGGTTCACCTGCTCGCCTGGATCCCCCTGGAGCTGGGCATGCTCGGCCAACTCGCCGGCCTCTGGGGCGACGACTTTATGCCCCCCAGCCAATGGGCCTTCACCGTGGCCATCGTGATGACCAACGCCGTCAGCCTGTTCTTCGACATCGTCGATGCCCTGTCTCTTATACACATCTCCGAGCCCACGAGACCGAGGCTGATCT
>OJCR01000830.1_pt1 | contig 12814 bp, 9 predicted proteins | sample 1591611 | NCBI WGS metagenome assembly OJCR01 (sample SAMN05416815, study PRJEB24817) | seawater metagenome | isolation source: Sea water | place: Canada:Atlantic | collected 2013-07
GAGATCAGCCTCGGTCTCGTGGGCTCGGAGATGTGTATAAGAGACAGGGTTAGCACCGGCCATCAGCACCATGTTGAAGATAAACAACACCAGCCCCGCTGCCATGATCCGCGTTTCCGGGAAACGATCGGTCAGGTGGCCCGCTACCGGAAAGGTAAAGGCCATGGCCAGGCCCGCCGGCATCAACATCAACCCCGCGCTGGCCGCGTTCTCGCCCAGCACTTGCTGAAAATACAATGGAGTGATGTAGGTGGAAGCGAACACCCCGGCACCAATCACCATGGACATGAGGAAACTGCCAGTGAAGCCCCGGTAGCGAAACACCCGCAGATCCATTAACGGATGCTGCAGACGGGTTTGCCAATAAACAAAAAACGCGGACAGCCCCAGGCCACCGAAAAACGCCAGCAACAGCAGTGGGTCGATCCAGTCGCGGCGATACCCATTGGCCAGTGCCCACAGCAAGGCCGTGATACCCAGCGCCAGCGAGATCAGCCCCACCCTGTCGAGTGCAACCGGGTCCGCCTCGGCTTCACGCCGTGGCAGGTAGCGGGCTGCCATGACCATCCCCACGACACAGGCCGGCAGCACCACCAGAAACACCGCCCGCCAGGACAACGTATCCACCAGCACCCCGCCAATGGCCGGAGCAATGGCCGGGCCCAGGACAACACCCAGCCCATAGATACCCATGGCCTGACCGCGACGATTGAGAGGGAACACCTGGAAGATGGTAATCATGGCCAGCGGCTGGATCAGCCCGGCCAGCAGGCCCTGCCCTACCCGGGCAGCCACCAGCAAGGGGAAATGTTCACTGGCAGCGCCAATAATGGACACCACCACAAACAGGCCCATGGCCAACAAATAAGCACCACGGGCCCCAAATCGTTGGGTACACCAGGCATTGAGCAGCATGCCCACTGTCATTGCTGCCAGGAAACCGGTCGCCAGCCAGTGCACTTGATCCTGCGCCAGCTGGAACTCGATCATGATGGTGGGAATAGCCACATTGATAATGGTGGACGCCAGCACCACGGACATGGTGCCCAGCATCACCGTTATCGTTGCAAGCCAGCGGTAGCGCGGGCCATGCAGAGCAAAAAGCGCCTGGACCTGCGCCTCCACTGTTGCCATTACCGGGAGGTATCTTCGCTGACCCGTACCAGCAGCTTGCCCCGGTTACGCCCTTGCAGCAGCCCCTGGAAGGCATCCACGGTGTTTTCCAGCCCTTCAACCACATCTTCCTGATACTGGATTTTGCCGGCCTGCATCCAGGTGCTCATGTCGCGGACAAAATCTTTCATCAGGTGAGCATAATCGAACTGGATAAAGCCCTTGATCAATACCCGTTTCACCAGCAGCTTGGTCAGAAACGCGGGCAACTGATCCGGCCCCTGGGGCGCTTCGGTATCGTTGTAGTGAGCAATGCGACCACACAGGGGAATACGGGCGAAGTCGTTCACCAGCTTCATCACCGCATCGAACACCTTGCCACCCACGTTCTCGAAGTAAACATCAATGCCATTGGGGCAGGCGGCTTTCAGTTGAGCCTCGAAATCGTCGTCCTTGTAGTTCACACAGGCATCGAAGCCATAGGTGTCCACCACGTGCTGGCACTTGTCCGGTGCACCGGCAACACCGACCACGCGGCAGCCTTTGATCTTGGCGATCTGCCCAACAATCTGACCCACCGCGCCGCTGGCCGCAGACACCACCACGGTTTCGCCTTCTTTGGGCTGACCAATTTCCAGCAGCCCCGCATAGGCGGTAAAGCCCGGCATACCCAGCACGCCCAGCGCCGTGCTGATCGGCACCTGCTTCGGGTCCAGCTTGCGCAGCATCTCCTTGCCCTGCACGGAGTATTCCTGCCAGCCACCGAAGCCCAGCACGTAGTCACCGGCTTCATAGCCTTCCAGGCGCGATTCCACAATCTGGCCGACGGTGCCGCCCTGCATCACATCACCCAGCTCCACGCTGGCCGCATAGGACTTGGCCGGGCTCATGCGCCCACGCATGTACGGGTCCAGGGACAGGTAGATGGTCTTGATCAGGACCTGGCCCTCTTTCGGCGAAGGCATCGCGCCTTCTTTCAAAGGCAGATGTTCAGGCTGGGGCATCCCCTTGGGGTACTCGGATAAAATAATCTGGCGATTCACACTCATGCTTTCTCTCCCGTAAAACGCAAAACAGTAAAAGTCAGTCCACACACTGGGGGAAGGCAGGCCCGCTTCAAATAGCGCATTGCGTGGATTGTCGTTTCAGGCCGCCCCTGTGTCGTTAGCGACCGCCACAGACAACGAAAAAGGGCGGCCGAAGCCGCCCTTTTCGTCTACTTATGCTGCATCGTCATCCACATCCAGCAAGCTTTCCAGCTGCTGCATGTGGTAACCCAGATCACCCAGCTGGTGATCAATGAGCACAATCCGCTTGGCGTAATGGGCCACTGCGGTTTCTTCCATCATGCCCATGCCGCCATGCAACTGGATAGCTTCTTCCGCCACCTTGCGACCGGACTTGCCGATAATCGCCTTGGCGGCGGCTACACGCTTGGCGCAAACCTGGGCCGGAGCGTCCAGAGAACAGGCCGCAAAGATGGTCATGGAACGCGCTTTTTCCAGCTCCATACGCATTTCCACCATGCGATGCTGCAGCGCCTGGAACTTGCCAATGGCCACACCAAACTGCTGGCGTTCCTTGATATAGGCCAACGTCTGATCACAGGCCACTTCCATGGCACCGGTGGCTTCTGCGCACAGGGCAACAATGCCCAGCGCCAGGGAAGCTTCCAGCGCATCAATGGCCTTGCCTTCTTCGCCCAGCAATTCCGCTGCCGCCTTGTTAAAGGTAATTTCCGCCGCACGCAGCCCGTCGATGGTTTCGTAACCGCGACGGCTGACACCGTCGGCGTTGGCATCCACGATAAACGCAGACAAACCATCACGGTCCGTGCCATTACCGCCGGTACGGGCAATCACCACCAGCTGGTCGGCGCTGTCACCGTGGAGCACCACGGCCTTGTTACCCGTCAGGCTGTAGCCATCGCCACTTTTCTCTGCGGTGGCTGCCACGTGGGTGTGGTCGTAACGGCCTTCCGGCTCGTAAGCAGCCAGTGCCAGACGCAACTCACCACCAACAATCGCACTGATCAGTTTTTCTTTCTGCGCATCGCTGCCCAGTGAATTGATCAGCGTGCCGCTCAGCACCACTGTTGCCAGGTAAGGTTCCAGTACCAGGCCGCGGCCAAAGCCTTCGGCCACGACCATCAGTTCCGGGCCGCCGCCGTTGAAGCCACCAAAGTCTTCGGAAAACGGCACGCCCAACAGGCCAAGCTCGGCAAACTGCTGCCACATTTCAGCGGAATACCCCAGCTCACTGGTACGGGCTTTTTCGCGTACGTCGAAGGGATAGCCATCGCGAACCAAGCGGCCCACGGTTTCTTCGAGCATGCGCTGTTCGTCGCTCAGTTTAAAATCCATGCTCAATACTCCTTACAGACCGAGAATCATCTTGGCGATGATGTTCTTCTGAATTTCATTGGAACCGCCGAAGATCGACAGCTTGCGCATATTGAAGTACTTGGTGGATACCGTGTTGGCGAATTCCGGGCCAACCGGTTCACCGTCATAATCCGCCTCGAAACTTTCCGGCAGGAACGGCTGGGCGTAAGGGCCAGCGGCTCGGCGGAACAAGTCGGTAATTTCCTGACGCAGTTCGGTACCCATGATTTTCAGGAAAGAACTTTCTGCACCGGGAACACCACCGGCCTGGGCCGCAGCCACAGTACGCAGGTTGGTCATTTCCAGCGCCATCAGTTCCATTTCCACATCGGCCAAACGGTTGCGGAACAGCGGATCGTCAATCAGCGGCTTACCGTTCTGCTGCACTTTGCGCGCCACCTCTTTAAGGTGTTTGAGGGCCGCCTTGGACTGGCCCACACCGGCGATACCGGTACGCTCGAAGGTCAGCAGGTACTTGGCGCAGGTCCAGCCCTTGTTCTCTTCACCCACCAGATTTTCTACCGGCACTTTCACTTCATCGAAGAACACTTCGTTGACTTCATGCTCGCCGTCCAGGGTGATCAGCGGACGCACCGTGATGCCCGGCGTTTTCATGTCGATCAGCAGGAAAGAAATGCCTTCCTGTTTTTTGGCGCTGGGGTCAGTGCGTACCAGACAGAAAATCCAGTCGGCATGCTGGCCCAGGGTGGTCCAGGTCTTCTGGCCGGTGACCACGTAATGATCGCCTTCGCGCACCGCCTTGGTTTTCAGGCCGGCCAGGTCAGAACCGGCACCCGGCTCGGAGTAACCCTGGCACCACCACACATCACTGTTGAGGATGGGCGGCAGGTACTTCTGCTTTTGCTCTTCGGTACCGAACTTGATGATCACCGGCGCCACCATGTTCACACCGAACGGCAACACACTCGGGGCACCGTACTCTGCGCATTCTTCTTCAAAAATGTGCTTCTGAATCGGCGACCAGCCCGTGCCGCCATGCTCTTTCGGCCAGTGCAGGGCCATCCAGCCCTGTTCATTGAGAATTTTCTGCCAGCGCACGGTGTCGTCTTTGCTCAGATGCTGGCCGTTCTTCACTTTGCTGGCGATTTCTTTCGGCAGCTTGGTATCCAGGAAGACGCGCACTTCATCACGAAACGCCAGTTCTTCCGGGGTAAAGTTAATATCCATGATTACCTCAGCTAATGCTTATTTGCTGTAGAAGCCCTTGCCCTGCTCTGCCAGATCGCTAAGCAGCTTGGCAGGCTTCCAGACATCCGAGCCGGTTTGTTGATAGATCTCGTTCACTTTTTCGAAGATGGCTTTTACACCCACCTGATCTGCCCAGAACAGCACGCCACCCCGGTACACCGGGAAGCCGTAGCCGTAGATCCAGATGACGTCCACATCCAGTGGACGGGCAGCGATACCTTCTTCCAGGATTTTGGCGCCTTCGTTCACCATCACGTACATGCAACGCTCCAGAATTTCCTGGTCGCTGATCTCACGCGGGGTGATGCCGTTATTGCTGCGGTATTGTTCAATAATGCCGTCCACAGCGGTTGAAGGTACAGGGGTACGATCGCCGTCTTTATAGTCAAATACGCCGGCCTGGGTTTTCTGGCCCAGACGCCCCGCTTCCACCAGCTCGTCAGTCCAGTTACGTGCCGGACCATTGGCCGGATCTTCCTTGCGCAGCTCTTCACGAATGCGGTAACCCACATCCATGCCCGCCAGGTCAGACATGGCGAACGGCCCCATGGGAAAGCCCAGGTCGAACAATACCTTGTCCACCTGCTGGGGGCTGGCGCCTTCATTGACCAACTGTACCGCTTCCGCCTGACGGCGATGCAACATACGGTTGCCCACAAAGCCGTGGCACACACCGACCAGCACACCGACCTTGCCAATCCGGCGGCTCAGGTCCATCACCGTGGCGACCACCTCATCAGAGGTTTTCTCACCACGGACATTTTCCAGAAGTTTCATTACATTGGCAGGGCTGAAGAAATGCATGCCCATGACATCTTCCGGACGCTGCGTGAAGCTGGCGATACGATCCACGTCCAGCGTGGATGTATTGGTGGCGAGAATGGCACCGGGCTTGCACACCCGATCCAGTTCGCTGAACACGGCTTCTTTCACATCCATGTTCTCGAACACGGCTTCAATCACCAGGTCCACATCACTCAAATCATCGTAGCTCAAGGTGGGCTGAATCAGCGCCATGCGCTGTTCCACCTGCTCATCGGTGATACGGCCTTTTTTGGCGGTGTTTTCGTAGTTCTTGCGAATCACCGCCACACCGCGCTCCAGCGCGTCTTCCTTCACTTCCAGAAGGCGCACGGGAATGCCGGCATTGGCAAAGTTCATGGCGATACCGCCACCCATGGTTCCGGCACCGATCACCGCCACCTGATTGATCTCACGTTTGGGGGTGTTCTTGTCCAGGCCTGGTACCTTGGCCACTTCACGCTCGGCGAAGAACACATGACGCTGGGCCGCCGATTCCGGGGACACCAGCAATTCGAAGAACAGCTCACGCTCGCGCTCCACGCCTTTGTCGAACGGCAGCTCCACCGCCGCTTTCACCGCCTTGATGCAAGAAAATGGCGCCTTGAAACCGCGCTGTTTACGGGCGATGGATTGCTCGAACTGGTCGAACAAACCGTCCTGCGCATCCGGCACAGCCAGATCACGGAGTTTTCTCAGGGGGGCGTTATCGGCCAGCAATTGACGGGTATACGCCAGCGCGCCGTCCAGCAGATCACCGCTGACCATCTCATCAACCAACCCCAGCGACAGGGCCTCTTTGGCTTTCACCGGGTTACCCCCGACGACCATTTCCAGCGCTTTTTGCGCGCCCACCAGGCGCGGCAAACGCTGGGTACCGCCGGCACCGGGTAGCAACCCCAGCTTCACTTCCGGCAGGCCCAGCCGTGCGCTGTCCAGCGCCACCCGATAGTCACAGCCCAGCGCCACTTCAAGACCACCACCCAACGCAGTGCCGTGGATGGCCGCTACCACCAGCTTGTCGCTGGCTTCGTATTCGTCAATGACCGCCGGCAATGCCGGCTGCTGGGGGGGCTTGCCGAATTCACGGATATCGGCACCGGCCGGGAAGGTTTTGCCTTCACCGATCACCACCACCGCCCGAATCTGTTCATCTGCCAGCGCGTCATGCAGGCATTGCTGCAGGCCTTCACGTACGCCATGGCCCAGCGCATTGACCGGGGGATAATTGATGCGGATAACGCCAATGTCGCTATCGCGACTGAGGCTGACCGGGTTACTCATTACGACTCTCCTCAGGACGTCCTTTCCAGTCTGCATCGCCGGTACGGCGTAAAAGGCAGCGCCAGCCCTGTTAACGGGCCGCACTCGAAAGGATCAGATTCATACCAGTATAAGCAAAGACAAGCGGGTTTCAATTATTTCGGAATATAATTTCATTATTGAAAAGGGACCGAAAAACGGGGCGCCTGGCGCCCCGCTTTCGTGATAACGGCTTATTCAGCCAGCACTTCAGACATACGCTGCAATACCACTTCGCCATTTTTCACGGTCGCGATATTCGGATCAGCCATCATGCCGCCCTTGTCATCAATTGCCGTCACGCCGTAAGGGTTATTCTCCGGCTTCAGGCTCTTCAGCGCCGCGCTGAAAGCACCACGAATTGCCTCGGCATCTTCAACGGTACCGGCTTCCTGCATGGCCTGAACCACTGTGTGCAGAGCGAAGTAGTTATAGGCCACTTCAGTGGTAGGGTCCTTCTCCGCGTTCTGCTTGTGATACTTGGCCACAAACGCCTTGGCTCCCGGCTCTTCATAAAGTGTCAGCGGCACCACGCCCACGGACCCTTCCAGCATTTTGTAGCCACCGATGATCTTGGACATTTCCCCCATCTTGGCCTGGTCCATAATCACGAAACCACCCTTGAAACCCAATTCACGGGCCTGTTTCGCCACCAGCGCTGTGGGTTCGGACGCACCACCAATGAACATCACATCCGGCTTCTCCGCCAGCACCTTGCTCACACCGGTGTAGAAATCAGCGGATTTGTTGTAGTCCATCGGGTTATCCGCCACCACTGTGCCGCCCATGGCTTCCCAGGTGGGAACAAAGGCTTTGGTCCAGTATTTGGCATAGTCGTGAGTGGCGTTGGCCACGGCCACTTTCTTGCCGTTTTCTTTCATGGCGATTTTGGTAAACGGCTTCATGTAACCGGTAAAGGTGGGCGGAATCCGTACGGTCAGCTCATTGCCTTTCTCCGTCACCGTGGGCACCGAGGTGTACGACATCACCACAAAACCATCGCGTTCGTTGAACGCTTGCAGCGCAAAGGTCCCGCCGGAGTGCGGAGTAAAAATCACCGGCGCATTGTACTGCTGCACCAGCCGCTTGCCGTTCACCGCTGCCTGACTGGGCGAATACTTGTCATCCAGCGACACCAGGTTGATCTCGTAGGTCTCGCCATCCACGGTGAAACCACCCGCTTCGTTGATTTCCTTTGCAGCCATCTGCAAACCTTCCAGGGTGTTCTGGCCGTATAACGCCGCACCACCACTCAAAGGCCCGGTGAAACCGATATTGACCTCTTCTGCTGCCTGCGCGCCCGTGGCTGCCAGGGCGATTGCGCTGGCGCAGGCCAAGCGACGAAAGCGATTAACCAGAGTCTGTTTTCCGTTACCCATGAAACTCTCCCGTTGTTGTTTTGCTCAAAACCGTGAGTCTTGTGTTGTAGCAATTGATTATGTTGTAGCGCACACGCTGCTACCGGATAACAATTACGCGCCGATATAGGCTTTGCGAATAGCTTCGTTACCCAGCATTGCGTCTTTATCACCCTCCATGACCAGGCGACCGTTTTCGATCACATAGGCACGGTGGGCAATCTTGAGTGCGGCGAACGCATTCTGCTCCGCCAGCAAAACCGTAGTGCCCTGTTCGTTAATGCCCTTGATGGTTTCAAACATCTGCTTGACCACCAGTGGCGCCAAACCCAACGAGGGCTCATCCAGCAACAGCAGCTTGGGCCGACCCATCATGGCGCGCCCGATGGCGACCATTTGCTGCTGGCCACCGCTGAGAGACCCGGCAGACTGATCCTTCTTTTCATCAAGAATCGGAAACAGTGTCAGCACGTCTTCCAGTGTCTTTTTAATGGCCGCCTTGTTGCGGCGATGTACATAGGCACCCAGCATCAGGTTTTTCAATACCGACATTTCCGGGAACAGCTTGCGCCCTTCCGGGCACTGCACCACCCCATTCTGCACCAGCCCCGACGGCTTCAGGCCGGTGACATCGGTGCCATCCAGAGTGATGGTGCCCGCCGATGGCTTGATCAGTCCGCTAATGGTATTGAACAAGGTACTCTTGCCTGCGCCATTGGCGCCCAGCAGCACCACCAGTTCGCCCTGCGCCACCGACATGGAGACCTGCTCCAGCGCCTTGAAGCTGCCGTAACGGGCTTCGACGTTTTTAAGCTGCAGCATCTTCATCACTCCCCAGATAGGCTTCGATCACCAACGGATTGTTTTTGACTTCATCCGGCGTGCCTTCGGCAATTTTTTCGCCATGGTCGATCACCATGATCTTGTCCGCCAGGCTCATGATCATGTCCATCTTGTGTTCAATCAGGCAGACGGTGACACCGTGGTCCACCATCTTGCGAATCAGGGCCGCCAGATTTTCAGTTTCTTCCGGGTTGATCCCGCCTGCAGGCTCATCCAGCAATACCAGCTCAGGATCTGTGGCCAGCGCCAGGGCAAACGCCACGCGCTTTTTTTCTTCCTGGCTGATATCCGCCGTAATGCGGTGACCGATGTGAGACAGGCCGACAAAATCCAGCACTTCCTGCGCCCGGGCACGACACTTTTTCTCTTCATCACGCAGGCGTTTGGAATTGATGATCACATCCCAAAGGCGGGACTGGGTGCGCAGACGGTGCCCCACAATCAGGTTGTCCAGCACCGTGGACTGATCGAACAGCATGGTGGTCTGGAAAGTGCGCGCAATGCCCAGCCGGGCAATGCGATCACAGGCCATGCCGGTAATGTCCATGCCCTGGTATTCAATGCGCCCTTCGGTGGGCGCCATGGCACCGGCCACCAGATTGAAGAAGGTGCTCTTGCCTGCCCCATTGGGACCGATGATGGCGTTGATCTTGTTGGCTTCGAATTCGATGCTGACGTTATTGACCGCCGCCAGCCCACCGAAACGCTTGGTAAGGTTATGAATCTTAAGCATGGTTACCGGCCTCCTGCGTGGATGCTGCCGAGGGCTTGTTGGACGACGCATTGCTGGCCGCCTTCTCTTTCGTCTGGCTGGCATCGTGCGCCGCCGCAAGGCGACGACCGCGCCAGGACAGGAAGGAACCCACTACCCCTTTCGGGAAGAAGATCACCAGCACCACCAGCATCGGCCCGAACACGATCATCCGGTACTCTTCCAGGAACTGCAGTGACTGGGTCAGCCAGGTAATCGCCAGGGTGCCCAGCAGCGGGCCCATCAGGGTGCCGATGCCGCCGACCAACAGGTAGGTAATCATGTCGAAGGTGTGTGTCACCTCGGCTTCCGCCGGGCCGATGAAACGCACCATGCCGGCATACAGCGCACCCGCCACACTGGCGTAGGTGGTAGACAGCACAAACGCCAGCACCTTGTTACGCATCAGGTTGATCCCCAGCGACGCCGCCAGATCATCACTGATACGAATGGCCAGGAAGGTCCGCCCCAACAGGGAATGCGCGATCCGCGATGCCAGCCAGATGGACAGCACCATGAACGCCAACGCCAGATAATAGAACGGGGTAGTCTCGGTGAAGTCCACCAGCCCGAAGCCACTCGGCGCAGGGATATTGATAATCCCCAGAGCACCGTGGGTCAGCTCTTCCCACTTATCCAGCAACAGATAAATGATAAAGCCCACGCACAGGGTGAAAATGGCGAAGTAGTGTTCTTTCAGGCGCAGGGAGATCACCCCCACCAGAAAACCGAGGATAGCGCCCACGGCCCCTGCCGCGATAAACGCCGGCCAGAAAGCCCAGCCATTATCCACAGTGAGAATCGCCAGGGTGTAGGCCCCGATGGCAAAGAAACCACCGTGGGCCAGATTCAACTGACCACACAGGCCGGTGATGATGTTCATGCCGTACACGGCAATGGCCCAGACAAACGCCAGTGCCATCACGTAGATCTGGTACTCGTTGCCCGCCACAAAGGGGAACAGCAACGCCGCCACGATCATTACGATTTTCATCGCCGGGGTCATGAAGAAATTGGAAATCTTGGTCAGGGCGTTCATCAGTGGACCCCCTTGCTGAACAGGCCAGTCGGCTTGATGGAGAGAATCACCACGAGCAGCGCAAACGCGATGATGTCCTTGTAATCGGTGGAGATATAAAAACCACCGAACGCTTCGGCAAAGCCGATGATCAGGCCGCCAACAATGGCACCGGGAATGGAGCCCATGCCACCGAGGATGATGATCACAAACGCTTTCATGATCAGCAGATGCCCCATGGCCGGGTAGACCAGGTTGATCGGCGCAAACAGGGTCGCACCCACCGCCGCCAGTGCCCCGGAAATGGCAAAGGTCATCATCGCCACCCGGTTGGCATCAATGCCGACCAGAAAGGCGCCCTCACGGTTCTGGGCCATGGCCACGATGGTGGAGCCAGTCATGGTTTTCTTCAGGAACAGATGCAATACCGCCATCAGTGAAAACGCACCGGCAATAATCAGCACCCGCTGAGCCGGAATGGTCATGCCGGCAATATCCAGAATCTCGGTATAGGGGGTCGGCATGCGGCGGAACTCGGCGCCCCACTGCATCTGCACCAGCGCTTCCAGAAACAGCATGATGCCGATAGCCGCAATTTTGTCGTGAATTGGGGGCGCATCGCGTAACGGGTTGAACACCAGCCGTTCGCACAGAACCGCCAGCGCCGCCACCGCTACAGCAGCCAACAGCATGGCCACCCAGTAGTTCACACCGAAGTCGACCATGGTGATATACGAGACATAGGCGCCGACCATATACAGCGCCCCGTGAGCAAAATTCGGTACGTGCAGAATGCCGTACACCAGCGTCAGCCCCAGGGCGACCAGCCCGTAGATGCTGCCCAGCGTCAGGCCATTGAGCACTTGTTGAAAGAACAGTTCCAAGGCAAAGCCTCCTGTTTGGGAGAAACCCGCCGGCGACATGACGCCATTCCCTCGCGGTTACAGACCACGTAAGGCACCGGTTTCTCGTTTTGCGTTGTTATTCAGCTCCGCGGAGTAGCGCTTCCGCTTATTTGTTTATGCTGGAGCTGACTCGGCCTGCCCACCATTAGACAGACCGCTATGGGCAAGCGCCGTTACGACGCCTGCTGTGCTTTCTGGCTTTCCCACTCCTGTTCCTGCAGGGCTCGCCACATCACTTTGCCGGTGGGCGAACGGGGAAGCTCATCGCGGAACTCCACCACATTCGGAACCTTGTAGGCCGCCATTTCCTCTTTGCACCAATCGATGACGGCCTGCTCGGTGAGCGTGCCCTTCATGTCAGCACTCAGAACCACACACGCCTTCACACTTTCACCGCGGCGCTCGTGGGGGGTGGAAATCACACAGCTTTCCTGGATCGCCGGATGGCGGTACATCAGGCTTTCCACTTCCGCCGGCCACACCTTGAAGCCGGACGCATTGATCATGCGTTTGACCCGATCGACGATGAAGAAGTAGCCCTCTTCGTCGATGTACCCCAAGTCACCGGTGCGGAAGAAGCGTTTTCCATCCAGTTCGATAAACGCTTTTTGCGTTTCCTGCGGACGCTTCCAGTACCCCTGGAACACTTGCGGACCATGGGTAACGATCTCGCCCACTTCACCGGGCGCCAGTTCCTTGCCGCTTTCCACATCAATGATGCGCGAATCGATATCGAATACCGGAATACCCAGGCACTGGGACTTGGGGCGGTCGGTGGGGTTGATGTGGGTGCCGGCAATGGTTTCGGACAGGCCATAGCCTTCCATGTAACGCAGGCCGGTAAGCTTGAAGAGTTTGTCGGACACCGCCGCCGGCATGGCTGCCCCGCCGCCACCGATATTTTCCAGCGACGACAGGTCGTAGTTTTCCACTTCCGGATCGGACAACAGATCGATGGCCATGGTGACAATGTTCACCCAGCGGCTCACCTGATAGCGCTCGATCAGCTTGGCCGCCACCCGGCGGTCCCAGCGCGTCATCAACACCACCAGCGAACCACAGTAAATCGGTGAGTTCATGGACTGTCTCTTATACACATCTGACGCTGCCGACGACTCCTTACGTGTAGA
>OJCR01000838.1_pt1 | contig 12679 bp, 10 predicted proteins | sample 1591611 | NCBI WGS metagenome assembly OJCR01 (sample SAMN05416815, study PRJEB24817) | seawater metagenome | isolation source: Sea water | place: Canada:Atlantic | collected 2013-07
CGAGATCAGCCTCGGTCTCGTGGGCTCGGAGATGTGTATAAGAGACAGGGCCTACCCATTCCGCTGATTCTGGAGTGATTTCTAGTTTCCAGACTCGTCCACGTCCATGCAGTTGATAGGATCCGAAAACCCAGTCCGTCAAATAGAAAACTGTAGGTGTCACTTGTGTGATGCATGTTGGTCTAAAGTGGTTTCCACCACGAACCAGTGGCACCTGGCGAGTTTTGAAACTGGCTCCGTCGCTCTGCAATGGGTAAAAGTCAATGCGGTGATCTGTCCACGACGGAACGATCAGCCCGTTTCCAAGCGGTGCGATGCCACAGGGCGCTTCAGCGATGCTGTGAAGCATCGGTAGTGTTCCACGAAGTTCCCCATCCCAGCAAACGAAGGGATGGAATGCAGCATTTCCATAGTGCCGCTGATAGCCATAGTTTCCGCCCTCTACCACATGAATCAGTCGGCATGGGGGTCTCGCTCCCGGATCATTCTCAGCGGCGAAGATGGTACCGTCTTGTCGGACACAGACACCAAAAGGATTCCAGAAACCTTTTGCAATTCGTGTCAACGATTTGCCCTGCGGATTGCAACGGAAAATTCCTCCTTCACCCGTACCAACGATCGTTTTTTTGTCTGATCCTGTAAGCGTCCACGATTTCCAGAAATTCTCGCCGAGGGCAAACACCAAGTTGCCGTCGGGGTGCCAAGCCAATCCGCTCAAGCCGTTGTGGGGGTAATCAGCTTCTGTTTGCAACTCAGCCAGTACCTCGACCTCATCACCCACTCCATCACCGTTCGAATCTTTGACGCGCAGAATTCGATCACGTTCGGCCAGGTACACCCAACCACCGGACCCCAGTTCCAGGTCCATGGTTGCCGTCGTTTGATTGAAGAACACCGACCGTGTCCCGTCAGGTTTGAGGATCACGATTTCGTCGTGCTCAGGTCCGTCGTAATCTTCAGGGCGAAAATGTGTATGGCTACATACCAGCCAAATGTTTCCTTTGGAATCGACGTCCAGCCCAGTCGGTGTCACGACATCAGGGTGTTCCGCGACCAACGTCAGTTTGACCCCCTTTTTCGCAATCACAAGTTCAGGATTTAGATCACTTGGTGGATCAGCGCAGCATGTACAGGTTGCCAGCGGCAGCACGATCATCTGCAATGCAATTACAAGTAACCTCATTGAAACTCCAAACGGTCTGTTTGTATGTGAAACGAATATTCTGATGTTCAAGCGGATTGAGCTGCCGAATTCTAGCCCTTGATCTTGGCAATTGCTTCTTCCGCTACGGTAAAACACTGTTGAATGTCATCGATTGGATTTTGTGGATTCGCCTCGTATTCCAGCGAGATCGAACCGTCTGTGGGAAAGTTGACTGACTTCAATGTTGTAAACAATTCTGAGACATCCAAGAATCCACTGCCGATGACGACATTGCGGGATTTCTTTTCCTGTTTCTCCTCGTCTTTGATATGAAGTGCAAAGACTCGATCTCCAATGCGTTTGACGGCCTCTATGGGATCCTCACCGCTGCGAATGAAGTGACCAGTATCAACGCACGCTCCAATGCGAGGGTCATGGTCTTTGATGGCCGTTACTACCTCGTCGATCTTGTCATAAGAAGAACCCGGACCATGATTGTGAATGCAGATTCGAATATCAAATTCGGCGACAAGTTTATCAAGGCTCTCGAAGGCATTGGGTTGTGGGTTGGCGGTGATGTTTTTCAGGCCAGCTCGTTTCGCAAATTCAAATACTGTTCGATTCGATTCATGATCATCGGTGAAGCGATTCACACCGTGCGAGCTCATCTTGATGTTCGCGCGGTCAAGTTTCTTGCGGAGTTCTGCCAGCTGTTGAGTCGTTGAGTCCAGCGGCACATGCTTTCGATAGAATTCGAGGAAGTGCAATCCAAGTCCCCGCATGTGACGGATTGCCTCGTCGACATTGAAACTGCGAAGGGAGTAACTTTGAATCCCGACAGGCCAGCCGCCAAATCGATCATTCAGAGGTTCTGCGAGCGAAGTTTGATTTCCTGATACACCGGCTACTGCGGCAGACGAACCGGCAATGAATTGACGGCGGGAAAATTGCAAACTGGTCGGCGTGGGCATAGCAGAGAGCCTTGCAGCTGAGGCGGGGACTTTTGAGACAGACGGTGAATCCTGGCCGGGGGGATTGACTTTGGATTCGGGGTGGAATTGGTGCTCAGTGTCAGTTTTGTGTCGGAGCCAGTGGCGATGACACAAAAGTCTCTCGATCCCTGAATTGTAGTCGATGATGTCCCCTCCATTTTGAATAGGTGAAAGAACGTCGAATTATGTGTAGAATCACACTGAACGTATGCCCCTTCTCTTTTGCTGATACATCCATCATGACACGATTTGCTATTGCTTTAGTGCTGTTCTTTGTTGCGTTTGCGTTTCCCGCCAACAGCTTTTGTCAGGCAGCTGACGAGGGTGAGTGGATTCAGCTTTTCAATGGGAAAGACCTTGATGGCTGGATACCAAAAATTCGCTATCACGAATTGAGTGATAATTACGGTGATACATTTCGGGTGGAGGATGGACTGCTCAAAGTTGGCTACGAAAACTATGATGGGTTCGGCGAAAAGTTTGGACATCTGTTTTACAAAGACAGTTTCTCGAACTACCGAATGCGGGTGGAGTATCGATTCGTAGGTGATCAGTGTAAGGATGGGCCCGGTTGGGCTTTGCGTAACAGTGGTGTCATGGTTCATGGTGAGAAGCCCGAGGAGATGGCAAAAGATCAGGACTTTCCTGTCTCGATTGAAGTGCAATTGTTGGGTGGAGATGGCAAAAGTAATCGCACAACATCCAACCTTTGTACGCCGGGTACAAACGTCGAAATGAAAGGAAAACTGTTCAAACCACACTGCACAAAATCCACATCGAAGACGTATCACGGGCCACAGTGGGTGACTGCAGAAATCGAAGTCCGAGGGAATCAGGTCATCAAGCATGTGCTTGATGGCGCAGTCGTGCTTGAGTACACAAAACCACAATTGGATGACCGTGATGCGCACGCAAAGGAATTGGCTGGAAAAGCTGGCACGAAGATGCTCAGTGGAGGCACGATTTCGCTTCAGTCAGAAAGTCATCCTGTGCATTTTCGCAAGGTCGAACTGATGATCCTCGACGACAAGTGATCCTCGACGACAAGTGATCCTCGACGACAAGTGATCTCGATGCTTGGTGTGTCAGAATTCACGTTTCTGGGGTTGCGAGGCCAGTAAGGTTGAACGGATTTTGGTCTTACACACGTTTTGTAAATTAGGATCGTGTGAGGATGACCCCGTCGAATAGCCGGCTTTCAATTCAGATTTCATCATGCCGGGATCTTGGAAGTGTGAGACGCTGGCGGGGAAATTTGTTGGTGTGCACGTGTAGAATGGAAGTATCTTCCTGTTTCATTCTGTTTGAAGCGGGTTTTTTGTGTGCTTTCCACGTAACAGGGGCAATGGAACCATGTCGCACTCATTGATAAGTGTCAGCCCGATTGATGGAGAGGCTCTTTGGCAGGGAGACGCTGCTGATGAACTGGAAATTCGTCAGTGTATGGAACGTGCTGCGATAGCACTGGGTGCCTGGCGTTCCAAATCGGTTGATGAACGAATCGTGGTTGTGAGACGTTTCGGTGCTGAACTGACTGCCAGACGCACTGAAATATCGACTTTGATTAGCCGCGAAGTTGGTAAGTTGGCTTGGGATGCAGACGGAGAGGTTGCGGCAGCTATTGCCAAAGTCGAGATGTCGATTTTGGCCCGAGAGCAGCGAGTAAGCGATTTGCAAATCGAAACCAGTAGCGCATCTGCATCTCCGGTTCAACGCAAAGTGCGATATCAACCCCTTGGAGTAACCTTGGTTTTGGGGCCGTTCAATTTTCCACTGCATCTTCCGGGGGGCCAAATCATTCCTGCGTTACTTGCGGGTAATGCTGTTGTCTTCAAACCAAGTGAGCAGGCAATGGCGGTTGCTCAGTGGATGGTCGATGCATGGAATCGTGCTGGGCTGCCTCGTGATGTTCTGCAGTTGTTGCCTGGTGCAGCAGAAACGGCAAAGATGGCGATTGATGCGCCGGAAGTTTCCGCTGTCTTCCTGACCGGAGGACGTGACGCAGGGAACGCGATTCATCGACAGCTAGCTGGTCGACCGGAGGTTCTACTTGCTTTGGAATTGGGTGGTAACAATCCCATTGTGACTTTGGATTCTGTTGACCCGGAAGCTGCTGCAAGGATTGTTTCCTTTTCCGCCTTTATTTCAGCCGGGCAACGCTGCACGTGTGCACGTCGTGCTGTGTTTCTTTCGAATGCAGCGGCCAACAGGCAAATTGAAACATTGGTCAACAGGACGCGAGAGTTGCGGGTCGGGATGCCGTTTGGTTCGCCTGTCCCACACGTTGGGCCACTTGTATCAAAGGCAGCGGCATCAAATGTGATTCGAGTCTATGACCGTTTACTGAGTCTTGGTTGTAACCCGTTGTTACCACTCGAGACTGGCAAATCATCCAGTTCATTGCTTGCGCCAGCGATTGTGGATGCGACTGGTGTCCCATTGGATGCCGTTTGCGAAATGAACAAAATGGAGTGGTTTGGACCACTCTTGGTTGTTCAGAAGGTGAGTGACTTTGAGGCGGCAGTGGAGGCAGCTGCTGGGACTCCTTATGGTTTATCGGCAGCTCTTCTTGGGGGGACAGACAAGCTGTTTGAGCAGTTCGTCGATTCTGTTGGGGCTGGGGTCGTGAACTGGAACTCTCCCACCACCGGCGCTGCGGGTGCATTGCCTTTTGGTGGGTTGGGATCGAGTGGGAACCATCGTCCAGCTGGATATTTCGCGATCGACTTCTGTTGCGATCCTGTTGCTTCTCTGGAGCAGTCAACGCCAGGTGTAGCGGATCCGTGGGATGTTGCTAAATGAGTTTCATTGATGCACAGATTGACCGGATCGTTGGCCCGACCCATCATTTTGGTGGTCTGGGTGTTGGGAATGTTGCTTCACAAATACATGCGGGACAGGTTTCGAATCCACAAGCAGCAGCTTTGCAGGGACTCGACAAAATGCGTTTGGTTGCTGGGTTGGGTGTTCCTCAATTGATTTTGCCGCCGCAGCCCCGACCAGACTTTCATTTGTTGAATGCGTTTGGTTTCACTGGTACACCTGAGGAAATACTGAAATCGGTATTGAACGATGATCCCATGATCCTCTCCGCAGCAGCGAGTTGTTCGGCCATGTGGACAGCTAACGCCGCCACGGTCACACCATCTTGTGACAGAGTCGGAGGCTTGCCTGTCATGACGGTGGCAAATCTGAGTGCCAGCCTTCATCGCTCGATTGAGGCGGCACACACGCAGCGCGAGTTATGTACGTTATTGAAAAATGGAGTTGATGTTCGCGAGGCATTGCCTGGAGGTGCCCCGATGCGAGATGAGGGGGCGGCAAATCACATGCGTTTTTCAAGCCCCGATGGCCAATCGGGATTGAATGTGTTTGTGCATGGCGATGGTTCGCCTGAGCCGCAATGCCATTGGCCCAGGCAGACATTGGCTGCCGGCAAGGCAATTGCACGCAGTCATGGTCTGAGAGAATGTGATGTGTTTCACTTAAAGCAACATCCTGAAGCGATTGATGCTGGAGCATTTCACAATGACGTTGTAGCGATGAGTCATCATGACTTGCTCATTCACCATGAATTCGCTTTTGCTGCTGAATCTTGCTCGGAAATTGTGCGGATGCAGAGTCGCTTTCAGGATATCGTGGAAAGTCCCCTAAGAATCCTGAGTATCAGGTCCAGCGAATTGACTTTGGAAGACGCAATAAAGACCTATTTTTTTAACAGCCAAATTGTTTCAACATCCGTGTCAGGAAAGACGACTTTGACTGTTCTTTGCCCAGTCCAAGTGCAGCGTCATCCCGCAGCAAATGAATTGGTTCAGCGTTTGTGCGCCGAGCAAGTATTTGATGACGTCCGTTTTGTCGATCTGGGGCAGAGTATGGATGGCGGTGGTGGGCCGGCGTGTCTGCGGTTGCGTGTGCCAGTTTCTGAACAGGAACTTGCTTGCTTCGATGGCTCCGCTGTTTGGACGGACGCTCTGGATTCGGATTTGCGTGACATCATTAGTGATCGGTATCCCTGCAAGTTGCAACTTGCCGACCTTGCGGATATCGAAATCTGTCAGCAGGCTCTGGAGACTCAGGGAGTGCTTGCGGAACGCCTTATGCAGAATGCTACCGGTGCATGAGCGTTGCGGCACTCGGGTTTGATTTGTTGGGCAAGTTGCCGTTCGTGCAGATGTTTGCGACGGGTGGGCCAAAATTCAGGCAGGGCATTTTTTTTTCAAGGTGCCGCTACTTAGCGAAACTCATTCGGTGTCGGGATTTACGTCTCTCGGTTTTGCCAAGTCAGCGTAGAATTCAGTTCGGCGATCATTGAATCGATGGATCACGTGCTTGCCCGGGACACGTTCGATTCGCTTGTTTCTTGCTGCATCGAGATTGATCTCAGCTGTCAGGACCTGTTCTTCGGAACTGTCGGTGCTGGCCAAAATGACCCCGTCGGGGCCGCAGATCGAACTGCAGCCGCAAAACCCGAATCCATTTTCTTCGCCGACGCGATTGGCTGCCGCGAAAAAAAGATGATTTTCCATGCTGCGGGCCGGTGGAACCACTTCTGCTGTTCTCGAGGCACCATTGGGCCAATTGGTGCCCAGAGTAATGATGTCTGCTCCTTCCAATGCAAGCAGACGCATTGGCTCCGGAAAGGAGCAGTCATAACAAATTGCCATCCCAATCTTCGCGTCACCTGCCCTGTGAATCTGGTAAGGAATGTCACCGCGATCAACGAAACGGTCGATACCCAAATGTGGGAGATGGATTTTGCGATAGTGGCCAATGAGGCCTTCAGGCCCGAACAAGGCGTAGGCATTGAATAAAAGGTTGCCCGAGCGTTCCAGAAATCCTAGTGTCAATCTGAGTTCGTGCTCGGCGGCAGCTTTGATTAGCGGTTCAAATCGCGAGTCGTTGAGCTCCATCGAATGCGGTAAAGCTTCATCACGACTGTCGTAGGCATACCCGGAAAGCATACACTCAGGAAACACAACCAGATCTGCATCACGCACGGGTGCGGTATCCAGCCAGTTCAAGACACGCTGGATATTTGAAGAAATATCAGCAAAAGTTACATCTGATTGAACGCAAGTTAGCAACATCGAAAAAGCCGTGTTTGTCGCGGAACTAATAAGGGACGCCCAGTATTATGAACGATTCCATGTTCGACTTCGACCTGCTTGTCATTGGAACCGGTCCCGGTGGAGAGGGGGCTGCCATGCAAGCTGTCAAAGGTGGGATGCGAGTGGCCGTAGCCGAGCGTTATCGTCAAATTGGCGGTGGTTGTACGCACTGGGGAACGATACCAAGTAAGGCGTTGCGTCACACCATCACCAGTACGATGAAAGTACTGAACAATCCGACCTATCGCGAAATGGGGATCAATACCCGCCCGACACTGGAGCAGTTGAAACGCGGGACGCAGGCGATCATTGGCCGTCAGGTCACCATGCGTCAGTCATTCTATGACCGTAATGGAGTACCTGTCTTTCGTGGGCAAGCGAGATTTGTCGATGATCATGCGATATCGATTGATGGCGATGAGCCAATCCGTGCCAAGCATTTCGTCATTGCGACAGGGTCGCGACCGTTTCATCCCCATGGCGTCGATTTCGATCATAAGAGGATCTACGATAGCGATAGCGTTCTTGGTATGGATATGCGACCGTCCTCAATATGCATTTACGGTGCCGGAGTGATCGGAACTGAGTACGCATCGATGCTAAGGAATCTGGGCATCAAAGTGAATCTGATCAACACGAGATCGAAGTTGCTGGAATTTCTTGATGATGAAATCATCGATGCACTCTCGTACCACCTCAGGGACCAAGGGGTGATTCTCCGGCATGATGAATCAATGGAAAGCATTGAGGGCAGCGATGACGGTGTCATCTTGCATCTGAAGAGTGGTAAAAGGGTCAAGACTGATGCCCTGCTGTGGGCGAATGGTCGATCAGGAAATACCGAAGATCTGGGATTAGAGAATATTGACATTGTTGCCAATAACCGAGGTCAGATCGAAGTTGATGATCAATTTCAGACGGTGGTCCCAAATGTCTATGCGGTGGGTGATGTGATTGGGATGCCATCACTAGCCAGCGCGGCCTATACACAGGGACGCGCAGCGGCGAACCATATGCTCGGTCAGGCAGACGGTAACCTCCGCCTCTCGGATATCCCAGCTGGCATTTATACAAGTCCTGAAATCAGTTGCATCGGACAAACCGAGCGAGAGCTAACTGCCGCATGTGTTCCGTATGAAGTTGGGCAGGCGCAATTTAAGAGTCTTGCTCGAGCTCAAATTACCGGCGAAACAGTGGGTATGCTGAAAATATTGTTTCACCGCGAAACGTTGGCGCTGCTGGGTGTGCATTGCTTTGGGGCGAATGCCTCTGAAATCATTCACATTGGCCAGGCAATCATGAATCAACCCAACGAAAACAACACGTTGAAGTATTTCATTGAAGCTACCTTTAATTACCCCACGATGGCAGAAGCTTATCGTGTGGCAGCACTCAATGGCTTGAATCGGCTGTTTTGAGCGATCTGCGTTTCAGCACTGACAGGCAATCGAAATCTGCGTTTGGATGATTTGCCCCGCTGTGGTGATGGGGGCGATGAATAGACAGCTCATGCCTCAGGCTCACTGATAGCCAGAGGGCTGGCTGTTTCTGACTCAAGAGCTTCCACAACAGCGCAGCCACACGAATCACTCCAGACGTTCACTGAAGTGCGACCCATGTCCAGCACTCGATCCACAGCAAGAATGATACCCTGCATCTCCAAAGGTAGGCCGACGGCTTGCAGAATGATCACCATCATCACCAGGCCAGCGTGCGGAATTCCCGCTGCTCCAATGCTCGCCAGCAATGCGGTAATCGCAACAATGATTTGTTGCGATAGGGGTAAGTTGTAGCCGTAGTGCAATTGTGCAATGAACAGCACCGCGACTGCTTCGTACAACGCTGTTCCATCCATGTTGATGGTTGCCCCAAGTGGTAGAACAAAAGATCCTGTTTTGTTACTGATCCCGGCTCGTTGTTCAACACTTGTCAATGTGACCGGCAGGGTGCCGTTGCTGCTTGCACTACTGAATGCGGTCAATAGTGCAGGAGACATTGCTCTGGCATATTCAAGTGGTTTGCGTTTGCCAATGATTTTCAAAATCAGTGGAAGAGTGATGCAGGCATGAATGAGCAGGGCTGCTGCCACCGTCACGACGTACCATCCCAGCGACTGAAAAACACTACTGCCCTGAGTCGAGAGTACCGCAGTGATCAGAAAGAAAACTCCGATCGGTGCCAAGCGTATGATGGCGGTGGTGATCGCCATCATGACTTCAAGCCCAGCATTGGTCAGGTCCTGGATTCGAGCAACGGTTGTGCCTCCGACCCGAACCGCAAAGACACCAAAAATAATGGTAAAAGCGATGATTGACAGGAAGTTGGGCTGTGTCAATGCAGCCAACGGATTGGATGGGATCGCAGCTTCTAGTTGTGCGAACATCACATCAATGAGTGATGTCTGGTGCAATTCCTGGCCGCTTGCAGGACCGGTCGGAGCGGCATTCGTGGATTGGAGTCCGGGGCGAATCAAGTTGACAAGCAGCAAGCCTGTCAGGATGGCTAGAAGGCTTGTTGACAGATAATAGCCCAACGTTCGTTTGAACATGTTGCCGACACCATGCTTGCCGCTCAGGCTGAGAATCCCGGACAGCAACGAGGTGATGATCAATGGAACTGAAACCATTTGCAGCATCCGCAGGAAGAGACCCCCAATTTTTTGGCACCAACCGCCAACTTGTTTTGCCAGACTCTTGCCATGTTGGTTGTAGATTTGACTTGCAAGCGGATCTTGCTGAGCCAATTCCTTGAATGTTCGAATTTCGTCTTTTGATTGTGAGGCAGGATCGACAGTGACCGTGATTTCGTTTTGTTGATCGTCCCGGTAGCGAATGACTGTTCGTGAAGATGAATCCGTTACCTCTGCTGCCACGATGCCATCAGGCAAGCCTGAGGTAAGGGTTACTGAGCGTTCAGATGCTGCAATGTTGAGTGCGAGTCCGATACAGCAGCCTGCGACCATTCCAATCAGTATTTGCCAGTGCAACGCGAGATTTCGCATGTTTCAGTGGGTCCAGTGTTGAAAATGTAAGCGATTCATTGTGTCGCGGAAATTGTGTCGCAGCTACAAGCGTGATCCTCAGCGTCCTTGCAGCTTGCGGTTGGTCTGTGTACGCAGTGGAGGCATTCGGGCAATTATCTAGCATGCACCAGAATGTTCATGCCTTGGTTGACGCTTTACTCATTGTACTTCGTCGGTTGCTACTGCGTAGGCGGTGGCGTGTGTACGACAGGTTGCAAGCGAGACATGGATCTTTTCGATCCCAATTTGCTCGGCCCATATCGCAGCAGCACCACCCAACGAGACAGTTGCTCCTTCGCCTTGACGTACCAAAATTTCGATATCGGTCCATCTCACGCCTTGATTGCGACATCGCATCGCTTTCATGGTCGCTTCTTTAGCTGCCCAGCGTGTTGAAAAGTATTGATTCGAATTCGCTGTCTTGAGGCAGTATTCAACCTCATTGGGAGTGTAGACTCGATCAAGAAATTGTTCGCCGTGGGTTTCAATCATCTTCACGATGCGAACGCACTCAACAATGTCTGTTCCGATACCAAGAATCGTCATCGCACCGACAGTTTAGGTGAGCCATGAAAAAGTGACTGAGTCGATTTGCCGCCAAGACAGAGAGGGGCACTGCCATCTGCAGGTCCATCGCCTCACCCGCTTCTGCTCATTCTAACGTAACCCGCAGGCTGCTTGGGCGCGGCTTAGGACTCCGCCGGCAACTTCGCGGGCTCGGTCGGCACCGTTGCGAAGCGTTTCGCGAACGTAGTCCATGTTGTTGGCGAGATCATCGCGGCGGTTCCTGGCATCGTGAAAATAGGTTTCGCTTGCTTCCGCGACAGCTTTTTTGACGTCGCCGTACCCAAAGCCTCCACGTCGATACATCGCAGCCATTTCCTGGATCTGATCTGGTTGTGCAAACAATCGAAACAGTTGGTAAAGGTGATCCTCGTCTGGCTCTTTGGCATCTTCCATTGGCCTGCTATCAGTGGTGATACGCATGATTTGCTTGCGTATTTTTTTGACTTCGCCAAAAAGAGGAAGTGTGTTGTCATAGCTTTTGCTCATTTTTTGGCCATCTGTGCCGGGCACCTTGGCGCCATTGTCGAGCGTTCTTGCTTTTGGCATCACAAAAGTGTCGCCGAAGGAGTGATTGAAGCTGCCAGCGAGGTCACGGCAGACTTCGATGTGCTGGACCTGGTCTTCACCAACAGGAACGACTTCCGAGTCGTAGGCCAGAATGTCGGACGCCATGAGCACCGGATAGGTGAAGAGTCCGGCATCAGCAGCGATTCCTTTTGCCTTTTTTTCCTTGTAGGCATGGCAGCGTTCCAGTAACCCCATCGGAGCTCCCGTCATCAACAGCCACGTCAATTCACTGACTTCTGGCACGTCTGATTGAACAAAAAGCGTGGCTTTTGACGGGTCGAGGCCGAGCGCCAGCAGGTCCAAGGCAGCATCCAGCGTGTTCTGTCGAAGTTCATCTGCATTGCGGATGGTCGTCAGGGCATGCAGATCGGCAATGAAATAAAAGCCGTCATTCTCCTCCTGAAGATCAATGTATTGGCGGATGGCGCCGAAAAAGTTGCCCCAGTGAGGACGTCCCGTGGGCTGGATACCTGAGAGAACACGCATGTCTCGTCTGCGGATAAGAGTGCGAAAGTGGTGGAACAGGACAAAGAGTAAGTGTGAGCGATTGAATGCGACTCGCGAAGTACCCATCCCGTAAGGAAAATGATAAAGAATAATCGCATGAGTCTGAGTGGTCGTTTGATCCCATGCGTGGTCGAGCGTTAGCTAGTTGGGTTGTTGTCACTGGCGGTTGATTGACCTCTCGCGTCAGCCTCGGCAATTCCCTTGACCTGAGGCCACATCAAGCAAGCTTCGATCAACATCCACAGTTCCAAGGCGAGTGTCGTAATACCGATGACAATGATTACCCAGTTGGGGTCATCTGAATCAATCCACTTCGGTAGGTCCGTCAGCATCGCCCATGCTGGGATGATCAGCATGAAAATCATTGGGATCACAATGAACCAGACCGGAATGTTGCGACGCCACAGGTAGAAAGCAATCACGAGGAACGCTAATCCTGCTAATAGCTGGTTGGTCGCTCCGAAGAGTGGCCATAGCAGCAGACCACCCTTTCCAGCAAAGTTCTCGAACCACCATGCTGCTCCGGATACGCCGCCCGCGGTCGCAGTCGCTAAAAGATCCGGGTTTTCTGCGACGTACTCAGCGGGGATTTTCCCACCCACTGCATCACTCAAACTGACATCAGGTGTCCCTTTGGGCAGAGCAGCAATCAGGAGTGCGAGCATGACTGCAAAAACCGTGGCGCAATGCTTATTTGTCAGCCACCGTAGTGGATTCATGGACCTGTCTCTTATACACATCTCCGAGCCCACGAGACCGAGGCTGATCT
>OJCR01000846.1_pt1 | contig 12626 bp, 7 predicted proteins | sample 1591611 | NCBI WGS metagenome assembly OJCR01 (sample SAMN05416815, study PRJEB24817) | seawater metagenome | isolation source: Sea water | place: Canada:Atlantic | collected 2013-07
GTCGTTAGTAATGACGAATCGCAGCTTGAATAGAGTAGCTGCAGGAAACGCCTCCGCTTCTGAAATTCTCAGGGCATCAGTCATTTCCCCTGATGATTCAACTACGAGTCACGGTCTGTCGCAATCTCGGCAATCAAATCCGATCGCTAAGGTCGATTCGAAGTTTCTGTCAACGGTTCAACGCTGGATTCGGAATGCGTTTTCTTCAATGGATTCTGTTGGATTGCAACAGTATGACTTTAGGATTCTGGAAGTTGAAAAGATTCGTCCAACAAAACGCGATCTCGATCTCGCAATTTTAGGACAAGGGTTTTTACACGTTGTCGATCCCGCTAGCGGTACGACGATTTGTGTGCCAGCGGGAAAACTGGATGTCGACGTCAACGGTGACCTGGTGGTGGCCAGCGAGCGTTTGAGTTTGCCGCTACATCCTGTGGTGAATATTCCGGCGGACACCGTTAACTTACTGGTCAAGTCGGATGGGGTCGTGAAGGTGCAGCAGTCAGGCACCGCAGATTGGGTCATGGTAGGAAAACTGCTGGTCAGTACGAGCGGGGATCCCGTTGAACAGGCCAGCCAAGCAGGAGCTGTTTCGCTGGCAAGTGCTGCCGTGCTCGGGATGTCAGGAACTGCATTTGGTGCGAACGAGTCCTGGCAGATGCTGCAGGGATTTTTGGAATCATCGAGCGACGAAGCATACCAAGATTTTGAATCCATCACTGGGGTTGAAGCCGTAACCTGCCTGCATGCCCTACGAGAAGGATTGTGCAGATTTCGAATTCAGGGTCGCGGACTCAAGGGGCCCATCGATCTCGTTGTCAGCCTTGAACTAACGGCCAAGCCTGTTGTTGCCGCTGCACGAAAGAGCTTCTCCCGTGGTCATCGTCTTGGCTTGCAGGATCTACATTTGATTGCGATTGAGGTCGATCAAGTAGATGAGATGCAATTTAATTCCCTTGAGCAGTTGGTGGGAATGGAAGTCAGTAAATCACTGAGGGTGAATCGCCCAATCGTTAGAAATGATGTGCGTAAACCAACCTTGGTGCGTCGCGGTGATCTGTTGGATTTGCGAGTGGTCGGAGCCGGTATTGTTGTGACCACGGCAGCCAAAGCACTTGGCGATGGCCCCCTCGACGGTCTCATTGAAGTTGAGACGATGCGACCGCGTAAGCGAAGAATCGCTCGAGTGGTTGCGCCCGGAGTGGTAGAGATCCTGAGTCGCCCACCGCAAGTTGGGAACCTATTGGAGACCCGTCGGAAATGATCATGAGACAAAAAAAACTTAGTTTGTGCGTGTGTGTGCTTGGCTTGTTCGTTCTCTCTGTTGCCGAAGCGAATGCGCAGAATAGTTCGCTGTTGCGAGCGGTGCATCCGGGGCAGCGAGTCCCTGCCACGATGCCCGTCACCCAAGCCAGCGTAAATATGCGGTTGACCGCTCCGCTGGGTGCATCGCATTTGAATGCGCAGGGTAGCAGGGTTTCTGCAGGAATGCCGCCAATGCAGCTCAGTAATGTGTTACAGGTGCCCCAGCCACCTCCCGTTGGAATTGCTGGCAGCGGTGTCGGTCCGGGGCAGTTGGCAGCCCCAACTCAGCCACCGGCGGTTGGGTATGTTTATCCAAATACACCACCAGTGATGTTGAATGATGCAAGCTGGACCTATCAGCCGTCTCCGCCTCTGCGAGTTTTTCAGAAGCAGGATGTTGTGACGATCAGGGTTGATGAAATCACACGTGTGATGGCAGAGGGTAACATCGATAATCGGAAGCGAACGCTGTTTGACGCTATTGTGAATGATTGGATTCAGCTCGTGAATTTCAGGTTCCTTCCTCACCCGATGATCGAGGGAGAGCCGGGTGTTGCTTTCCAATCTCAATCAAATTACCGAGCTGATGCTTCGGTCGAATCACGAGAATTGATGACCTTCAATATCGCCGCAACAGTCGTCGATATTCGTCCCAATGGAAATCTTGTGCTAGAAGCCCGCAAGCACATTCGCATCAATGACAATCTTTGGGAAACATCGTTGACGGGCATTTGTCGTGCTATCGACATCGGACCTGACAATGTGGTACTGAGCAAAGACTTGATCGATCTCGAAATTCGTAAGGAAGATCAGGGCCAGTTGAGAGACGGTGTGAGCCGTGGCTGGTTCCAAAAATGGGTGGATCGCTTCGGGCCTTTCTAGGTCAGCCAGCTTTAAGCCACTGAAACTGAAATGGATGCATGATGGATATACGTACTCACGCCCTAGTGATGTGGCTGCTTGTCTTTGCCGCTGTGGTCTTTTCACCAAACAGCGGACAATGCGAAGAAGGTGTGCGGCTACTCGGTGATCTCTGTCGGATCAAAGGGCAGGAAACAAATACCCTTCAAGGCTGGGGCCTGGTCACGGGTTTGCGAGGAACTGGTGATTCAGACTCTTCTGCGACATCGATGGCACTCAGCCGAATGATCCAACTGATGGGGGGTCCCATCGGGATGGAGCGGAACGGACAGCTTAATACAAAGTCGCTCGGTGATACAAAGAATGTCGCCATGGTGTTTGTGACAGCCCAGGTGCCGAGGTTTGGTGCTCAACAGGGTGATTTGGTTGATGTTACCGTGACCGCTATTTCTGCCAAAAGTCTCGAAGGCGGTGTGCTGATGTTGACACCGCTGCTTGGACCCCGAGCTGACAACCCCACCGTTTATGCAATGGCTCAAGGTGAATTGCGGGTTTCGCTGGATGGTCCCGCTACGAAGGCAGCGATTGAAAGTGGTGCCAAGATGGAAGCAAATGTGCGGACTGCGTTTGAGGCTGATGGGAAAATAACTTTTGTAATCAAGGATGACGTTGCTTCGTTCGAAACCGCTCAATTGATCGCTTCGCAAATCAACGCCTTCATGGAGTCGTTGCCTGGAGCTGCAAACGGAGTTGGGAATTCGCCGTCAGCTCAAAGCTTGCAGGTTCAACCTGGTGGAGAAGCGAGTTACGCGAGGTCTCGTGCGTTTGGTGGCAAATCGGCGAAAGCGATTGACCAGAAACACGTCGAGGTCTTTATCCCAGCAGCCCAACGGAATAATCCGGTCGGCTTTATCGCCATGCTTGAATCAAACGTACCAATCGCTGTCAGGTCTCAGTCGCAGCGGGTTGTTATCAATGAACGCGAAGGGATTGTCGTGATCGGCGAGCACGTAGAAATCGCTCCCAGTTTGATCTCGCATCGCAATCTCAGGATTCTTGCGGGAGGAGGACCCTCACTGGTTGCGGTTGATAAGCAGCCCAATCCTACCTTGCAAAGTTTGGCTGACGCGCTCAATGCGTTGGAAGTCCCGACCAATGATCTGATTGCGATCATCAAAACACTCCAAAAGAAAGGCGACCTGTTTGGAGAGGTCGTTTTTGAATGAGCCGCGGATCATCGTTGGGCGTTAGATTGAGTCGTTGATGCGGTTGGTTGTCTTCAGAGTTTTCATGTTTTCCTGACAGGAGCGAATGGATGGATTTGCGATCAGTTTCCAATCCAACTGTGGCATCTCAAAATAACCAATTGGATTCATCTGTCTCGCGGCAGTTGCTGATCGATGCGCCGCGTCCTGCTAGGGCGGCAAGTCTATCTAGCACAAAGGTTGAGCCGGGGTTTGGTGACATGCTGAAAATGGAACCGGATCTCGCTAGACGCATTGAATCAAACGATGGCCCAAGTACGGAACCTTCGCAACTGGAAGAAAAATTTACGGAGTTTGTTGGGCAAACTCTCTTTGGCAGCATGCTCGCGTCCATGAGAAAAACACTCGGTAAGCCAGCCTACATGCATGGCGGCCGGACAGAAGAGGTTTTTCAGAAGCAGCTCGATCAGCTGATGGTGGAAGATCTCACGAAAGCCTCGGCAGACTCGATCGCGTCGCCGATGTTTGACCTATTCAATATGCAGAAACGGAGTTGATGATGGTGTGGCTTAATCGTGTCGAGGCCTACCTTGACGAGTTGGAAGTGGTCGCAGATGGACTTTCTCGCCAAATGAAACAGATTCAGGTCGATCAGGTGCCCAAAGCGAAAAGTGATTCCGAACAGAACATCGGAGTTGATGGCAGTTTGGCGGTAACGGTCAACGCCGGCACAAAGCAGATAGCTGAGTGTCTCTCAGATCTTGAGAATAGGGTTGCCCAGAGGGAAGTCCTGTTGCGAGCAGCGGATGCTCCACAGCCCGGCTTAACCTTGAGTGAAAAGCTTGGGTCGTTGAAAGACCAAAGAAGTACTCGTTTACGGAAGAGGTGTGAATTGATCGGGGAGATGATGGCTGATATCAATAATCACGCCGTATCACTGTTCATATGCCAATTCCATTTGGCCAATATTACAGATGACGTCGTGCGAATCATGGCGGGTGTTTCTGAACCGACCACTTATGGAAATGAAAGTAAGCCAAGTCCGCTTGGTGGAAACCTATTCAATGAGTCTGCGTAAGGTTGACGACCAGTTCGATGTCTTCTTAGTCCTGCGTCTGCCAAAGCAACGCTGCTCAGTTCGGCGCCCTCGTCTGGGATCCCTGTAGGGGGCGACTGGAGCGTTCGGGTGGTGTGTTTTGTTCCCGCAAAGACCTTGTCGCGAAGACCTTGTCGCGAAGATCTTGTCGCGAAGATCTTGTCGCGAGGCTTGCAAAATGGCTGTCTCTCAGGTCTGACGGGCTTACCGTCGAGAGCCCATCGGCAACGTTGAATGCGTCGATCGATTTGTGGTGTCAAATCAGCGTAAGTCAGTTTTTGTAAGGGAAATGCTCGTTTCCAATGCGAAGGTGAATTTAAAGAAATGGCCGCTCCATTGTTCTCGTGAGTGCACTACAGTCCGAACGCCCTCGATTTGTTACAAACCGACACAATTTGTTGCTGAACTGGTGTTCCCTGATTGGCGTCCGTACGTGTGATTGAGAAATGCGTAATCTGCCATGTCCAGCGTTGTTTTTTTGGTTTTTCGATCGGCCAATGGGTGTTGCGTCGTAGGAAAATTCGAATCCAAAGCTCCCCATGTCGAGGTTGCCCTTGATTGATTGGGGGGAATCACTGGTTGGGTTCATTTTTGGCTAGGCAAAAGGCTATATTGGCAGTTCTCTAAGATGTCATGTCATCTCTCAGTGTCGCTATGGATTGCCAATGTCTACCGAAACAATGTCCGTCGAAGAGGAAGCCCGTGTCGTGGAGCAGATTCTCAAGGGTCGGGACAGAATTACTTCCGAGCTGTCCAAGGTCATCATTGGGCAACATGATGTCATTGAACAGCTTCTGATTTCGCTTTTCGCGGGTGGGCATTGCCTGATCACGGGAGCACCCGGGTTGGCCAAAACTCTGTTGGTGCAAAGTGTCTCACAGATTTTCCATCTGAAGTTCCAGCGAATACAGTTCACGCCCGACCTGATGCCAGCAGATATCACGGGAACCGAGATCCTTGAGCAGGATTCTGATGGACGCCGCAACCTGCAGTTTGTGCAGGGGCCGATCTTCGCCAATGTCATTCTTGCTGATGAGATCAACCGGACCCCCCCGAAGACACAAGCCGCTTTGCTAGAGGCGATGCAAGAACATCAAGTGACAGCGGCTGGACGCCGTTACAAGTTGGAAGAGCCCTTTTTTGTGTTGGCGACACAAAACCCGATTGAGATGGAGGGAACGTATCCATTACCCGAAGCTCAGTTGGATCGTTTCATGTTCAACGTGATGATCGATTATCTACCGCCCGAAGACGAACTAGCGGTGGTAATGCAAACCACCTCTCGAAGTGCCGAAGCGATCGAAGCTTTGTTCACAGGTGAGGATGTAGTTCGTTTTCATGAGGCGGTTCGCCGAGTGCCAATTGCTGAAGAAGTAGCGGCATATGCGGTGCGGCTGGCTGCGGCAACTCGGCCGGGACGCGACGGGGTTCCGGAATTTGTTAATGAATGGGTCAGCTGGGGAGCCGGTCTACGCGCAGCGCAAACGCTGGTTCTGGGAGCAAAGGCTAGGGCACTGCTAAGTGGAAATGCTCATGTCAGTCTGGACGACATTAGAGCACTCGCGCATCCGGCGCTGAGGCACCGTGTACTGCTAAGTTACAAGGCAGAGGCCGAAGGTGTGTCGATCGAAGATGTGATTGACCGGCTGCTGACGACTGTAGCGAGTACGGTAAACTGATGGCTGTTGGCACGGAAACCACATCCGCCGAGAAGAAGCAGGCCGGTACCCCTGCTTCGATTGATCCCCTTGCGGTGATGCGGATCAAAGATCTTGTGCTGCGCGCAAAATCAGTTGTTGAAGGGTTTTACAATGGATTGCACCGTAGTCCCTTTCATGGCTTTTCAGTAGAGTTCAGTGAGTATCGGCCCTATACCACCGGTGATGATCTTCGCAGTCTCGATTGGAAACTTTTTGCCCGGACGGACCGCTATTACATTAAAAAGTTTGAAGATGAAACCAATCGTCGCTGCTATTTGATCCTCGATCAGAGTCGGTCGATGGGGTTCGGCTCACTTGAATACACCAAAATCGATTATGCGCAGACATTGGTCGCTACCTTCGCCTATTATCTAACACTGCAGCGTGACAGTGTGGGCCTCATGACCTTTGATGAGGGGATCGGTGAATTCATAAGTGCTAGACAGCGTGAGGGGCACTTCCGGCAAATGATGGTGGCGCTATCACGACCTGTTGCAGGGGCGGGGACTGACCTGAGTCGTCCGTTGATGCAGATTGCAGCGCTGGTGAGACGGCGAGGCCTGATCATTCTTGTCTCTGACATGCTTGCCCCGGTGGATGAACTACGCACGAATCTTGCCTATCTACGATCACGGGGTCACGAAGTTGTGATCATTCGGGTGGTTGATCCCGCAGAGTTAGAGTTAAAGCTGAAGTCGCCAAGCATGGTGGTTGATATGGAAACACGACGTGAGATCTATCTCGACCCCGAGGCGGCTGCACAGTCGTATGCCGATCAATTTGGAAAACACCGGGAACAGTTGCAGAAGATTTGTGACTCCTTGGGAGTCGAAATTTACGAAACTCGGACTGACCAATCAATGGATGATGCATTGTTCCACGTTGTGAGCACACATCGACGTCGTTCCGGTGGGCCAACTCGAGCGGGAATGTTGTCGACGGCCGCTCAAGGTGGAGGTGGTGCTCGATGAGTTTGCTTGCTCCCCTGTATTTCATTGGTGCGATCGCAATTGGTGCGCCCATTCTATTTCACCTGATTCGGCGACAACCCAAGGGGCAGGTGCCCTTCAGTTCGCTGATGTTTCTAAAAGCCACTCCGCCACGTTTGACACGGCGGAGCCGGCTCGATAACTGGTTCCTTTTGTTGCTTCGCGCGCTCGCGCTGATCCTGTTAGCGATCGCGTTCGCCCGCCCGTTTTTACGGAGCGTCACGCTTTCTCAGGCTGAAATCCCAGGAAGGCGTCTGGTGATCGTTGTAGATCAAAGTGCAAGCATGCAGCGTGATGGTCTTTGGTCGCAGGTTGTGAGCGAGGCTGAAAGCGTGCTCGCTGACTTGCAGCCGGCCGATGAACTGGCGGTCGTGGCGTTCGATGGCCAACCCCGCGTTCTGCTCGGATTCGACGAGACCGCAAAGCTGACGCCTGAGCAGGTGCAGACGAGTGTGCGGGAGTTGTTAGAGAAAACCAAACCAACTTGGTTGCATGGAGAAATGGGGAATGCTTTGGCATTCGCTGGTGATCTGGCTGTCAGTTATGAAGCTCAAAACCAACCTGTCAGGACAGACAGTCTCGATGGCTCCGCTGAAACAAGTAATTCGGAAATCACGGATTCCAGTGCACACTTAATTTTGATCAGCGACATGGCAGCGGGTAGCGAACTTGATAGCTTGCAAACTTACGCATGGCCCAAGAGTTTGAGGGTTGATATTCGGCGGGTCGTTACCAACGAACGCACCAATGCTTCCGCTCAGATTTTAGAATCAAAAGCAGAGTCTGCTCAGGATTTGGACCGCGTGCGTGTGCGAGTCTCTAATTCTGCCGACGCGACCAGCTCACAGTTTGCACTTCGTTGGGGTGGTCAGCAAAAGGTTAACGCTGACGGCGATCCGGAGCAGAGTGCTAGTCCAGTCGTGGAACTGCCTATTCAAGTTCCACCTGGTCAATCCCGAGTGGTGCGGATGCCGATCCCCGGGCCCGGGATGACTTCGCTTGTTCTTAGTGGCGATGATCATGGTTTCGATAATGAGCGGTTCGTTGTGACCTCTGAACCACAGCCTTCCACTTTGCTGCATCTCGGCAAGATCAAAGGTGAACCGCGTGATAATCTGCTGTTCTACCTACAGCGAATTCCATTCAGTAACAACCGCAGGATCGTGACTGTCGAGTCTCTCGATTCTTCTCAACTGACAGCAATGCCCGATCCTGCGGATGTTCCTTTGTTGGTTGTCACAGATGAGCTGCCCGCGGAGGTTGGGCTGAAGGTGAAAGCTTATTGCGAAGCAGGGGGGCGAGTGCTGGTGGTGCTGGCAAAACCGCGACTGCAGGCTGCAAAGCCGTTGCCGGTCGCTGCAACTGAGCCAACGCCAGATGCGTCAACGCCCGCACCGTCTGTCTATGGAACCACTGTGAATCAGATATCCGGTTCACAGCTTGTGTTCGCTGAGGCAGATGTCAGTGACTATGCGATGCTGGGGCGTATTGATTTCAGCAATCCTCTGTTTCAATCGATGGCGGATCCCCAGTTCAACGATTTTTCGAAGATCAGGTTTTGGGCACATCGAAAGATTGGGGGAATCGACGATGGGTGGAAGGTACCTGCTCAGTACGACGACGGAGATCCTGCTGTCCTGGAGAAGGTGATCGGCGAGGGGCGGCTGTTCGTGCTCGCCAGCGGCTGGCAGCCGATGGAAAGTCAGCTGGCACTGTCAACCAAATTTCTGCCGTTGATGTTCAGCTTTTTCGACGCGGGGACGAATTCGTCGGCGATAGAGCAATACACTCTTGGGCAATCAATCACTTTCCCACCGTCGGAATTTGCAAAGATTATCAACCCCGCAGGTGAGTCTTCTGAGTACAAACAGACCCTAGATCAGCAGATGATTGACGAGCCTGGGGTGTATCAATTCCAAACTGACAAGCAAACCAGCCTGTTCGCTGTCAACTTGAATCAGGCGGAAAGTCGCACCGAACCGTTAGACGAAGAGTCTTTGGCAGGGTTCGGTGTTCTGCTTGGGGAAAATGTTTCAACGGCGGAGTTGTTGGAAAACGAACGGCAATTGCGAGATAGAGAGTTGGAAAGTCAGCAACGATTGTGGCAGTGGATACTTGTCCTCGCGTTAGCGTTACTCGGATTAGAGACGTTGCTGGGGGCGATTTGGAGTCGAAGGAGCAGTGCTGTTGATGTGGTGGCGGCAGAGACTGGTTAACAGAAGTATTGTGAAGTAATCGGCGTTTTCACGTGACCATCGACGGTTGCAATGAATTGATTTTGAGGATGGATTGAACAGATGAACGAAACCTTGTTGGATCGAATTCGGCCCGTCACAAGACGATTGCGTAGCGTTCGGTTTTGGCGTCTGCTATCAGTCATCACTTTTTTGGGTGCTGGTTGCGCGTGGTTGCTGCAGCAGGAAGTTAAGTCGGGTGAAATGAATACTGCACAGCTAGGGCGTTTGCTACTGGCTGCCGTTTCTGTCATTGCATTTGCAGCGTATCTAGTATGCCGCATGAGTTTTCGAAATCCGCGGGCAGTAGCGAGGCAGATTGAGGGGCATTTTCCAAGCTTGGATCAGCGTTTGTTAACTGCCCTGAGCCAGCGTGAAGAACAATTGAGCTACCTGCAGCAACGCGTTGTTCGTGAAGCACGTGAGCATTCAAGAACGCATCGATGGGCAGAAACTGTTCCCACGCGTCAGGTGGTTTGGAGTCGACTCTCTGGATTGAGTGCGACACTTCTGTTCTCTGTATTTGTGCTCGGCTTGATGTTTCCCAGTCGCGTGATGGTTCAAGTGAACGCTGCAGCAAATTCAGTGGGAAAAGTTGATAGTGTTGTAGTCGAACCCGGTGATGCCCAAGTTGAGAGGGGAACCAGCCTGATCGTAACTGCAAAGTTTGGGTCTTGGGTTCCCGAGCGTGCTGAGGTCATTTGCGATTCCGACGATGGAACTCAACGGCGTATTGAAATGTCGCGAAACCTTGACGACCCCATCCTCGGAGGATTGGTCTCGTCGGTGCAACAATCCTTCACGTACCAAGTCGTCACGCCAAAGTGGGAAAGTGAACCGTACGAGGTTGAGGTTTTTGAGGTCCCCGAATTGGTCCGCAGTGATGCGTTCCTGGTTTACCCCGAATACAGCGGATTGGATGCCAAGCTTATCGAAGACACCGTTCGTGTATCCGCGGTGGAGGGAACACGAATCACATGGATCTGTTTCCTTAACAAGCCCGGGGTTACAGCAGAGTTAGTGGATGCTGACGGTGTTCGCACAACCATGCGAGAAAGTGATGAATACCCGGGTGCGTTGACCGTGAGTTTTACTCTGAGTCAATCAACCCGAATGACATTGGAACTGTTAGATGATGCCGGGAGGAAAAATAAGTATCCGCCTGAACTTGTTGCACGTGTTTTACCAAACAGACCACCCAGCCTAAAGTTGACCCAGGGCGGTGACCTTACAGTGTCCCCGCTTGAGGAGGTTGAGCTGGGCGCTGAAGTGCGTGATGACTTCGGGGTTAGCAAAATGGGACTTTCGTACTCGTTCCATGTTGATCCACCCAAGGAGGTCGTTCTTGCCGAATCGATCGGCCGCGGAAAGAAACTCTTGGTAACGCACTTGTTGGCATTCGAAGAATTGGAAGCTGAGCCCGATCAATTGTTGTCCTATCACTTCTGGGCAGAAGATGTTGGTCCAGATGGACAGCCACGACGGGCTGAGAGTGACATGTTTTTTGCGGAAGTCCGACCCTTCGATGAGATCTTCCGCGAGGGGGAACAGCCGCCGGGGGGCCAGCAGCAGCAACAGGAACAACAGCAGCAGCAAGAAAGTCAGAATGGGCAAGAGGCAGAGCAGCTTGCTGAGTTACAGAAGCAGATCATAAGCTCTACTTGGCGTGTGATTCGCGATGAACGTGGGGCGACTGTGAGCGGGGATTTTGAGGCAAATGTCCAGTTGATCGCGGAGGGTCAAACAGATGCGTTAGGCCAGCTCGATGAGCTTGCGGATTCCATTGAGGATGAAAAATCAATCGGTATTGTTGAGCAAGTGCGTACCGAGATGCAGACCGTTTTGGAACGGTTGAAAGATGCAGATGCTAATTCGAGTGCCGCGGTGTTGCCCAACGCAATGAGTTCAGAACAAGCGGCGTATGGTGGGTTGTTGCGTTTGCGTGCTCGTGAGTTCGAAGTGACCATGCAGCAGCAACAGCAACAAAGTCAGAGTCAATCGCAAAGTCAGTCACAGCAACGAAGGCAGCAGCAACTCGACGACCTGGAGATCGAACAGGATGAAAATCGCTACGAGACGGAGCAGCAGGCGGAGGAAGCGACTCAACAGGACTCCGAGGAACGTGAAGTCAGGCAGGTGCTTAATCGTCTGAAAGAACTTGCCCGGCGTCAAGAAGATTTGAATAAGGAATTGGCGCAACTGCAGTCCGCACTGGAAGAAGCGGATGAGGAGGAGCAGCGCGAGGAGATTGAACGCCAACTCAAACGGCTTCGAGATCAACAACAGGATTTGCTGAGAGAGACTGATGAGCTCGGCGAACGGATGCAAGAATCTGAGAATCAGGAAGACATGGCGGATGCCGCTGAGAAACTGGAAGAGACGCGAGAGAATGTTCGTCAGGCGTCAGAGGCATTGGAACAAAATGATGCTGCTCAGGCACTCACTTCAGGGCGACGTGCTGAGCGGGAATTCGAGGAAATGCGGGATGAGTTCAGGCAGCGTGCGGCTGGACAGTTCAATGAATCTGTGCGGCAGATGAGAAATGACGCACAGGAGTTGGAGCAAAAACAGAATGAACTCTCCGAGCAATTGAATGAATTGCAAAAACAACCAGCGGGCACTGGGTTGAGGACTGAGAATAATCGTGAGCAGATTGAAGATGAGATCGGGGAGCAGAGGGAAAGACTTGACGATCTTCTCAATCAAATGCAGGAGACCGTTGAAGAAGCGGAGATTGCCGAGCCCTTGTTGGCTCAAAAGTTGTATGACTCGTTTCGGAAGACGAATCAAAGGCAGGTCGATCGTAAACTGGCGGAGACTGCCGAGCTTTTGAACCAAGGTTTCGATCCCCAAGCACAGGAGATTGAACGCGACGCGGCTAAGGGAGTCGAGCAACTTAGGCAAGATCTTGAGGACGCGGCAGGTACAGTTCTGGGTGACGAGACGCGTGCTTTGGAGCGAGCTCTAAGTGAGCTGGAGCAGCTGGAACAGGCATTGGATGGTGAGTTGCAGAGAAATAGTGAGTCTGGGGCATCTGGTGAATCGCAGGAACCCGGCCAACAACCCGGACAAGAACCCGGCCAAGAACCCGGGCAAGAACCCGGCCAACAACCCGGGCAACAACCCGGGCAACAACCCGGGCAAGAACCCGGGCAACAACCCGGACAAGAACCCGGGCAACAACCCGGGCAACAACCCGGGCAACAACCCGGGCAACAACCCGGGCAACAACCCGG
>OJCR01000850.1_pt1 | contig 12544 bp, 15 predicted proteins | sample 1591611 | NCBI WGS metagenome assembly OJCR01 (sample SAMN05416815, study PRJEB24817) | seawater metagenome | isolation source: Sea water | place: Canada:Atlantic | collected 2013-07
ATCAGCCTCGGTCTCGTGGGCTCGGAGATGTGTATAAGAGACAGATATAAAGATATACGGAGTGTGCACCTGGAAATGTCAACCAGGTGCAACGCCGCTTGTCCAGAATGCCCACGCAATTTTCACGGGGTTGACATTATCGACAACTATCCTGTTACAGACATGAGCTTAGAACAGGCCAAAACTATCTTCACCTCCAGTTTCTTACAACAACTAGATAATATATTAATAAACGGCAACTACGGCGACTTTATAACTGCACGTCACGGACTTGCTATTGTTGAATATTTCAAAGAAACTAATCCCAACATAAGAATAGAAATCAGCACCAATGCTAGTGGTAGACCCAATTGGTGGACACGCTTGGGCGAGTTAGGTATTACTGTTGATTTTAGAATTGACGGACTTGAAGACACACACCACTTATACAGACAGTATACGGATTATAATCTTATTATAGACAATGCTAAAAAGTTCATAGCCGCTGGCGGACATGCTGTATGGACTTGGATACCATTCAAGCACAACAAGCACCAGCAAGAAATAGCAGAGGCGTTAAGTAAAGACTTGGGATTCGAAAGATTTTGGGTGCAGGATATGGGTCGTGATATCGGACCAGTGTTTAACAGAGAAGGAAAACTAACACATGTATTGGGAGATTACGATGGCCCTACAGACTTCGACGAAGCATTTTCGAAGTACGAATACTATACAAACTTTCCCGAGATAACACTCGAAGCTGATCATCCTGATCGGGAAATTAGTTGCTATACAAAAAATACTGGTGAAATCTACATTGCCGCTAACGGTGAAGTGTATCCTTGCTGTTGGTTAGGGTTTTACCCAAGAAACAATGATAGTAACCCAAGCAACTTTCAAATAAGAAAATTGTTACCAGATAACAATGCCAACGACATGCCAATTAAGCAAGCAATAGGTTGGTTCAATCGTGTAGAAGAAACTTGGAAACTTGGCTCTGTAAAGTCGGGTAAGATCTATGGTTGTAACGAAAACTGTGGCATGTGTTCGTAAAAATCCACAAAACCTTTTAGTTTCTCAACTGTAACGTCGTATTCCTTGTGTAGTATGCCTACACCACCAGCTTCTTTCCATTCTTGTATATTATCCGATCTATCGTCGATTAATATGTCAAATGCGTTGCAGTGTTTTTGTTTGTCTCTGCTGTATGGACCAAAGAATACAGGAGTATCTGGAAAATGCTTTTGGATCCAGTTTACCTTATCATACATAGCGTACTGTACGTCATTCTTCCTGGGTATAGCAGTTAAAAAAGCGACCCTATAGTCTAGTTTTTTTGCTGTTTTACGGCAGAAATCGTACAATTTTGTAGCGTAAGGAGTAAGTTCTAAATCCCTATATAGTCTAGGGTTCTCTATCAGTACTTTCCACACGTTTTGTGGGTATTTTCCTTCACTAGGTCCAATTCCTAGTTTTTGATTTGCATAACGGTCAAAGTCTGCGACCACACCGTCCATATCGATATAAAGTGAATTCATTTCCGCATCAATCTTGAAAGCATTTGTGAAAGTAAATTATCTTGTGTACGCAGTTTTGTTTCTAAACTGCTTAGTTTGTCTTTTAGGTACGAAACTTCTGAATGTAGATTTTGCACTGTTTGTTCCTGCTCTCTAAGTTTTTTATCTTGACTTAGTAGATTAGGGCGAGGCGGAGCATTAGGGTCCACGGGACGCTTTTTCTTTGCTCGCATAACTTTAAACATGTTGCTCATATAAGATATTTATCGTCGGGTATACTAGGAAACTTAATTGCTACTACTTTGGTATCTTTAATGTAGTAAGCTCTGTATTCTTCTCCAGGTTCGCTTAGATAAACATCACCAGGACCGAATGCTACATCGTTAATTATCATTAGTCCTTCAGTGACCAATTGTAGTTCTGTTATTATTTTGTGCTTGTGCGGAGTGTCCACTTTGCCTGCAGGATTCTCTTGCCAGCATGCTTCAAAGTCCTTGGTACGAACTAGTGCTTTTTCGAAGTCCCCAATAAACCATCCTCTGTCACCAGCATCACTCAGTTGCAACTTTTTCATCTTGGGCTTCCGGTACTACTAGTTCTAAGTTAGGATTGATCGACTTGACTGCATCGTGTATGTACTGCGTGTAGTCTTTATAGTAATGTTGGAACAAGGACGGAAAGTCTTTGGTAGTGCTTAAACTGTTGCGCACAACTTCGCCGTCTAACAAATTAAGTACAACCTGCGACTGTGTTAGGTCTTTGGTTCTAATCTTGTTTGCTACCAACACCTGTTCGTCCCATTGCCAGTTGTTTGGATCCTGCATATAGCCTTTAATATGTGTCATGCGAGGATTCTTTGGACGTTGTGTATACTTTGCTATTAAAAATATGCCCTTCATGATATTTGACTTAACTCCGTTAGTGTTGCACTCAGGTTGATTTCAAAGTCTGCAACCAGACTGTGATTAACTGCACCTTTACGTATTGCCAGTATGGCTTCATCTTGTCCTTCTGGAGAAGCACTCCACAGTTCCAAGTTCTGATACATCCAAGTAAACAGTTCTTCCATCTCATCTGCACTGGCACTGGCACAGAGCTTTTGTCTGCCTTCTCTAATTTTGCCTGCTTTGAACAGTTCAACAACTTCCAGTTTGTAATCACCTGTGCCACTGTCCTTACTGTTGTTGATAATCAGTTTACCAGTGACACTGTTCATCTGCAACATCTTCAAACAGTTTCGCAAGTCTGGGTATGTTGCTTTTACATAACTGTCTAGTGTATCAATGTCAAACTCAACACCTTCACCTAACAGTACCTGCGCGGCTCTTGTTGTAAACTCTGTTGTATCTGTTTTGTCTATAACAATCTGTGTGCTTCTGCTTTTCAGTGGCGTAATGATCTTGTGTGCTAAGTTGGCAGTAAGTATAAATCTTGCCTGACTTTGATATGTTTCCATAAGTCCACGCAAGATTGCTTGTGCATTATGCGACAAATAGTCTGCCTCATCTAACAGCACAATCTTTAATTCGCCAAACGGCAGTGTGCTAACAAAGCCCTCAATCTTGCTCTTCAAAAAGTCTACTCCATTGTCCCTACTTGCGTTGACCTGTAAGAAGTCATAATCATCAATGTCCAACACGTTAACTAGAATTTTTGCTAGTGTTGTTTTGCCAGTACCAGCAGGACCAGTCAATAACAAGTGCGGGATTGACTTTTCTTTGACCATGTATTCAACCTGTTCCCTGGTGTTAGGATCAGTAAACACATAACCATCTAGTGTATTGGGTCTATATTTTTCAGTCCAAAGTTCTTTCATAAGTTATCTTTATGTAAGCAGAGCAAGTCTTCGCAAGTGCGTGTGCTAGGATCTACTTCTGCCATGGTTTCGGGGTTGAATGCTACATATCCACAATCCTCAATGGTTTCAAACAGTTTACGACTTGCCCACGGACTGTATGACGAAAACCATTCAGTGAACAGCACAGGTTTATATTTTAACAGAATATCTCTACTGCTTGCAATGATTTCGATATCATGTCCCTCTGTATCTGTTTTGATAAATCCAATTGCGTCTTGTTGTTCTTTGGTTAGATGCTGATTAAGCATTGTTTCCAGTGTCATGGTACTGACCTGAATTGTGTCACCTGTTTTCTTATCTATGTTCTGCTGTGTTCCTGGATCAGCCTGCTTAACAATTCCCCCATTGCACATCATGTTTTGATGGTCACCAAAAGTAACCATGTCCTCATTACTACTAGACACAGCATCCATAACTGGTATCATAGTTGCCAAGTGATCATTCATTCTACAGTTCATTTCCAGGTATGGATAAATGGTTGGATTTGGCTCACTGCTCAACACCGTACCGCGACTAAGTACTGCCATTGGTATAGCAGTGTCACCACTATGTCCACCGATGTCAATACAGGTCATGCCAGGAGTAATCCACTGGCCCCAATGTTGCTGTCGCATGTAGTATTCGAACAACACTTGCCATTCTGGACTTTGATCCTTAAAATGGTCCATACGTAGCCAGTAGCAAATGTCTCCTGGATAGCCATAGTCTTCAAGACTGAGGCGATAACACTTCTTTAGACCAAAGTCCAACTGCATTATACCATTTCCTCATATACTCCCAACAATTCTGCTACTACAAATCCTGCACCTGCCCACCAAACTTGTCCACTCATCAAGAACAGACCAGCAACAATTCTAATTGCGCTTTTAGCAAAACTAATATTTTTGTGTTTTACCGGGTCTGGGTGTTTTGTTTTTTTAACGTTTGCCATACTTTTTCCTTTTCCATTTCGTTGAGCCACTCTTGTTCTCCAGCATAAGTGGATGCTTCATCTAGCATTTCATCTAGTATAAATTTTACACGATATAGGTCTTGTTTGCAACCCCAAGTTTCAAATCCTGTGGCATACTTGTCGTGCATTGCACGGTTGCATTTCCTAAGTTCGTGTGTGATCTTCTCTACACTCCAGTCTATAATCATCGCTCCACTCACGCTATGCGTAGTCTCTGGTTTTTCGTTCGGCGTGTACTGAGTTTGCAATTGTTTCTGATTGGGGCTCAGTGTCGCTGACCATCATGATTGAATCCGGATCTGCTCTACGTATAGTAAACTCTTCACCGTCTTTTATAATCTTAATACCACGACTCCAACGTCCGTGTTCTAGTAAGACCCATTGTCCAACAGTTACCTCTGTTTGTTTTGGTCCGACAGTATACACTTGTGCCCAGCGAGGACGTATACCATCTGTTTTACCGTCGTCGCCAAGAAGCACAATACCACTGTCTAGTGTACGTCCTTCAAAGTTCATGTCACGCACAATAACGTTGTTGCCTAATGGTTTAATTGTGTAGTCTTCTAGGTCAAGACTAAATTGATATCCAATATTTTGATCGAATGGATTCTCTACTGCCATTTATATTTCCTTATTAAGTTATGTTGTAATAAATTTCACTAATGTTATGAGACCGCCTGTAAACAATACTGCACACACTATCCCAACAATTATCACATGTTGGATCTTTAATTTGGAAAAGTCCTGTTGTGATGCTGTGCTTTTTTTGATACCTATAAAAGCTGTAAATACTGCACAGAATGTTTGAAACAAGTTCAATTAGAATCTACTTACTTTTTTCTTTGGCGGCTCTGGTTCTTTTGGTACTAGATCTTGATCTGCTTTTGTTTCTGTAACTGCTGATGCAAGACTGCCCCTTACCATTGGTCTGGTCTTAGTTTCTACAGGTTCTGGTGTAGGTTCTACCCAATCATCTACTAGTTCTTTTTTATTGTTTACAGGTTCTTTTGGTTGTGGAGGATTATCCGTTGCTATAGGTGTATTTAATTTGTAATAGTCCTGCATTACCTTGTCTTTGGTTTTTTCTATTACACCACCCGGTCCTAGTTGGTCTCCTCTGGCATTGATACCCATATTGCCTATTGCTATTTCTTTTTCGTTTGCAGCCAACAGTGAATCCATGTTAACTTGTTTTCCGTTTGCTGTTCTATATACTTTTGGCATTTTTATCTCCTTATGCGCTGATATTTACCGCAAGAATTCGTGGATGTCAAGATTATATTTTATACTGTTTATCTTGTGGGCTCCTAACAAATATAGTACGTAACTGGCTACACTCGAACCTCTCCCCACTCCCCAAACAATATCGTTTTTCCTCCAGGTGTCTATGATATACTTTATTTGTTTTAACAAATCAAACATACCACGTTCCTGATACATCAACAATTCCTTTCCTACACGTTCTATTTCTTGATCTGTATTACATTGTTGAATTAACCATTTAGCAATATCTAAGTTTAAATACTCTGCAGGCATGTCCCAACTGTCTTGCATCTTTCGATCAAACTCTTCTACATCTAAATCTGTACTGGTATACTCTTTTAGTTTATTAAATCCAGAAAACAAATTATCAACTGCACTGTTAAACTGCGCAGGATCATTTACAAATATTTGTTCTATACTTGCTTGTGGATTTTTGTATAGCAAGTCGCACAGTTCGTCTACTTCTGCAACTGCTACACCAAACTTATCATACTTCATCTTTTCTTACCAATGTCGATTAGGTCTTTGAACTTGTCGTCCTTGCCTGCCAAATCATCAAACATTTTTTTGTTGCGCTTGTTTAGTTCTTCTTGATATGATTCCATAATCATGTTCAATTGATTAATGAGCTGTTGATTACCCATGCTGTATGCTTGATTTAACTTCTGCATAATATCACTGTGTTTTTTCTGTACTTCTTCGTTGCTTAGTCCATCTAATTTATCTATCAGCGGATGCATTGTACATCTCCAGTTTACAAGTCACCTTGTTTACGATTTTCGGAATGAAATACATCAAATTCTCCACCAGGGTAACGTGCTTTTAATTTATTTACATTTTCTGCAATTACATCAGTTGGATCTAAATTTAGTGATCTGCAGGCATTGATCCAATACCACATGATATCGCCTAGTTCACGTTTCATGTGAAAGATGTTTTCTTCGTTAACTGGTTTACCTTGGAACACAATCTTTTTGGGTATTTCTGTAAATTCACCACACTCTGCGGCTAAGCCCATTGCGGCTGTTAACAACAAACTTGGATTAATTGTTGTGTTGGTGTTGATGTCAGTTAGCCGTTCTACTAACTTGTCTGGATAGTTTGACTCTGCTGAAGTTACTTCACGAACAAAATCTTGATACTTGTTTAAATCAATTTGCATAAAAGAAAACTCCTAGTTATGCAATAGTATACACTAAAACATCACTAGGAGTCAACTGATTTGTGTAGATTAACTTATGTTCTTAACCAAGCCGCTACACCAGTGCTGTATTGTAAGTTAACAGCAACATTGCCAGTTACGGCTGTACCAGTTCCTACCCACTTAACAGCGCCAGCAGTGTTGCCAGCAAAGTTTTGAACAGTTAATGTAGTAATGTTCGAGTGGAAAGACAATGTAAGTTCCTGACCGTCTAACGCAACGGTTGGAACAGTAACATAAAGATTGGCAATAGTTGCGGAATTTGCTGTATCAATATGATAGGTTCTTACTTCGTTGTTAACAAATAAGTTTGCACCATTTGCAACTGTATGGTAAGCATAGTTTGGACTAATTGTACCATCTTGGGTAGTTAGGTTACCTTTTACGGTTAGTCCACTGTTTACTGCGTTTCTGTTTCTGGTTAGATCTTGTATTTCAATTGTAGTACCGGCATCAACTGTGCTAAACTCAAACAAGTAATCATTTGAATTTGCTATCTCGTCAGCATTAAATGTTATAACACTACCACTAATACCGGCAACGGTATCTTTGTCACCTAACGAAACTGCCGCTGGCAGTGTAAGTGTATGCGCGATATTGCTTACATTAACCCAAAGAGCAATTTTGGCTTTTTGCCCGGAACTGTTTGACGGGAAAGTAAATGCTAGTGTTGTAGCACCACCTAAGGTAATCTTTTGATAGTTGCCGTTAGCAAAATCAATAGTAGTAGCACCACTTACTGAACCAACATTATTGTATGTTTCTCTCCAACTAGTCAATGAGGCGTTGGTTATAACATTACCAGCCAGATCATTACTGAGCGTGGTATTGGTTAAAGCAGACTTTAGTACTGCTTTGTTTTGTAAGTCTTCTAACTCAGCTTTAGCAAAAGTAAGATTGTTACGTATGTTTGTGAAATTATCGCGGAAACCTTGGCTGTCATTATCTTGACCAGCGACCGGATATGTACCGTCGACATTATTTGGGTTTACTTGGCTTGTCATTTATACAAATACTCCATTCTGTGGGAACTTGATATATTTATCCTCTGTTTCGGGTTCTATATATTTGTCTCTATTATTACTGAAAGCTGTGCCCCCACGAACACCTCCTACAGTAGGATCTCCTTCTTTAGCAGTTAAACTTCCACCATCAAATGTTGTTTCAGTTCCTTGCACCTCTGAAAACACTAAGAAGGTTGGTGTAGCCCCTCCTCCGTCAAATGTATATTGTAGTGTAGACGATGGGTATGTTCGGCCGCCACGAACTTTTACTGTTTGATTTACAAATATCTCGCTTATAAACTCTAATCTTATTTCTTGGTCACTACCTGCATCCAATCTTGACTCACTGAATCCAGGTATAGTTTCATCAAACCCTATCGATTCGTCGAACCCTTCATCTGGTATTGTTTCGTATGTTATTTGCCACACTCCGCCCCGCTGGTTTACAGAACTTAATCCTGCCTGTTTTTCTAAATATCCATAGATAAATGTTGTGCCATCACCTCGGACCCAACCGTCGTTGACTGCTTCAGTGTCAAACCCAAATTGTTTAGCGAAGATTATTTTCTCAAATTGTTGAATGTTAGTAACACCGTCTATTAGACCAAGTGATTTTACTCTACTTAGTAACTCACTGTCAATGCTATTAAACGATTTACTAACTGCATAATCAACCGAAGCGGTGCCATTAAATTTGATCTCTGCACCTACTGATGCAGTAATATTTGCACTTAATGTTAAGTTTTGTGATCCTACGTTTTCTTGTACGTTAGTTATAAACACGTTATCGCCTATACCAGACGATAATGTATCTGTACTTGATAACGTCCAGCCATAACCAATTTTTAAATTATCCGAAACAACAATAGCATTTGCATTAGTGACTGAGCCCACAACTGATGTTGTAATTACATCCGTCCCTGCACTAATATCTACTAACTTATCAAACGTTGTGTCTCTACTAGGTAAGAACTTGTTGGTCGTAGTGTCAAAGAACTTACTTAGTGAATTATCCCATTGATACCTGTCCACCGTGAATGGGATAGTATTTAAAGTGAACCCACTATTCCTTAGTCTATACGCTATTAGTTCAGATGCACCTGGATTTGTGTAAACTAACGGCACTGCTCTAATTAGCCCCAATACCTTACCGTTAGTTTGTACACTGGTCATCCAACGGGGCAAAGCACCGCTGTTGGTATAACCTAAACTTGTTTCTAATCGTTTTTGCATGTTAGTAAAACTATTAGTATAAATGGTATTACCATACTCAACACCGTTTTGAATGTATGGGTTAGTGTTGGTGAGCGTAGTACTAAGCGGTGGACTATTACCTGCAAACATTTGATTGTCAATAATGTCTGCATATACCACTTCGTATTCTACATTTCCGCTTGAGTCTAATGCTCTAGCTGTTTTAATTGCACCGAAATTAATACTTTTTGTATAATGATTAAGTGCTATAGTTGACACCATTTTAGATGCTTGTGCAACACTTAAACCAGCTGAGAATAAGAATTTAATATTTTTTTGTATTCCAAAGTAAGCATCGTCTGGTCTATAAACATTTGCAGGCGGAACAAAAGAAGGATTTGTCACAGTATTAACATATGATCTTCTTTCTGCATTATCTGGCAATGCTTTTAGATATAAATTTTCGTAAGGTGCTAAGTTTCTAGACTTGATAAACACCCTAAAGTTCTTAGTGGCACTGCTTGTACCATCTCGTGTTGTTGCTTTTACAGTAAACCTACAATCCTGATCAAACGTCGTTGTACCACTGTCTATAGCTGTGGTAATTGCGTTACTTGTTGTAGATCTTACTTTGGTTGTAGTGTCGTTACTGAATGTTAACAGCGTTCCTTGCACAACATAAATTGCTGGTTGCACCTCTACAGTTCTACTATCTACTATTTCAGTTATCTTACACCCTGCCGCTACGCCTATGCCTTGCACACTCATTCCTACTTCTAAATCTGTTGTGCTGGTCACTGGCAGATATCCTACTGCCGCATCTAAACTAAAGTATCTAAAAGAAACACGCCCTACTAAGTTTCCGGTACTTAGTAATTTTAAACCTTGTGGGATTCTACGATACGGCTGATAAACTGTACTGTATTCTAACTCTTTACCTAATGTATTGTATGCGCTAATAGATAGTTTACTTACAGCACCATTATCCATTATGCCTAAATTTTCAATAGTGTTGTATATAATTTGTTCGTTTAAGGTACGTTGTACTGTTATGCTGAATACAACAGGGTCACTCTTTACCCCTGGATCTAGTTCTCTAAATGCTCTGACAGATACTTCGTATGTTTTAGTTTCTTCAGTCTGGGAAGGCAGTGTACCAAACAGCCAACCTGTGTCTTGGTTAATTGTTAACCCGATCGGTAGTCCTTCAGCACCTTGATCAAATAGCAATGAATCAAAACCAGTGCCTGGCGTAATATATAGAACAGTAATTATATCAGTAGCACTAGGAGTTAGACTCGTAAACGTTAAGTTTGTACCTGACGTGGTATAGTCTACAGTGGGAAGATATATTGTATCGTTTATTCTTACACTGATATCAACTGCGGCAGCCGCGGTGTTTAATGTATAAGGACCAGTACTACCGTCACCATTGAGTGTTTGTGTTATGGGGGTATCGAGTTGATCTAAACCACTAAAAAGAAGTTCTGCAACTTCCCATTGTACACTTTTTGCCTCTGGATCGAATGCAAGGAATTTGTAAGCAAGTGTGTCCCCGGCTACACGTACAGGAAGGCTATCCGGAGCGTTAAGTATGATCGGACGATAACTGTTATCATGATCAATTGTAATAAATGTATTATTAACAACGGTGATATCATTATCAGCTGTGAAGTTTGACTTGCTTACAATTAATGTTCTAACATCTACTGTATCAAATTTTCCACCATCAGTAACTTCTACTCTAAAATTAAAGTATTTGTCTGTGCTTTCGGGTAATGCATCAAAAATAATTGTTTCGTATGCAGCCGCTTCGTATCCTAGATCATCAATATTAGCGGCAATGATATCAACATAGCCAGATAGTAATCCTGTCGAACTTAGTGTTGTGCCTGGGGGTAGATCACCTTCGACCACTTTGTAAGTTGCTGTGGCACTAGGGTTGTCATTTAACGTTACAAATTGATAACTTAAAAATTCACCATCAAAGAATGCACCAATTAAGTCCGGACGTGGGAAAATTTGTGGACCAACTGCATTGCTGACTGTTAGTGTAAAGGATCTATCTGCGACGTCACCGTCGTTATTGGAAGCTCTAGCAGTAAAACTATATGCTTTGCTTTGGTTAACTGCACTGAGAATCGTCGGAGCGCCGCGGAATTGGCCTGCACGTGTTATGTACATTCCACCTGGAAGCTCACCTGCAACTAAACTGTAAGTTAATGGCTGACTGTCGCTGTCTGTTGCTGATAACTGTAACTGAAAGTACTGAGATTCGGGTATAGTGCCCAAATCACCTTTAGCAGTTACCCATGTAATTGTGCTCATTTATAACACCACTATTTCAATAACTCTTTCTACAGTTTCTACGCTGGTGTCTAGTGCAACACCAAATACTCTCCTGGTGCCTACTTTTGCACATCCATTGTCTGCCGGTACTAGCTCGTCACCTTTGGTAACTACACCTACTACACGACATGGTACACGCCCTTTTAGTGCAACTGCTTGTCCATCTCCATCTTTGTTCATTAAAAACGCTGGTGCTGTAGATATAACACCAATTGCTCGTTGACCTTCTGAGCTGGCTGTAACTTCTGCTGTGCCACCAACTACAACAACTGTACCTGGTGCATAGACTTGGTCCGTAGTATATTTCTCAGCCAAGTCAGCATATAGAGCTTGTGTAGCAGTACCTGTAAAGTAGCTTGCACTAACATTACCACTAAACGTACCAGTTATAGAGTTAACCACGTTGGCCTGCAAGGTAGTAGTTGCATTAAGATGATTTGCATTAACATTACCAGTTGTGGTTAATATATTCGTTGTTTTATTGTAAGTAAGGTCAGCATCGCCACCGAGTGAACCACCGTCGTTAAACTGTACCTGTGTGTTAGCACCGCCTACACTTGCAAATGGAGTACTGTTTGCTGACCAAAAAACACCAGCATCGACATATACTTTATCTGTACGTATATCACCGCCAACACCAATACCACCTGACCCAGTAACTACAATAGCACCGCTGGTTTTACTACTAGATGCTGTCCCACTAGTATATACAGCATTTGCTGTAAAATTAGGAACGCCGCTAAATTGTGGAGCACTTGCAATAGTGGTTACATCTAATGTACCTGCATGTACTTGTGCCCATCTGGCTGTGTTCTTGTCGCCCAACCAATGTGTATTAGTAACACTTGGCATTACGTTACCGCCAGAAGTAAAGATTCCTGAAGTTACTAAACTTGTTAGTGTACCAAGACTGGTAACACTTGGTTGTGCATTTGTTTTCAGTGTACCAATTAAGTTTCCACGGAATGCGGCATTGTTGCCTACTGCGTGTATATCACTTACAAAAGTGTTGCCTGACACACCCATGCCACCTGTAACAATCACAGCACCAGTTGTTTTACTAGTTGACGCTGTTGCTGATTGGAATGTGGTTGCTAGTCCAACTGTGCCACCGTTAAACGCACCAGCGGAAGTTACAACTGGACTACCGTTGATATAAATTGTGTCTGCACCGCTAAAGCTGTCTCTTATACACATCTGACGCTGCCGACGACTCCTTACGTGTAG
>OJCR01000851.1_pt1 | contig 12544 bp, 10 predicted proteins | sample 1591611 | NCBI WGS metagenome assembly OJCR01 (sample SAMN05416815, study PRJEB24817) | seawater metagenome | isolation source: Sea water | place: Canada:Atlantic | collected 2013-07
ATCAGCCTCGGTCTCGTGGGCTCGGAGATGTGTATAAGAGACAGGGTGTACGAAGAGGAAGAATACGAAGATCCGAAAGTGATCCTCAAGCGGCTAATGGCGCTGGAGGAGGAAATTATGGGGGATTTGAAGGATCTGGAGGGGATGCTGTGAGTTGGCCGACGAAACCCCTTGGTGAAGTAATTTCGTTTATTCGCGGTATCACGTTTAAGCCAGAGGACCAGGTCGCACCAATGACGGATGGTTCGGTGGTTGTAATGCGTACAAAGAATGTTCAGATTGAAGGATTAGATGAGTCTGATCTCATTTCTGTGCCTGCGTCGTTCGTGAAAAGAGCTGAACAAAGCCTGGATGAAGGAGACATTCTGCTATCTTCAGCAAATAGCTGGGGGCTGGTAGGAAAGGCTAGTTATGTCGGACAGCTTCGCTATGAAGCTACAGCTGGTGGCTTTATCTCAATTGTAAGAGCAAGGAAGCAGTTCATTGACCCCAGGTATCTTTATCATTGGATTACAAGTCCATCTTCTCAGCATAAGATTCGCCATTGCGGGCGTCAGACGACAAATATCTCGAATCTAGATGTCGATCGGTTCAAGGGTTTGGATATTCCGCTCCCCCCTTTGGAAGAACAAAAACGCATCGCCACCATCCTCGACAAAGCCGATGCCATCCGCAGCAAACGCCAGCAAGCCATCCAACTCGCCGACGAATTCCTCTGCGCCGTGTTTCTGGATATGTTTGGGGATCCTGAGGCAAACCTGAAAGAATGGAAAGTTACCACATTGACATCGTGCGGCAGTTTTAAGAATGGACTAAATTTTGGAAAAGGAGAGGCAGGGCACTCTTTGCGCTATTTGGGTGTTGGCGGATTTAAATCATTGAAAACCCTAGATGATATGGACCTGTTGGGGGATATTGAATTAAACGCCGTGCCTGCTAAAGATTATTTTCTAGAAAATGGTGATCTTGTTTTTGTGAGGTCGAATGGCAATAAGGCTTTGGTTGGCCGCTGTATCACTGTCTATCCTGATGGTGAGCCATTAACCTTTAGCGGGTTCTGTATCAGGTACCGGGTTGAAAGTGAAAGTGTTGATTCTGAATATCTAAATTACTTATTTGGAACGGCCTCCATGAAAAATGCGATGTTAAAAGGTGGGCAAGGCGCAAATATTCAAAACATTAACCAAGAAATATTGTCTAGACTCAAGATTCCTTTGCCACCCATAGAACTTCAAAATAAATTCTCAAGGATTGTGAAGGAATACAGAAGATCAATGCTTCGGTTTGGTTGTGCGGTTGGTGAGGCTGACGGTCTGTTTGGAGCTATTAGGAAAATATCCTTTCAAGGTAATTTGGGAGTAGGGGGCAATTGTGAGTAAAAGCACATTCAAGGTGGATACACGTTTAGCCTATTTGCTAAGTGAGAATTACCGATCACCGGAAAAAGCCCTGAAGGAGCTGGTAGATAATGCTTGGGACGCTGAAGCGCTAAGGGTGAGTATTTCTTTGCCAGAGCCAATGAGCGGTGATGCCATTATTGTGGAGGATGATGGTGCGGGCATGACCTTGAATGAGTTGCAGAATGAATACCTGAATGTGGCCAGAAATCGCCGTCAGCGAAGTGGCGATTTTACGCCAAATTTACGGCGAAAGGTAAAAGGCCGCAAGGGGATTGGTAAGTTTTCTGGGTTGATGTTTGCTTCATCGATGACCTTGGAGACACGGGCAAGAGGGAAGCAATCCACCTTCTGTCTCGATCGGGATCTTTTGGAGAGCTCTGAGGGATTGCCTGAAATGCCCTTAGAGATAGTGAATTCAGATGTTTCCCCGGATGTGCATGGTACCCGTATTAATCTGGCTGAGTTGAACCAGAGCCAAAAGTTCCCGAATGAAAATAAACTAAAGCAAGTTCTTATTGCAGATTATGGCCGAGAAGAAGGCTTTGAAATTGTAATTAACGGTAAATCTTTGGGGGTAGACGACCTTCAGGGAGAGTATAAAGAAGAATCAATTCAATTAAGTTCAGGTGAAGCCAAATTGCGCTGCACAGTTAGTGACCAGAAGCGTAAATTGCGAAAACCGGGAATTACAGTCCGCATTGACGGTAAGGTCGTTGGTGATCCCTCTTTTTTTGGTCTGGATAAAGAAGACGATATTCCTCGTAAACTGCTGGATAAGTGCTACGGCGAGATTGAAATTACTGGTTGCTCAGATGATGTGACTGCAGACTGGGGTGCAATTATTGAAGGCAGTAAGACCGAGAAAGATTTGATTTCTTCTGTTCAGCCTGTCCTGCGAGAACAGCTAAAATCTGTTTACGGTCAGGAGATGCATTTAGCTCAGGCAAGATTGAGGAAAAAAGCCAAGGATCGCATATCGAGGCTTCCTGAAAATCGGAGAGCTTTTGCTGATGAAGCAATAAAGAAGATTCTTGACCGGTTTTATCAAGAGCCAGAAGATAAACTGGAGCCAGTAGTTAATGTGCTGCTGAATGCGATCGAGCTCAATGATTACCGGGTTGTGCTAGAGCATATTAATGATGCAGAGCGGTCGGAAGTAAGTCGTTTCTCTGAGGCCCTGGAAGAGTTTGGAATCATAGAGCTGGCGATGGTGGCAGAACAGGCACGGAGCCGACTTCGTTTCCTGGACTACCTTGAAGGTATGTGCGGAAGGAAGGAAACCTTGGAGGTTCATGTTCATAAAGCGATTGAAAAAAATCTTTGGATCTTTGGTGCGGAGTACAGCCTGTTTAGCTCAAATGAAACGTTAAGACGCCAAGTTGAAGTTTACTTGAATAGTAAGTATGTGGGCGATAGGGCAGATAAGCGGCCTGATTTATTTCTCACCGAGAATATAAATGGTGAACGCCTGCTAATCGAATTTAAGCGGCCAAATCACTCTTTAAGGTTTGAAGATTATCAGCAAGCGACAGCTTACAGAAACGACTTTCATAAAAATGGCATTGATAAGCAGATCAATGTGATTTTGATCGGAGGGAATCTTGGCAATGATTTGTCTATCCAGGAGCGGCGGGAGCCGAATGTTAAAATAATGTCCTTCTCTGATTTGATTTCCTCAGCTAGGCGTCAGTGCCAGTGGTTATTAGAGGCGAGGTGAAGGAGGAATGCCGACGGCACTTGGAGTGCATGGATTTTGAGGCGCTCGTGTAGAAGCTTTGCTTGTTGATTTGTAGTTGTTCTTTAGTGTTATTTGTAGTTGCTAGTTTTTTTTTGGTTTATTTATATGTTTGAAATCAACCAGTTGTGATTGTTATGTGTAGTTATGAGTAATGTCGATGTGGATTTTCCTTTGAGGCTGGTGAGTCCTGATTTTGACTCGCCGCTAACAGATACATTGATGGAGCTGAACCACCTTCGCAGGTTGAAACTGGGTGGGACAACGGCACCATGGATGTTTTTTCAGCTCAAGAATATCTTTCATATTCTGGAGAGTATTGGCTCGGCTCGTATCGAGGGAAACCGGACCACCATCTCGGAATACATTGAGCAAAAAATTGAGCACGGGGAGCGCTCTAACGAAAGGTTCTCGGAGATCGCCAATGTTGAAAAAGCGATGGAGTTTATTGAAGAGCAAATTGATGAAGGCACTGAGATAACCCATGTCTTTATTCGTGAGCTGCATAACCTTGTCGTTGATGAGCTGAGCGAAGAGGGGGATAAAACGCCAGGCGCGTACCGAAAATGGAATGTTCAGATACAGGATGCGATGCATGTTCCTCCAGAGGCGCATTCTGTTCAACCTTACATGGATGAGCTGATTGCCTTCATCAACCGGGATGATCCATCGAAATACGACCTTCTAAAAACCGCGATAGCACACCATCGTTTTACCTGGATTCACCCCTTTGGGAATGGTAATGGCAGGGTCGTTAGATTGCTGACGTATTCGTTGCTGATCAAATACGGCTTTAACGTCAAGAGCGGGAAAATTCTTAATCCAACAGCCGTATTTTGCAATGACCGAGACGTTTATTACGAGCGCCTTGCTGAGGCGGATATTGGCACGGATGCAGCGTTGCTCAACTGGTGTGACTATGTATTAAGCGGGGTGCTGGGTGAGGTAACCAAGCTTAACAAGCTGCTCGATTTCGACTTTTTGCTGGAAAGAATCTTGCTGCCGACCCTGCTAAAGAGCGAAGAGCGGCGACATATTACGAGGGCGGAATCAAGAATTCTGCAGGCTGGAGTACGCAAGCAGAGCTTCAAGGCAGGGGATATTAACAAGTCTTTCGATGGCCTGGATGCCAGGCAAAGAACCCATAAAATTGCCAAGATGAAAGATGCGGGCCTGATAAAACCTTTAAAGCCAGGTGGCCGCACTTACCATGTCAGCTTTATGAATAACTTCTTGATGAGAAGCCTGATTCAGGTGCTGGAAAGCGAAGATTTCATTCCACCTATTGATCGCTAGACGATAAGGCCGTTAGCGGCCAATTTGCTGTGAGGGATAAGGCTATGTCTGACGGGGATACGTCAAAATAAAAATTCACACCACCCTGGTGGAAAAGATTAACTTCTTCTGCCACCAGAGTGCTTTCGAAGTGCTGCGTGAATTGCAGATAGAGAGTCTTGATGAAGAGCAGGGCCTGTCTTACTGTCGTTGGCGTTGTCAGTAAACCCGGTATTTGTGAAGTCGAAGACCTAGTTGGTGGATCGACTATGGATAGGTGGTTTGTTGGCCATGGAGGAATGTAATCCGTAGCTGGATGGCTGTTTCCTGTAGGGGTTACGGAATCTTTTTGTTGCGCGGTGGCCATTCGAATAACCCGGGCTGAGCATTGTCTGGCCGATATATAAGATGGCATGGCTGGGTACTCTGAGCTGAAAGAATCATAGGAGGCTAGCTGCCGCGGGATTTTGTGAGTTTGTCAATATTATATTTAAGTATAGGTGCTGAATTGAGATTGTCGATTAGGGATAGCGGAAGATACCTTATTGAATTTGACCGTTTAGAAGTGCAGGGCCGAAAGGCGGTGTCTGGTTGTGGTTTGGTTTTTTCTCTTAAAGGAAGTAGTCCTGGAACCGAGAGAAATGTCGATATAATTGATGTTCAGCTAGGGCTCTTTCAATCCAAAGATTCCAGCTTTATTGTCCCTTCTATTCCTTTCGCTGATTCGCTTCGTCAGACATCTCAATATTCCAATGGCAATGAGAATTTTCACTTTGAGGTGGCTCTGACTTTAGAGCAGATAAATGCTATCGAAGAAATTCGTCAGGATGGTGATCTCAAGCTGGTTGTAACGCTAAAGGCTTTGCTGTCTTCCTCATCCGGTCTGGAGCGTAGTTATGAGCGATCTGAAGTGGTTGTTCCTCGAGATGTGTGGCTGAAAGCATTGAGGTCATCAGGGTTCTGCAGAACTGTTCTGTACGAAATTCCCTTTCCTGCCTCTGATGTTGATACTGAAGGCCTTCTTACCAAGGCTCGTGGGTTCATTGAAACTGGCCATTACAAGGATGCGGTCATGCAATGTCGTCATATCATCGAGTCGATAGAGGAGTTGCGTGGTGATAAGGATGAGGCGAAGGATGCAAATCGTAAGGCTCATGGTAGCTCACGAAAAGACATGACGTCCATCGAGCGTTTGCTTAGCCTCAGAGAGCAATTGAAGAATGTATGTCAACTTGGGGGGCACGGAAGAGAAGCGTTTACACGATCCCAGGCACTTTCCGTACTTGGCATGACAATGGCCCTTGTTTCTGAGCCCACTGTAGGTACTTCGGTCATTCTGGTGGAAGCTGACGCTGATCGGGGTGAAGTATGAGAATAACAGGTGTATCGCTTACCAACTTCAGATCGTTTGGTGAAACTCAGACCATCGATATTGCTCCTGTCACCCTGCTTTTTGGGCCTAATAGTGTTGGCAAGAGCACAGTTCTCATGTCGCTGGCTTACATCCAGGAGATTTTGGGAAATGGCCATTGTGACCCCAAGAGACTTTTTTCCCTGGGCGACAAGCCCGTGGGAGGTTTCCGGTCCCTTGTGTTCTCTCAAGACCTTGAGCGCCCTATAAGGATCAGGATTGACTACGAAACCGGCCAGACCGTTTTTGGTGATTATGCATCAGAGGTTGAAGAGCTTGCTTCTCATCTCGGGCACCCATTTCTTCTAATGCCGGATATTGGTGGCTCCATCAACAATGGAGCGATTGAGATCGAGGTGGCCTGGTCAAAACAATTCGCCCGAGCGTATGTTCGTCACTACCGGACATGGATCAACGGCAAGTTTATTGCCCAGGTGAGCGCCAGTGAAGACCTGAAGAATACACGGGTATCTGAATTAAATACGGATCATCCAATTCTGCAGCCTGAGGCTAACGAAGAGTGGTTAGAAGAGCAGGGCTACAGCCACACAATAATGCCGGGAGAATATTTGACGGCATTTGAAGAAATCATTGATGGCTTAAACCCGAACGCAATGTCATTAGGCCCCATGAAAATACCGGAGGGGATAACTACCCATTCCAGACGGCTAGGAGACATAGCGCTGACATGCCGGCATGGCGCGATTCCTCTCCTTGGTCGTCATGTCGATGTGCGATTGGCAGGGAAAGATATAGATGATATGGAGAAGCATATTGACTATCTGGTTGTTCGGGACACCCTGTCACAGATTTTGGTCGAGCCGCTTGATCGCCTGCTGGCATTGCTGAAGGAAACCGTTTTTATCGGCCCCCTCCGACTTATTCCGGGCAGTGATTACACGCCGAACCCCTATCCTGATCAATCTGATTGGGTTGATGGCGCAGCCGCGTGGGACCTGCTTTCCAGGAATCCTAATCGAAACAAAGATGCCCAAGCCCTGATAAAGAAGACCAGCGAATGGCTTTCCCAGTCAGACAAGCTGGATGCTGGCTATGAAATTGTTAATAAGTCAATTTCGGAATACGCAGATTTAGGGTCGCATTCGGACTCCTTAGGGTTTCTTGAGCAGCGACATGTCTACTTTAAGGACTTAAAGACCGGGATTAACCTCTCCGCTAGCCAGCTGGGCACAGGCATCTCCCAGGTTCTTCCAATCGTCGTTGCAGCATGCTCAGAAAAGCCTGGTCTGGTCAGTGTTGAGCAGCCTGAGCTCCACATTCATCCTCGGCTACAGGTTGAAATTGCTGATGTGCTTTTAACATCAAAGGAAAAACACTCATATCTAATCGAGACGCATAGCGAACATATTGTTCTAAGGCTGCTAAGAAGAATTCGTGAGAAAGAATCTTTGGGTGTGTCAGTAAGCCCAGATGATGTCAGCATAGTTTACTTGTCTCCAACGGTTGATGGTGTTGTCACCAAGAGAATTAACATCACCGGTGATGGTGATTTTGAGGAAGAATGGCCGGACGGCTTCTTTGATGAAAGAGACGAGGAGCTTTTTTAATGTACAAAGAAGTCTCATTTGATCCTTCTTGCATGGGTAGCATGGAGTACTACGGCCTGGTTAAGCAGCATTTTGGGTATGATCATGGCCGTTATATATCTGCCAATATTAAGGCGTGGGCAAGAGAAGCCATGAAATGCGCGATAGCAGCTGACTTGCCTCCGGTTAAAAAGCAGTCGATCAAAAACTTTCTTAATAAAGCATCACGGTCCCCTGTCAAAAAGGAATATTTCGTTCTTCCTGAGGATAGAAAGGGAGTGTCTGAGGATGGCTGGCTTGATTGGCACGCTGAACAAGAGAAGGTGCGCCCCTTCTCATTTGTGATTTCTGAGTCTGATCATATTGATAGCATTACCGTTGATGATATTAATTCAGGTTGTGATGATTGGCAGGTAAGTCGGTCAGTTTCAGTTGAACGAAATGAAAAGGATCTCGTGGCTCCGCTAGTTTCTTTAATGGTGATTAGCTCTTCGCTTACCTTGCTTGATCCTTATTTCGTTTTTTCAGATAACGAAGTGGTATCTGAGCTTCTCGTTAACGCTAAGACTCTTGGTCTTTCCAGTGTTCGCTTTGTTACATCCATGAAGACACCCGGCGCAGAATCAATATTCGATCGGTGCTACAAAAAAAATATGCCTAACAACCTGTCCATGTCTTGGATTGTGGTTCCTGATAAGTACTTCCATGACCGCTATGTTATAACCGATGCAGGGGCGATTAGATCCGGACAAGGGTTTATGCCGGCCACAAAAAGAGGTGTTCACGCTGACAAGGCAAACTATAACTCGATTTCAAAAGTCGAGGCCGCCGGAGTGATTTCTGAACTTGATGAATTGATAAAATCAGGAAAGGCTGAGGTGGTGTTTGAGGTCTGATTACGATCGTGCGGTGATAATATGAAAATTGACAATTTTCTTGGATGACCCCCACCCGATTGTTCACCCCGACAAGCCCGGCATTTATCTGGCGTGCATCTAGTGCGATGGCGCCATGTATCACAGCTCCGTCTATGCCCTGAGCGCGGCAATATCCGCCGGGGTGTGCTGGAGGGGCTGGGTTGGAGCCTGTTTAGGGTGCATAGTGTGGTCAACTATCCCCGGACAGTAATTAAAGATGGATTAGTGTTGGGTCTCTTACCTAACCAGAATGTGTAGCATTTAGTGTAGTCGTTCAGTCTAAATACTTCGAAACAGCCTTGGTTTCTGCCTTTGAGACCTTTGTATTATTGGTGTTTATCAATAAACCTATTCTTTGACTATTTTTCTTGTAAATCTTTGATCTCTGATGTATCGATTTATCTGCCATTAAGAAAATTCGATCTATATTTAAAATTCGAATTTGTAATAGGGATTCGATCAACAGGGAGCTTTCAATCTCGTGCCAGGATCTTGGCTGCAATAGGTGAGGTGATCATCTGAATCACTGCAAAAAAAGCGGCTGGGATCGCTATTTCAGAGGGTAATCCGGATGCGGCTACAAAAGCAGCTGCGATGCTGAATTCTTTTTTACTTACAGTAAAAATATATGTAATGACTTCTTTTCGGTCAATGGTTATCAATCGTGATGCCATTCCTACTAGATAACCAATCAGGTTCAGCAATAAGGCTGCGCCAGCAATCACAAAAGCGTACCAGCCATAGCCAATGATAGTCTCTGCGTTGGGGCCGACTACGGCTAGCAATATCAAAAGATATATAATTGATCCAAGCCCGGCATAAGCGGAATCATGTCGTCCAAAGAACGTAGGAAATCCTGTGCGTAAGCTCACACCTATGATAGTTGGGATGAGAACAATCAAGACCAGTTCGAGAATGATCGAACCGAGCGGGACTTCCAGTTTTATGCCTGTAAGCCATAGAAAAAGGAAAGGAACTATAAAAGGGGATAGCGCAGTGTTAACTGCATTAAAAACGGCAGCAAGGGCAATATTGCCTCGTGCCATCAGTACGAGGAGAGGGGACGATACATCTGTTGGCAGTGTGCCAAGTAAAGTCTGGCCTGCTGCCAGTGAACCGCTCCCAAAGAAGAGGCGACCCGTTAGCAACCCGGCAATCGACATTGGACCATAAACCAGGATCAGTGCCAAAAACTGCCTGGATGGTTTACGAAGTACCAATCGCACATCATGGGCGTCGAACGTCAGGCTGATAACAAGCATTAACAATGCAAGTAATGGTCCTATGAATGATGCAAAGAAATTCCCAGTCTCCGGTATTATTAATCCCAGTCCAGCTGCAACGATGACAAACCATACGAGGTGAGACTCAACGAAAGAGATTAGTCGGCTCATATTTCCAAGTTCCAATTGATGGTTTTTAACCGATGGCGGCGGGGCATTATCAGGTAATTTTTTTGAGCTGTTTTAGATGATTTCTGAGAGGGGGAGGCCCGCCATAGCCCCTTGAACTGAGCGTTTTGGCGGGCGGATCATAACATTAAGCGCCGATTGGCATCGGCGCTCATTCTTTCAGACTACAGAATCATCCTCTGCGCCATCCTCGATCCTGATGGCGCGATTGACGTCACTGACGAAGACGCGGCCATCACCACGCAGGCCCGTGTGGGCCTCGGACTTGAAGGCCTGTACAACCTCGTCCACGTATTGATCGTGGCAAACCACCTCAACTTTAACGTGTTTGACGAAGTCGGCGGCACCGTCAATCGGATTTGCCGCGCTGGTATGCACCTTACTGCGCCCAAAACCGCGCACTTCCGACACGCTCATGCCGGTAACGCCATCGATCCGATGCAGGGCTAGTGTTACCGCTTCCACCTTGTGGAGCTTGATGTAGGCTTTTATCTCTTGCATGTGACTATCTCCAGTTAGTGGCTTGCGCCGATATCAGCGGGCTTGTCGGCAAACCACTGATAGAGTGCGGGGAGGACAAGTAAGGTCAGCAGCGTGGCGGTTACCAGGCCGCCAACAACAACTGTTGCCAATGGCCGCTGCACCTCGCTGCCCGTACCACTGGCAAACAGCAGCGGGAACAGCCCCAGGGCGGTGGTTACTGCCGTCATGATGACGGCGCGCAGGCGTGAGCAGGCAGCTCTCACACTGGCTTCTGCAACGGGAACCCCGTCTCTGACCAACTCATTGAGATAACTGACCAGTACGAGGCCGTTTTCCAGCGCGATGCCAAACAAGGCGATGAAGCCCACGGATGCGGGCACCGACAAACTCTGGCCGCTCAACCACAATCCGACAATGCCGCCCACTAGGGCCAGCGGGATATTGAGCATGATCAGCAGGGCATTGCGCAGTGAATTGAAGTTCGCGTAGAGCATGAGGAACACTAGGCCTAGGGTGATCGGTACCACAATCATCAACCTTTTGTTGGCCTGTTGTTGAAGCTCGAACTGACCGCCCCACTTGAGAAAATAGCCAGGTGGCAAATCGACCTGCTCAGCAATGGCGGCATCGGCCTCGGCCACAAAGGAGCCTATATCCCGTTCACGTACATTGGTCTGAATGGTTATGAATCGCTGATTATTCTCACGCGTGATCTGCCGTGGGCCGACCACTTCCTCGATGTTGGCCAGCTCTTCCAGCGGGATGCGCTGGCCTGCGTCATTCTCGATGATCAGCTGCCGGATCACATCCGCTTCATCGCGTGATTTTTTCTCCAGGCGAACATAAATATCGAAGCGTCTGATTCCCTCAAACACCTGGCCGGCTTCACTGCCACCCACGGCAACGCTCAAGGTTTTCTGAACATCACTGACGTTGAGGCCATAGCGAGCAATCGCGTTGCGATTTAGGGTGATGCGCAGTTGCGGTGTGCCACCGATTTGGTCACGCTGAACATCCTGAGCACCGGGTACTGTGCGCATAACCTGCTCAATGGCCTGGGCTTGTTTGGCGAGCACGTCCAGATCATCACCAAACAGCTTGGCTGCAAGCTCTGCTTTGGTGCCTGTCAGCAGTTCATCCACCGCAGCGGCGATAGGCTGAGTGAAGTTGAACTTGGCGCCGGGAAAATTCTCGAACTTTTTGCTCATGGCTGCGTAAAGCCCGTCCAGGGATTCTGCGCTGACCCATTCCTCCTGTGGCTTGAGAGAGACGAAAATCTCCGCATTATTGACCGGGTCGGCATGAGCGCCGACCTCGCCACGACCAATGCGTGAGACCACCTGGGTTACCTCGGGAAACGCCTTCTTCAGCTGCCGTTCGAAGACGGTGATGGTGTCTTCGGCTTTCTCCAGAGAAATGGACGGTGCCATGGTGGCGCGGATCAGCAGGTCGCCTTCGTTCAGCCGTGGCACGAACTCCGACCCAAGAAACGGCGCCACTGCAATACCTACAGCCAACACCACTCCGGCCACAGTTACGGCGATCCAGCGACGGGCGACCATGAGTTGCACCATTGGCTGATAGCCTTTCATCAGAAAACTGATGATGTCCTTGCGCGGCTTATCATCTTGTTTCTGTGGGCGTTTCATCAGCAATAACGAGGTCACCGGTGCAACCACAAGGGCGAAAATCAGTGAACCGAGCATAGCCACCGCCACGGTATAGGCCAGCGGTCGGAACGTTGCCCCTTCCACGCCCTGTAGGGTAAACAAGGGCAGGAACACGATGATAATAATACTAATGGCGAAGAGGATCGGACGTGCAACAGCCTGACAGGCTCGTGCGACGATATGCAGACGGGATTCATCCGGCGAGGATTCGCGCAGCATGCGATCAACGTTTTCCACTACTACGACCGCCCCGTCCACCATCATGCCAATGGCAATGGCTATCCCGCCCAGTGACATCAGGTTTGCCGAAATGCCGAAGAACTTCATGGCAAGGAAGGTAAAGCCCACAGAAAAGGGTATGGAGAGCGCTACTACCAGGCTCGGGCGTAGCCCTCCCATAAAGGCCAGTAGGACCAGTGCTACCAGAATGATCCCTTGTAACAAGGCGTTGATTACGGTGCTTACGGCGGCTTTCACCAATGTAGCCTGATCATAGTACGGCTGGACCTCAATCCCTTTCGGGAGGTTGTCGTTGATCGTTGCCAGCTCCTTCTTGACTGCATTGATCACCTCGGAGGTGTTGCTGCCGATCAACTTCAATACCATGCCGACAACGACTTCACCGTTGCCATCCTTGGTGGTAAGTCCTGTCTCTTATACACATCTGACGCTGCCGACGACTCCTTACGTGTAG